>Ga0209246_10000171_pt1 | contig 30424 bp, 30 predicted proteins | sample LauGreSpBDMM15SN_2_FD_187560 | JGI IMG/M metagenome (GOLD analysis project Ga0209246, IMG submission 187560) | Freshwater lake microbial communities from Lake Michigan, USA - Sp13.BD.MM15.SN (SPAdes) (version 2) | ecosystem: Environmental > Aquatic > Freshwater > Lake | place: Lake Michigan...
GCCACACCACGGATTGCTTGCCATCAATAACACCAGCACTAACTTCTTCTCCTCTTTGCGCTGGTAAATCATGCATAAAAATTGCATCTTTTTTTGCAATTTTCATTAATTTTTCATTAACTTGAAAGTTCTTAAATGCTTTTCTTTTTTTACTTAAATTTCCTTTATCACCCATAGAAATCCATTTGTCTGTCATAACGCAATCTGCATTATCCACCGCATCTTTTGCATCGTGCAATATTTCAATATCTGCTTTTTTCTTCTTAGCCCAAGCAACAACTTTTTTTGATGGCATAAAATCTTTTGGACAGGCAATTTTTAATTCAAAATCAAATTGAGCGGCAGCTTCCATTAAAGAATTAGTAACGTTATTACCGTCACCAACCCAAGCAATTTTTTTACCCTGTATGGATCCTTTGATTTCTTCAAATGTCATAACATCACTCAAAATCTGACAAGGATGACTGTCATTCGTTAGTCCATTGATAATAGGCACTGTAAGAAGCTCAGAAAATTTTAATAAAGTACTATGCTCAAAAGTTCTAAGCATAATAATATCTGAGAAAACTGAGAAGATTCTTGCTGTATCAGCAATTGTCTCTCCGCCAATACCAACATGCAAATTCTCAGAATTAATAACTATCGTCTGACCACCTAACTGTCTCATTGCTAAATCAAAGGATAGTCTTGTTCTTGTAGATGGTTTTTCAAAAACCATCAGTAGCATCTTTCCTTCTAAAGGATTGTCTTTATCAATAAGAACTTTGCCTTTATTATTTCTATTCTTTTTTCTTGTCTTAGAATTTTCGACAATCTGTCTTAAATCTTTTTTTTCAATCAAACTTAAATCTAAAAAATGTTTCATAACTAAAATTCAGAACAAGTTTTCGTGATTATTTTAATTGCTTCATCAATATCTTTTTTTTCAACAATAAGCGGAGGTAGTAATCTTATAACGTTATCGCCAGCTTTTACTGCTAGCATCTTATTTTGAAATAAATGATCTAAAAACTTATTATTATCTACTTTTAACTTAATTCCTCTTAAAAGACCAATGCCTCTTACTTGTTCGATAATATTACTATATTTTTTTTGTACTTCTTTTAATTTTGTCTCAAAATAACTACCAACTTCCTGAACATTTTCTAAAAATCCTTTTTGTAAAACAATATCTAATACCGCATTACCAACACTCATCGCTAAAGGATTTCCTCCAAATGTACTGCCGTGCGATCCTGGTTTCATTCCAACTGCAACTTTTTTACTTACTAAGCATGCGCCTATTGGAAAACCACCACCAATTCCTTTTGCAATAGGAACAATGTCTGGAACAATGTTAGCCCATTCAAATGCAAAAAATTTTCCACTTCTTCCAATTCCACACTGAACCTCATCTAAAATAAGTAAAATTCCATTTTCATCGCAAAGTTTTCTTAAAGGTTTCAGGCAATAATCTGGAACGACTCTAACTCCACCCTCTCCTTGAACAGTTTCAAGCATGATTGCAGCGGTATTTTTTGTAATCGCTTTTTTTAAAGCCTCATGATCTCCAAATGGAACTTGATCAAAACCATCAACTTTAGGGCCAAATCCTAACGTATGCTCTTTATTATTAGCTGCAAATAAAGCGGCTAAAGTTCTTCCATGAAAAGCACCTTCAAAAGTAATAATTCTATTTCTTTCAGGCTGACCTATTTCAAAAAAATATTTTCTTGCAACTTTAATACTTGTTTCAGTTGCCTCTGCTCCTGAATTTACAAATATAACAAAGTCAGCAAAAGTATTATCTGTTAATCTTTTAGCTAATTTTTCCTGTTCAGGAATTGTAAAAGCATTAGATACATGCCACAATTTTTCAGATTGTTTTTTTATAGTCTCAACTAAATGAGGATGACAATGTCCTAAAGAATTTACAGCAATACCAGAGACGAAATCTAAATATTTCTCTCCTGTGGTTGATGTAAGGTAAGTTCCTTTTCCTTCTGAAAAAGAAACTTCTCTTCTTTTATATGTACCTAATACTGAACTCATGAAAATTAGCTTTTAATTCTATATCCTTTTTTAAAAAGGATATAACATATTACCCATAAAGCTAAATTGATAAATGTTAAGTAAAAGAATCCTATAACAATAGATCCATCAGCCTGTCCTAAAAATCCATATCTAAATCCATCAATGGCATAAAAGAACGGATTTGCATGACTAATATAATAAAATGCTGAATGTAGATTTTGTATAGAATAAAAAGTTCCTGATAAAAATGATAAAGGAACAATAACAAAGTTTGTAACTGTTGCCATATTATCAAACTTTTGAGCCCATAATCCTGTAATAAATCCTAAACAAGCAAGCATTGATGAACCCAGTAATGCAAATATAAGAATTATAAAAATATTATGAACCGGTATATGCGCAAACGGAATAATAATTAACACTGAAAAGAATCCAATAACCAAACCTCTTGTGATTGCCCCTAAAAGCATTGCAGCTGTTACTTCCATAGGACTAAGCGGTGGATACAAAATATCGACAATATTCCCCTGAACTTTAGCAATCATTAATGATGAGGAAGTATTAGCAAAAGCATTTTGCAAGATCTGCATGCAAATTAGGCCTGGCAATATAAACACTCCATATTCATGTCCTAAAATATTATTTCTATTAAGTCCTAAAGCTATTGTAAAAACAGCTAAAAAAAGCACTAGCGTTACTACAGGTGAAAATACTGTTTGAATCCAAACGTTCAAAAATCTTAAAATTTCTTTTTTATAAAGCGTGTAAAATCCAATCCAGTTAATGGATATGACTTGTGGAATTCTAATTTTATAATCTTTAATTGCGCTCATATTTTTAAGTATTATTAAAATATATAGATAAATGTGGATAAATTTATGTAAATTAAATAAATCACTGATTTATCTACATTTTTTTAGCCTATATATAGTATAATTTACTTTAGCTTAGACTACATATAGTATTTAACCCGTGTTTATGGGATGGACGCCAGAAAAAACTGAACAATTAAAAAAGCTTTGGAACGAAGGTCATACTGCGAGCCAAATAGCTGGAATGCTAGGTGATGGTATTTCTAGAAATGCTGTTATTGGAAAATCACACCGTTTAGGACTTGCTGGCAGATCTCATTCTAGAAATATTTATATTCAAAAGAGCGAAAACAAGTTTCATCACAAAAATAGCGTTCCTTTAAAAAGATTAAGAAAACCTCGTGGTCTTAGAGCTATTATTATTGAGAAAGATTTTGAACCTGAAAATCCAACTAGTTTAGAAAATTTAAACGAAAAGACTTGCAGATGGCCCATTGGACATCCAGATGAAGCTAATTTTTATTTCTGTGGAAGAAATCCTATGGAAGAAAGAGTTTACTGTAAATTGCACGTTCTTCATGCTTACCAGCCTAAAGGTTGGAAAAACGATGAGGAAGATAATAAAAGCACAAAAGGAACAACAGAAGAGCTTCCAGAGTTTCTTGAAAAGAAAATTAAGTCCGCTTAAGCAGTATAAACAATTTCTTGTTTTAAATTCATTTCTTCTGCCAAAGACTTTAAGCGTTTTTGCACCTGATTGGAAATAACTTGTGAAAATTTTTTTGGGACTTTCAGAGTTAGAGTTTTTTCATTAGCTACATAAATTTTTATTTTTTCATAAAATATTGATGAAATAACAGAAATAGATGAAGCAAATCTTAATGCTGCCCCGATACGTCTGCATGCCTTGATTTCGCTGTTACTTAATAATTTTAAAAACTCTAAATCTGGATAATATTTAGTGGAACAGTGTCTCCAGAAAGAAACTAAACCAAGTTTAATTCTATCATTATGAGATAATTTTAATATTGGAGAATTAATTACTTCATGAAAAACTAACTCTGCTCTTTGATATGTCCCAAGTCCCCAATCGAAGTTGCTCAATGAACAGGCTGGCAATAATAATCTGATTGGAAAATTTTCATCTTTATTAGGGAATATTTTTTTTAAAAAATTATATAGCTTTATATAATTTTCACCAAAGTCGCCTTTTTTAAGTGCTATAAAATGAACAGAACGATTAAGAGAATCTTTTTTTAAAATATTTAAGTAGGCTTTATTAATTAAAGATCCTTCACGAACTCCTGAGACCGAACACAAAATGCTAGAGGGATCGCAAATCTTAATTAGGGAGGATAAAATATAAGAGCCAATTGGAATGTAATTTGTTCGCGATTTTGTAACGCCAACTAATTTTTCTGACTTGATTAATTTTACACTTGATAAACTATTTGAAAATTTAAGCGCCTCTATAGCTGGCAATTTATATTGATGAAGTATAGAAAGAGGATAGTTTGTCTTATAAATATGAGCATTTAAAAGAGTTCTCCAAGTGCCACCGCATAAATATAAATTTTTTGTTTTGCCTTTTCTAAGCCATTCAATTTTATTTAAGTAAAAACTAATAATGCTGTTTATTTTATCTTTGTTTCTTTTTGGTTGATTAAATAATCTCAAAACCCCCAATGGTAATGATATTTTTTCATAAATAATATTTTTCTCAACACGAGCAATCTCCAAACTTCCTCCCCCTAAATCCACGACAACTCCGTTAACCCTTTGAAAGCCTATGATGACTCCTAATGCTGAATTTTCAGCTTCTTCAATGCCTGTTAAAACTTCAACTTTTTTTTTTAAAATTTTTTCAACTTTAGCTACGAATAATTTGGAATCTGTCGCTTCTCTTATTGCAGCGGTTCCTATTATTTTAAATTTTTTTACTTTTAAATTACTTAATATACGTTTAAATCTTTGCAAGACACTAAGGGCAAAATCAGATCCTTTTGGATCTAGCTTTCCAGTTTTATCAAGATTTTTTCCTAACTCACAAATTGCTTTTTCGTTAAAAATTGGAATTTGCGAATTTAATAAATTATCATAGATCAACATTCGAATTGAATTTGAACCAAGATCTATAATCGCCTCTTTATTAATTAATTTTTTTTCTTTAAGAGCTCGTTCAATTATCATTTAATTAATTGTAATCTTCTGAGGCATATTTAAACTGCTTGCTTGTCCTCTGCCAGATAAGCTTGGGTTTTTCATAAAATAACTATGAGCAGAAAACTCATTATTTTTACTACTTTTAATTTTTACATAATTATCATCTTTATTTAAAAACCAACTTTGAGATGTATCTTTATAGTTGGCTACCATTATTTGGTCTAAAACTTGCTCATGTACTGTTGGATTTGTAATCGGCATAATTATTTCTATTCTTCTATCTAAATTTCGTGTCATTAAATCTGCTGAACCAACAAAAATTAAATTTGATCTAGAAGGCATAGAATGGCCATTTGCAAAACAAAAAATTCTCGAATGCTCTAAAAATCTTCCGACTATACTTTTTACTACAATATTTTCAGATAAATTCTCAATTCCTGCTCGTAGGCAACAAACTCCTCTAACAAATAAAAATATCTTTACACCTGCTTTGGACGCTTGGTAAAATTTATCTATCATTCCCTGGTCTACCAAAGAGTTCATTTTTGCCCAAATTTCAGCATTTTTTCCAGATTTAATATTGTTAATTTCTTGATCTATTAAATTGTAAAGTTTCGATCTTATATCTTGTGGAGATAAAATAAGTTTTTTAAGATTTTTTGGTTTAGAATTTCCAGTTACATAATTAAAAAAACTTTCAATATCTTTTCCAATAATAGGATCGGCACTAAAAAATGACAAATCTGTATATATTTTGGCATTTATTGGATGATAATTTCCTGTTCCAATATGAACATAAGTTTGCATTTTTTTATCTTCTTTTCTGACTACTAAACTTGCTTTTGCATGGGTTTTTAAAGTTACAAACCCGTAAACAACCTGAACACCCGATTTCTCTAATGCGTGAGCAAGACCAATATTTTTTTCTTCATCAAATCTTGCTTTAATCTCGACCACAGCTGTAACTGATTTTCCTTTTTCAGCAGCATCAATTAAAGCCTTAACTATTGGAGAATCAACTGTAGTTCTATAAAGCGTTTGTTTAATTGCAATCACATTTGAGTCTTGAGCCGCTTGGTTCAAAAATTGAATTACAGAATCAAAAGTTTCATAAGGGTGATGCACAATAAAATCTTTCGTCTTAATTGCATCAAAATAATTATTATTATGCTGTTTTAATCTTTCAAGCGGTCGTGGATTAAATGGTTTAAAAATATAATTACTATTACCTTTGTTGTAGATCTCATCTATTTGATGAGAACCAACGAAACTATCTATCTCATAAATTTGATCTTTTTTTACTTCTAAATTTTTAACAATGAACTTTCTAAGATCCTCATCAATATTAGATCTAATTTCAAGTTTAACTATTCTTCCTCTTTTTCTCTTTTTTAAAGCTTGTTCTAAATATAAAACTAGATCTTCTGCTTCTTCTTGAATTTCAAAATCACTATCTCGTATAACTCTTGCTGAGGTCGATTTAACTATTTTGTAATCAGGAAACAAAATATTTGCGTAGCTACTGATGATGTGTTCAACGCTTATATATTTTTTTATACCTTCTTTATTGCTTATATTGACAAAACGTTCAATTTTTTTAGGTATCAGAATTAAAGAAAATCTTTTTTTACTTTTATTTTTCTTTTTTTTATTCAATGACATTACTACAAAAAGACCCTGATTTGGAATAAACGGAAAAGGATGAGCCGGATCAATAATCAAAGGAGTTAGAACCGGATAAATGTATTCTCTAAAATATTTTCCCAGTCTTATTTTTTCACTTGAGTTTAGTTCATTGTATCTTACAAAAAAGATTCCCTCTTTATTTAAGTTTACTTTTAAATTTGCCCAAACATCATTAGATTTCTTTAACAAAAACTTTGTTGTGTCTGTAATCTTATCCAGCTGTTGTTCTGGATTTAATCCATCAGTAGAAACTACATCTACTCTTTCCTTAATTTGATTAAAAATTCCAGCAACTCGTACCATAAAGAATTCATCTAAGTTATTGGCTGCGATAGATAAAAATCTTACTCTTTCGAGTAAAGGGATATTTTTATTTCCAGCCTCACTTAAAACTCGCAAGTTAAATTTTAACCACGAAATTTCTCGATTGATATATTTATGAGTTTTTGTAGGGTTTTCTTTTAAGTTAACTTGTTTAGGCATTATTAGTTAGTATAATAAAGTAATGTTAAGCTTATATGTCATGCGACATTCCAAATCCAGTTGGAAAAATAAGCATTTAGAGGATTATAAACGTCCACTTTCTAAAAAAGGTAAATCTGAGATTAAGTTAATAACTAAATTTCTTAAAAATAAAAAAACGAGGCTTGATTTAGCTTACGTTTCTTCAGCTAAAAGAACTGTGCAAACTTATAAAAAATTAATTAAAAAAATAAAGATTAAAGATATTATTTTTTCAAAAAAACTATACCTGACGGACACAAGTATAATTTTAAAATTTATAAAAGAAACTAAATCAAGATATAAAAATCTAATTCTTATAAATCATGAGCCTTCTTGTAAAAAATTAGTTTTACAATTAATTAAAAAAAAATATATAAAATTTAAGGAAAAGATTTTTGATACCTCTTCTATTGCAAAAATTGATTTTGAAGTTGATAAATGGAATAAAATTAAAAATTATTCAGGAAAATTGATTTTTTTTAAAACTCCAAATAATTAATTATGAGTCCAAAGAATATCCGGAAGATCTAACTGTTCTTATTAAATCAATTTTATTTTCAAAGTTTATTGCTTTTCTAAGTCTTCTTATATGAACATCGACGGTCCTACTCTCGACATTTATATTATCACCCCATACATTATTTAATAATTGCTCTCTAGAATAGACTCTTTGAGGGCTTTTTATAAAAAAGTCTATTAATTTGTATTCAATTGGCCCCAATTTTATTTCTATATTATCTCTAAAAACTTTTTTTGTAATTCTATTAATCTTTAAATTTTTAAAAGTTGCAGTCTCTTCTAACAAAGAAGGTTTTGATCTTTTAATTAATGATTTTATTCTTAATAACAGTTCCTTGTTATTAAAAGGCTTTGTTACATAATCATCAGCTCCCACTTCTAGACCTTTAATTTTATCGTCAGGTTCGCCTTTGGCAGTTAAAATTAAAACAGGTATATTTTTTAGTTTTTTATCTTTCTTTATTTGTCTACAAACTTCTATTCCTGAAACATCAGGAAGCATCCAATCTAATATTACTACGTCGAGAGTTTTTTCTTTAATAATTTTTAAAGCTTCCTCTCCTGTTTCTGCGCAAAAAACTTTAAAGCCTTCTTTTTCTAAATTATACTTTATTAAAGTTATAATTGACTTTTCATCTTCAACAAGCAGTACGTTAGCTAGCATTTAAATTAAGTTTATTTTTGTTTAAGCTTTCGGCCTATCACCCTTAATATCTTCGCCTTTAATAAAATAGTGAACATATTCACAAATATTAGTTGAATGATCGCCTATCCGCTCAATATTTTTTGCAATAAAAAGAAGGTGAGTTAAAGACTCGATATTCTTCTTATCTTTTTTCATATGGTTTAACAAATCTTGTAATAATTTATTAATTACAACGTCCACTTCTTTGTCGCTATTCCATACAGATAAGGCTAATTTTTCATCATTTTTAGAATAAGAATCTAAGGTTTTTTTTAAATTATTTTGAACAAGCTCAGAGGCAGATCTAATTAAGGAAAAATCCTCATTATTTAGTTCTATTTTTATGTTTTTAACTCTCTTTGCAATATTTTTTGCAAGATCTCCTATTCTTTCTAATTCAGAAGCAATCCTCATTGCCGATACAGTTTCTCGTAAATCTATCGCCATAGGTTGTCTTAGAGTTATAAGGTTAACAACCTGCTCATCAATTTTTTTTTCTAACTCATCAATTCTGTCATCTTTTCCAATAATTTTATCAACCAACTCTTCATCTTTTTTAACCAACGCTATTATTGAATTTGCGAATTGGCTCTCACATAAGGCTCCCATTTTTAAAACTGTACTATGTAGTTTTTTTAATTGTTCTTCGTATGAACTAACTATGTGCTCTGACATTATTAACCAAACCTTCCTGTTATATAATCCTGCGTTAATTTATTATCAGGATTCTTAAATATTTTTTCAGTTAAATTAAATTCTAAAATTTTACCTAAATGAAAAAAACCTGTATTTTGTGAAACTCTTGCTGCTTGTGACATTGAGTGTGTGACTATTACAATAGTATATGTTTTTTTCAACTCATCAATAAGCTCTTCAATTTTTGCTGTTGCTATTGGATCTAACGCTGAGCATGGCTCATCCATTAAAATAACTTCAGGGTTAATTGAAATTGTTCTTGCTATACAAAGTCTTTGTTGCTGACCGCCTGAAAGGCCAGTTCCTGGCTGATTTAATCTATCTTTTACCTCCTCCCAAAGAGCTGCTTTTTTTAGACTACTTTCGACTATTTTATCTAAATCATCTTTATTGTCTGCCAGACCATGAATTCTCGGACCATACGCGATATTATCATAAATACTTTTTGGAAAAGGATTTGGTTTTTGAAAAACCATTCCCACTTTTTCTCTAAGTAAATTTACATCCACATCTTTTTTATTTATTTCTTGACCATCTATTTTTATAGAACCCTCAACTTTGCATATATCGATAACATCATTCATTCTATTAAGACATCTTATATAAGTAGATTTTCCGCATCCAGAAGGTCCAATCAACGCTGTAACTTTTTTTTCTTCTACCTCTAAATTTATATCAAAAAGAGCTTGCTTCGGCCCATAAAAAACATTTAAATTTTTTGTAGATATTTTTATTTTTTCATTTTTCATATTAGCTCCATTTCTTTTCAAACTTGTTTCTCAAATAAATTGCAAATGAATTCATAAATGCTAAGAAAAAAATTAAAATTATAATAGTAGCGGAGGTTTTTTCAACAAATCCTCTTTCGGCTGACTCTGACCACAAATAAACTTGTACGGGCAAAACTGCTGATGGATCAAATGGTGTAGATGGAACAACATTAATAAAGGCTACCATTCCAATTAATAGAAGTGGAGCTGTTTCTCCTAATGCTTGGCTAAGTCCTATAATGGTTCCTGATAAAGTTCCTGGCATAGCTAAAGGAACAACATTGTGCATAACCGTTTGAACTTTGGAGGCGCCTAAAGCTAAAGCTCCCTCTCTGATCGATGGTGGAACAGCTTTTAAAGCTGCTCTGCACGGTATAATAATCCTAGGCAAAGTCATTAAAGCAAGCACTATCCCTCCAACCAATGGAGTTGACCTTGGTAAATAAAAATAATTTAAAAAAATTCCAAGCCCTAACAATCCAAATACTATAGATGGCACTGCAGCTAAATTATTTACATTTACTTCTATAATCTCTGTAATTTTATTTTTTGGGGCAAACTCTTCTAAGTAAATTGCAGCTAAAATTCCTAAAGGAAAAGATAAAAGCAGACAAACAATTAAAGTAAAAAATGACCCCATTAACGACGCGCCTACACCCGCAATCTCTGGTTCTCTTGAATCAGCATTAAAAATAAATGGCCAATTAAATTCACTAATAATTTTATTTTTGCTACTTTGCTCATCATAAATTTTTAACTGAAAATCTGAAAATCTTCTTCTATCTTCAGGGATATCTCGCGGAAAATTACCTTTGTGCACTTGATCAATATCATCCGATAGCGTCAATGCAACTTCAGCTGTTTTATTTAAAACACCTTTATTTTTTAAATAAAATTTTTTGAGTTCAGAAGTTGCGTCTATGCTAACTAAATCTATTAACTCTGCTTGTTTTAATTCTGTAGCATTAGGGGCCAAGCTTAATAGTGCTTCTTGTAAAACTTCATCAAAATTAGCTTGTTTTATTTCTTTGTCCGTTGAGCTTGAATTAATGCCTAATTTTTTTTCATTAAAATTAATTTTTAAAAGAATTTCTGTTCTTGAAAAAGCACTTAAACCGTTAGTAAAGATATTTATAAGCAAAATACATAAAAACGATAATGCTATAATGATTGATGAAATTCCAAAAAATCTAAATCTCTTTTCAGCATTATATCTTTTTTTAAGTAAAATTTCTTTTTCTTTATTATTCATATTTTTCCCTAAATTTTTTTACAATATTTAAAGCAATAATATTTATAACTAATGTGAAAAAAAATAATGTAAGACCTAAAGCAAAAGCCGCTTGCGTTTTTGGGTTATTAAACGATTGATCCCCTACCAAAATTGTCACAATTTGCGTTGTGATCGTAGTAGATGCTTCTAATGGGTTAATTGTTAAATTTGCTCCAAGTCCAGCTGCCATAACAACAATCATAGTCTCACCAACAGCCCTTGATATTGCAAGAAGAATTGAACCAACAATTCCTGGAAGGGCAGCTGGTAAAACTACTTTTTTTATAGTTTCAGATTTAGTTGCACCCATTGCATAAGAGCCTTCTCTTAAAGAAACTGGAACAGCATTAATCACATCATCTGTTAGCGAAGAAACATAAGGAATAATCATAACTCCCATTATCATTCCAGCTGCCAAAGCACTCTCTGAAGACACATTTAATCCAATTCCTTCTCCGATAGTTCTAAAAAAAGGGCCAATAGTTAATGCTGCAAAAAAACCATAAACCACTGTTGGAATTCCAGCTAAAACTTCAATTAAGGGTTTTGCAATTCTTCTAATTTTTGTAGAAGCATACTCAGCCATAAATATTCCAGAAAAAAGTCCAATTGGTACCGCAACGCACATTGCAATCATTGCTATGAAAAAAGTTCCCCAAAATAAAGGAACCGCACCAAATACATTTTCGACATCAGCGGTTTGAACTGACGCATCTCTTACAAAGGCTCGACCAGGCGCCCAATTAGTGCCCGTAATAAAATCAAAAATATTAACTGCTGTGAAAAATTTAATACTCTCAAAAAGTAATGAAAGTACAATCCCAAGAGTTGTAAGTACCGCAATAGCTGCACATAAGAACATCACAACTCTAATTACTTTTTCTACACTTTCTCGAGCTCTTATATTTTTTAAGATTTGAGAGTATGCGAAAGATAAAGAAAATATTATTGCACTAAAAATAACTGCAAATTTTGATAATTCTAAAATCTTATTAAGACTTAAAAATTTTTCAGCGTAGGGCACTAAATTTTGAGGAATGGTCCCTGAAAAGTTTTTCTCAGCAATAGATTTAATTTCAGAAAATATTAAATTTAATTTATTCTCATCAATTGAAGAGTCGGCTCTAAAATCGGATAAAATAAAAACTTTGACAATATATAATTCAGAAAAAGACCAAAAAAATAATATTATTAAGGCTGGTAAACCACACCAAGCTGCTAAGTAATAACCATAGTATTCGGGTAATGAGTGGAATTTTTTTCCACTTAATTTTTTTTGTTTTAAAACTTTTGATTTTCCAAAAAAATAACAAGATAAACTAAAGATAGCAATCAATGATAGGATTGTAAGATTCATTTAACTTATATTATTTGATACCGCTTAACTTTTAATTTTAGAGCCGAAAATAATTTCGGCTCTAAATTCAATTAACTTAACTAAATTTTTTAATTTAGTTCTTCATCGCTGTTAACTTAACAGCAACGTCTCTAACTTTTTCCTCTGTTTCTTTAGCGTTTGGAACTAGACCAACTTTATAAAGATAACCAGTTGAACCAACTGCTGTTTTTCCAGTGTATTCAGTTAAGAATTCTTTAAATCCTGGAATAACTGTAGCGTGAGCTTTTTTAGCATACAAGAATAATGGTCTTGCCACAGGATAAGTATATTTCTGTATCCCTTCAATTGTTGGAGCAATTCCGTCAATTTTTGCAGCCTTAATTTTATCTTTGTTTGCAACTAGATAACTATATCCAAAATATCCAAAAGCATTTGGAGAAGAACCAAGTTTCTGAACGATCAAAGTATCATTCTCACCCGCTTCAATTACAGCTGCATCTTCTCTATATTTTGTACAATTTTTTGGATCTGCTAATTTTTTAAAAGCTTCGTCGCAACCCTTGCCCATTATTAAATCATCCCAAGCATCTCTTGTGCCTGATGTTGGTGGAGCAACTAAAACTTCAATTTTCAGATCAGGTAAAGACTTATCTATTTCATTCCAGTTTTTATATGGATTTTTTACTAATTTTCCATCAACTACAACATCATGAGCAATTGCTTTCCATAGTTGCGCTTTTGTAAAATTAACATCTTTTCCTTTGATTGAATGTGCAAATGTTAAACCGTCATTACCAATTGGCAACTCTATAATTTCAGTTACGCCATTTTTAATGCAAAGTTCCATTTCATCTTTTTTGATTGCTCTAGATGCCCCTGTCATATCAGGATGTTGAACGCCTACACCACCACAAAAAGATTTAAATCCGCCACCTGTTCCTGTGCTTTCAACAACCGGTGTTTTGAATTTCCCCTGTTTTCCAAATCTTTCCGCGACTACTGTCGTGTATGGATAAACAGTTGAAGATCCAACTATTTTTATTTGATCACGTGCTATTGCTTGAGATGAAATCATAACAGCAACTGCAGTGATAAATATTGTCTTTAATTTAATCATAATTATCCTTAGTTATTTAAATTGTCGGCACACTAACTTTTCACGATGTTTTAATTGTTACAGTTTAATGAAGCTTTTGTTACAAAGTTAACCTTTTAGTTGTAATAAAAGTTATTTAATCTAGTTGTTTTATTCTCTAAATTCTAAACTAAGCTTTAGGCAATCTAACAATAAATTCACTACCCAATCCAACTTTACTTATAATTTTTAACTCACCGCCGTGTTGATTTATTATATGTTTTACAATAGCTAATCCCAATCCTGTTCCTTCAATTTTTAATTTTCTAGTATTTTCAGCCCTAAAAAATCTTTCTGTAATCCTATGAATGTCTTCTTCGTTAATACCTATTCCCTCATCAATAATTGAAATTGAAATAAATTTTTTGAAAATTTCATCGACTTTTAAAATCTTAATTTCAATAGTTTTTAAAGGGTTGCTAAATTTTATCGCATTATCAATTAAATTTAAAAATAATATTGATAATTTTTCTGGATCACCTATTACAAATTTTTGATCTTCATCTAAATCTACCTTTAATGAAATTTTCTTTTTTTTTATTCGTTTAGAAATTAAGACAACCACATCTTCAATTATTTTTTTTATATTCACTTTATTATTAATTAAAATATGCTCTTGTTGTTCAATTCGACTCAAGGTCAATAAATCTTCTATTAAAGTCTCCATTTTGTTTGCTTCTAATTTCATAATCTCAATAAATTTTTTTTGAGAAAGCGGATCATCTTTTGCGGAATCTTCGATCGTTTCTAAAAAGCCTTTTATTGAAACTAGCGGTGTTTTTAAATTATGACTTACATTGGCTATAAAATCAGAACGAATTAATTGAGATTTTTGTACTTCAGTAAAATCTTTAAAAACTAATAATATTTGTTCAGATTGAATATTGCTTATGGTTGTTTTATAAAATTTAAAAAGAGGGTTCTTTATCTCGACATTTACTATTCTTATTTTTTTATCCTCTCTATGTTGATCTATTTTATCTAAAAGATCCGATATTCGCACAGCTGCACTTATGTGCTTGCCTTCTAATTTTTCACCAAAGTTATTTGAAGCTGATTTATTTGCATAAATTATAACATTGAATACATTTAAAATAATAATTCCATCTTCAATTTTATCAATAAATAATCTTTCTAAATCATTTTTTCCTAACTCTGTGTTATAATTCGTAATTAATTTTTTTTTTGATTCAAGATTTTGATATTCTTTGTGACTCTTAATAAGAATAATAAATATAAAAAAAATTAAAATATTGAAAAATAATATCCATAAAGAAAATTTTAAAAAAATATAAAAAAATATATTAGCTAAGATTGCTATAGCGCCGATTAAATAAATCATTAATTTGATAATAGTCTAATAATATTACGATTATTTAACAGAAATTATGTAATAAAAAAGTAACATAAGTTTCATTTTACTTACACACAAATCACCTAATCGAAGCTTCAATGGCATTTATAGATAATTTAAAAACTAAATATTTACCTAAAGATTTTTTTGTCTCAACAAGTAATTTTTTCCAACCTGTATTTGATTGTTATTTAGCAAATAGCAAAAGTGAAATTAGAAAAGCTCAAAGACTTAGATATAAAATATTTTTCAATGAAAGAAATGGTCAAAAAATTTTCAATTTAAGTTCTTTTAAGAGAGATGCTGATAAATTCGATAAATATAGTGATCATATTATAGTTACATTTAAGGCGTCTAAATTTAGCAAAACTAAAATTGTTGGAACATATCGATTGCTTCAGCAAAAGGTAGCTCTGCAACAATGTGGGTTTTATTCCTCTGAAGAGTTTAATTTAAATACATTATATAAATCACAAGACAGACCACAGAATGGATTAGAATTGAGTAGATCTTGTGTGTCTCAACAATTTAGAAAAAAAAATGTTCTACATTTAATGTGGTCAAAAATTAATGAATATGTTCAACATAATAAAAATGATGTCCTTTTTGGAATGGCAAGTTTTTTAGAGGAAAATCCAAATGTAATTAAAGAGGAATTATCTTATTTATATCAAAAATTTTTAATGCCAGAGAATGTAAGAGTTGATGCAATTTTTTCAAAAAGAACTGAAATGAATTTAGTGCCAACTGAAGGTATGTCTGATCTTTCTATTATTAAAAAGTTGCCTCCACTTATAAAAGCTTATTTAAGATTAGGTGCTAAAATTGGTGATGGTGCAGTTGTAGATAGAATATTTAAAACAACTGATGTTTTTATATACCTTCCTTTTAATACAATTAAACCTGAATATTTAAAAAAATTTAGTTTATAATATTTTGATTCTATATGATCAAAGTATTATTGCAAATATCAGTAGAAAAAATATTTGGTTTTTCTTACCTCAAACAACTTTATAAAAAAAATTATTCAGACCCCGATTTTAATAATAATTTTTGGAAAAAAACTTTAGAAATTTTAAGAATTGAACATATTCTTAAAAACGCAGAACGTATTCCAAAGCAGGGTCCTTGTATTATTGTGTCTAACCATCCCTTTGGAATACTTGATGGTTTGATTATCTGCTCCGAAGTTGCAAAGTTAAGAAAAGATTACCGAATATTAATTAATGAAGAATTAACCGCAATTGATCATATAAGGGATTATCTTTTTCCATTAAGGCTAGATATGAGCAAAGATGCTCTGAAGCTTAATATAAAATCCAAAAATGATGCTATTGAATTTATAAACAAAGGAGGATTAGTTATTATTTTTCCCTCAGGAGAAGTTGCAACCTCGGAAAGGCTTTTTAAAAGAGCTGTTGAAAAAGAATGGAAACCTATAATTGGGTCAATTGTAAGAAAAGTTAATTGTAAAATTTTGCCAGTCTACTGTCATGGTCAAAATAGTTTTTTATTTCAATTTACAGGTATTATTAACTACAAATTAAGACGAATACTGTTTGCAAGAGAGTTGATTAATAAATCCAATAAAAAATTTAATGTTGAATGCGGCGAGTTATTAGATAGTCAACTTTTTCATAAACTCGAAAATTCTCAGATTGCGAAAAATTTAAGATCCGAAACTCTTAAAATTGTAAATTTACACTAGCGGTTTGCAAGAATATTTTTGCACAATTCTCCCATGTGTATTGCTTTGCAATTTCTTTGCATTCTTCTTTCTTGATATTCAAAGCTTTCTTCATAGATTCTTTTAAATCCCAGTCTAAACAATCAGCCTTGGTATTTTGCAAGATATCTAGGGGGCCTGTCACTGGATAGGCTGCAACTGGAACGCCAGCTGCTAATGCTTCAATAATAACAATACCAAAAGTATCTGTTTTACTTGGAAATACAAAAACGTCGCTTGCTGCAAGATAGGAGGCAACTTCTTTTTCCTTTAACATTCCAGTAAATAAAACGTCTTTATACTTTTTCTTAAGCTCATTAAATTGAGGTCCATCCCCAACCACAATCTTTGAACCTTCAATTTTTATATCTAAAAAGGCCTTAATATTTTTTTCAATGGCAACTCTACCAACGTAAATGTAGATCGGCGAAGGCAAAGAAACATTTGCTTTTTCCACTTTACCAAAAATATTCCTATTTACGCCTCTGCTCCATACAATTAAATTTTTAAAATTTCTCTTTGTTAACTCATTTTCCATATTCTTAGTTGTAACTAAGATTTTATTGGCAGGTTTATGAAAATACCTTAAAAAAGAATATCCAACACTAACTGGAATATGTGTTCTTTTATTTACATACTCAGCAAATTTAGTGTGCAAAGAAGAAGTAAATTTTATATTATTTTTTACACAATATCTTCTTGCAAAAAATCCAAGTGGTCCTTCTGTTGCTATATGAACTATATGTGCGTTAATCTCTTTAATTTTTTTATAAACTTTAGGATAAGCATTAATTGATAATTTTATTTCAGGATATGTGGGGCAAGGAATTGTAATAAAATCATTTGGTGTTATTAAAAAAACCTCATGATTTTGTTTTTTAAGTTCTTCTACTAAATAACTTAGAGTTGTTACAACACCATTTACTTGGGGATGCCAAGCATCAGTAACAATAAGAATTTTGTAACTTTTCATTAAGATGCAATTTTAAGCTGCTCTACATCTTGATTTTCTGTAAACAATTCTTGTCTTTTTTCTATCCAATTAATTAGCTCTAACCTTCCATCAAAATGCTCAACTAATGCCGTGCAACTTTCAACCCAATCTCCATCATTAATATAATGAATATTATCGATATACTGCATGTTGGCGTGATGAATATGTCCGCAAATAATACCGTCTACCTTGTGTTGTCTTGCATAGTTTCCTACTAATTTTTCAAATTCACTAACAAATTTAACAGCATTTTTAACTTTAAATTTTAAATATTTAGATAATGACCAATATTCATAACCTAATTTTTTTCTGAAAAAATTTATGTAACGATTAAAATAAATTAAAAAATCGTAAGTAAGAGAACCTAGTATTGCAAGCCATTTAGCGCATTGAATGATTCCATCAAATTGATCTCCATGAACAACTAAATACTTTTTATTATCAATAGTTTCATGAATGACCTGATTTGCAATTTCAACACCGCCAAAATTGATTGGTATAAATTTTCTTAAAATCTCATCATGATTACCAGATAAATAAAATACACGTGTCCCATGACGGGCTTTTTTTAAAATTTTTTGAACAACATCATTATGAGATTGTGGCCAATACCAAGTATTTTTTAAAGCCCAACCGTCAACTATATCGCCAACTAAATAAAGTTTTTCTGATTGTGTATGTTTTATAAATTCCAACAAAAGTTCTGATTGGCAGCCTCTGGTCCCTAAATGAAGATCTGAAATCCAAATACTTTTATAATTTAAAATTTTATCAATTCTATTTTTAAAAGACTCTTTTTTTAGCATTTAATTTCATTTCGAATCATCAACCATGAATTGAACATGTTATTGTTACAAAATTGTTAAAATTGAATTTACTCTCAATATTCTTTAAAGTTTTTGCTTAACAAATAAAAATTTCTGATAAAAGAATTGTCAGATGGTAAAAATAACAAAATCTATAGAAATTTTTATTTTTTTTATAATTATTCCAATAATCTTAATTCCAACAAATTCCAACATCGCTATGTTTTCAGCTCTAACAGCGGTCGCTATAATTTGTGCTTGTTATTTAAAATATAAGAAAGTTACTTTAATTAACCTCAAAGATTTTAGATTTGATAAATATCTTAAAATTATTTTTTATAAGTTTTTAATTGTTGCTACATTAGTTTTAACTTTTTCTTATTTTTTTGATCCATCTAAATTTTTAAATCTTCCTCGTTCTCACTTTTTTTTGTGGTTATTAATAATGTTTCTTTATCCAATTTTATCAGCTTTCCCTCAAGAGATTGTTTACAGATCTTTCTTCTTTAAAAGATATGGCAATTTATTTAAAAATAAAAAAGTTTTGATTTTTGTAAATGCTTTTTTATTCAGCTTTGCACATATTATTTATTTAAACCCTATTGTAATTTTTTTTACTTTTATTGGGGGTTTGATAATGGCGGTGTCCTATTCAAAACACAATTCATTAATAAAAGTTTCAATCGAACATGGATTGTACGGAGACATTGTATTTACCTCTGGGCTTGGAGCATACTTTTATCACGCACAAGGGTTAACTATCGGCTAACCAAAAAATCAGGTTAACCGATCATGAAATTTAGTGGGTTTGATTTTGAACTTCTGTAGTTAACGTTTCTTTTCGCTTCTGCGAGTGAGGCTTAAATTTCTTAAATTCTGATTTAAGCTTAGAAACTTCTTTATCAAGGCTTACAACTTCTTTATTCAGTCCTTTGATAAATTTTTTTAACTTTTTAAAGTTTTTCTTAGATATTTTCATGAATGAATTTAAGCAAAAAATCAGTTTAACGTAAATTAAAATTTCATAATTCTTTAATAAATTTGCAATAATAACAGTATACACAACTAAGCCGAGTGCTTATGTAATTTGCATCCTTGAAGTTAATTTAGTTAAGTTAATTTAGTCTAGTGAATTTTTCTCTAGATCTCCCTAATAGCAAATATGTAAGCACTCACCAATCCTCTAAATTTTAGTATATTTTTTTTATAATCAATCGAATAATAACTTCATGTAACGTCATGAAGAAAATCTGCATTATATATAATTCAAAAATAAGTTTATTTAATAAATTTTTACTCAATAGAATTATAAAAATTTTAAGAAAAGAAAATCATGTTGAAACTTTTGGAACAGAAAGAATTGGTCACGCGACTTTACTATGTAAGGTTCATATAAAAAAATTCGATATTATCGTTGCAGCTGGCGGCGATGGAACAATAAATGAAGTTATCAATGGGATGGATGATAAAACATCCCTTGGAATAATACCCCTTGGAACAGCAAATATAGGAGCTTATGAAGCAAATATTAATAAAAATCCAAGTAAAGTAGCTCAAATTATATTGTCAGGAAAAATTAAAAAAATTCATATTCAAGAAGTAAATAATAGAAAATTTTTTTTGATGACAGGAGTTGGTTACGATGCCTCAGTAGTAGAAACAGTTCAATCAAATTTATTCTTAAAAAAAATATTTGGAAAATTATTTTTTTTTATCATTTCAATTGCAAAATTAATCTATTTTAAAAAATATGAGTTAAAAATTCTTGCTAACAATAAAGTTTATCTAGCAAATTGGGCCATTATAACTAATGCTAAACATTATGGTGGCTCTTTTCAATTAACAAAGGATACAGATATTTTTGAAAAAAAATTAATTACTTATTTATTTGTTAATTTAACAAGATTTGACGTTATAAAAAATTTACTTAAAATTTTAAAAAAACAAAACTTAGAAGAAAATAATAAAGTAATTAAGATTGTAAGTGATGATATTTTTGTAAACTCTAAATTAAAAGTACCTATTCAATGTGATGGCGAATTTATAGGTTGTTTACCGGTGCAAATTAAAAATACGAAGAAAACAATTAATCTTTTAGTAAAAGAAGAATTAAACGTACAAGCTGATTAATAGTATCACTGCAGCAATAAGAATTAAAAAAACAATTACCGCTTTATTTAAGGGAAGATTATTTAAATATCTAAACACAAATTAAAGTTCTTTCGGTAGAGAACTGTCTATTGAAACTCTATCTCCACCTTTAAAAAATATAGCAATCATTATTACTAACCAGAACAATGGATATTCATATCCCCCTTTAATCCAAAGAAAACCATTTTTTAAATGAATATAAAAAGTTGCAACTGTCAAAAGACCTATTAATTGGATTGCAACAAATCTTGTTAAAAAACCTAATGCTAAAAATATTCCACCAAAAAATTCTAAAATACCAATGTAAAGTGCTAAGGGATAAGCAGGTTCTAATTGAACGCTTTTAAAAAAATCAACTGTACCATCTAAATTAACAAATAATTTGATATAACCATGAGGCACCATCATTGCTCCAGCAACAAATCGGATTAATGTGTAAGAATAATATGATGATGAATCGTAAAATCTTTCTAGGTAAGGAATAAGTAATTTTGAATTTCTAGAAACTCTCATTTACAAATTTTATATTCTTCTTAATAATTAAGATCAATCAATAAATATGGCTAAATTTTAAATTCAAATTTTATATGCATTAAAGTATTTGGTGCGCCCGGAAAGAGTCGAACTTCCAACCTCCAGATTCGTAGTCTGGCATTCTATCCAATTGAACTACGGGCGCTTATTTTAAACTTTTACAAATATTAACTTGTTAAATATTAATGTAAATTTTTTGTATAAAAAAAGTATTAGAAAAACAATTAATAACGAAAAAATTACTCTAAAAAATAACACTCCTGAAATATGACCTCCAATGATAATCATCAAGATGCTATCTTCAATAACAGCATGTACTAGATTTAATAAAGATAAAGAAAGCAGAATACTTTGTTTATTAATTGATCCTGATTTTGCTTCTTTAATTAACAATCCCCCTCCAAATTGAAGCCCGATAGTTAAACCAACAATAATAATATTTATTGCACTAGAACTGATCCCCATTAGCTTTAATGGATTTGTGAGAAGTTTTTTAATTAAATTTTCAACACCAATTTTTTTTAAAAAATTTAGAAAAAAAACTAAAACGCAAATAATACAGAATATATAAATTAGATTTTGTATCTGTCCTGACATCCAAGAATAATAATCAGTTGGAACAACGCGCTGTTCTAAAACTAAACTAAATTTTTCCTGTAAAAATCCAAAATGGAAATAAATTCTATACAAAATAAACCCACCTAAAAAAGCAATTCCTATTCTCAGGATAGAAGCATAAAAGAAAGAAACGCCTGCTGCATGAGAAATGGCACTCTCTACTAATATATTATGAGCAATTAAAATAACTACAGTTAGCACCGTAACCTGAGCAACCGTTAAATCTAATGATGGGACGATATTAATAAAAAGAACAATCGCAGCATAAACATTAATTATAATAGCTGTAACCCAAACTATGCCTAGCTCGGCTGGGAGACCTAATAATTGAACAATAGGTTCAAAAAAATTTGAAATAATTTTCACTATTCCAATTTCTTCTAGAATTTTAATTATAAAAATAAACGGAATTAATATTTTATATAAAGGGATGCAAATATCCTTGATTTCTAAAAGACTATTTTTAAAAAATTTATTCAAATTTTACTCTTGAAAAATTTTTGTTTTACAAAATTAACTACTAGAACCATTATTCCAAGTGCAGCTAAGGGTATAGAAACTTTAGAATCCGAGAGTAGTTCTAAATTAAATGGATGTCCCTCTTCAATTTTTGAACTAATTCCAGATACTAAACTTACGGAAATAAATATTCCAGGAGCTACCCCAAAAATATTTGCAAGGAATATTTTTTTAAGTTTCATATTAAATAATATTGGTATTAAACTACCCACCTGCGATGGTATTCCTGGAACTAATCTCAAAAATAGTAAATAAGCGAAATCATTATTTTTAAAATGACTATCTAAACTTTTATATTTGTTTGAAAAATATTTAAAAACTAAATCTTTAAAATAATGATTTGCAAAAACATACAAAGCAGTAGAACCAAATGCAAAACCCATTAACATTAACAATGATCCTAGAACTGAACCGAAAATAAACCCAGCTAAAATTATTACAGGAATACCAAAACCAAGTAAGAAAAACCAAATCGTGCAAAATAAAAAAAATAAAAAAGAAGAAAGAAAAATATTTCGATCTATATAATTTAGAACTACTTTTCGATCATTTTTAATAAAATCTGAATTTACATAATTATAAACTTCATAATAAAAAAAAAGAAATGTTACTAAACCCACTATTAAAAGATAAATTAATCCTAAAAGAATTTTAAGCTTTGATAATTGCGTCATTTTTAAAACGTATTAAATAAAAACTTTTGCTGTACATGATTTAACAATTTACCTATAAATAGCCAAATTCTAATTATCACAATGAAAAGAACCTTTCAGCCAAGTAAAATAGTAAGAAAGAGAAGACACGGTTTTAGATCACGTATGGCAACAAAAGGTGGTCGAAAAGTTATTGCTCGAAGAAGATTTAAGGGAAGAAAAACTGTATCTGCTTAAGTCATGCCCAAGACTCTAAAATTTGAAAGTCTTAGAGGCAATCTTGAATTTAAAAAAATTCTATCAGCAAAAAAAGTAAGTTCAGACTTATTCACAATTTATTACACCAACAAAGATGCTTCTCTTGAAACAAATAAAATTCATATGAGCTTTGTCTCGGCTAAAAAGCTAGGAAATGCCGTAAAAAGAAATAAAATTAGAAGAAGATTAAAAATGGCTGCACGTAAAGCCATTTCTGCGATTGATTCATTTAACAATAAATATAAGTATGCTGTTTTTGCAAAATCAAAAATATATGATGTTGATTTTAATAAAATTGTACAAGAACTTGAATATAAATTTAGCTCGTTAAAATAATGTTAAAAAAAATAGATAATTTTTTTTCTTTTATTCTTACAAAATTTATTAAGCTCTATAAGTTTTTATTATCTCCTTTCTTTCATAACGCTTGTCATTATGATCCAACATGCTCTGAATATTTTATGCAGAGTTTAAAAGAATTTGGTTTTATCAAAGGATGTTTTAAGGGAATTCTTAGAATTTTAAGATGCCATCCTATTAAATTTTTAGGCGGCGGATTTGGTTATGATCCTGTTGTAAATAAGAAAAATAAATAATGGAAAATAGAAACGTTATCATAGCGGTCATATTATCAACTGCGATTTTAATTGGTTGGTCAATGTACTTTGAAAATCCTGATGAGGCTCAAAGAAAAAGACTTGAAATTCAAGGAAAAACGGAAACTCAAACTAATATTCAAAAACCAGAAACTCCTCAAACTACAAAAGCAAATCCAACAAAAGCTATTTCCAGAGGTGAGGCATTAAAAGAAGGTGACAGAGTATCCATTGAGAATAGTAATTTGGCTGGCTCTATATCTTTAAGAGGAGCTATAATTGATGATATTGTATTAAAGAATTACCGAGAAACTTTAGATAAAAATAGCAAACCAATTGTTGTTCTTAGTCCTAAAAAATCTGATGAAGGATATTTTGTAGAATCCGGTTGGGCAACAACAAAATCAGATATTAAAGTCCCAGATAACAATAGTATTTGGCAAATTAGAGATGGTAAAAAATTAACCCCTACTTCTCCTGTAACTCTCGAGTGGAATAACAGAGAAGGAATTATTTTTTCTAAAAAGATTGAAGTAGATAATAAATATTTGTTTAAAATTACAGAAACGATCAGAAATGAAAAAAATAAAACAATTGAATTATTTCACTATTCTCAAATAACAAAAAATACAAAACCTACTACAGAAAATTTTTATATTCTACACGAAGGATTAATTGGTGTTGTAGATAAAAATTTAAAAGAAGAAACATATTCAACAATTGAAAAAGAGAAAAAAACGTATGCTGGTAAAAGTGGTTGGTTTGGTATTACTGATAAATATTGGATGTCTGCCATTATTCCTGAGAGCGGAAAATCTTTTAAAGGTGAATACTCCTTTGCTAACAGTTATAAAGCGAATTTTATAATATCAGAGCCAACTATAGCGAATCCTCAAAAAAGCACTTCTGCTACTTTAAAAATATTTATTGGCGCAAAAGAAGTTTACCCGATCGACAATTATACTGAAATAGAAAAAATTGACCGCTTTGATTTATCAATTGATTGGGGTTGGTTTTATTTTATTACAAAACCTTTGTTCTTTGTAATCGATTATATCTTTAAAATTGTTGGAAATTTTGGTCTTGCAATTATTATTCTTACTCTCATTGTAAGAATTTTATTTTTTCCACTTAACAACTATTCTTTTAAATCCATGGCGAAAATGAAAGTTCTTCAGCCGGAAACGTTAAGAATAAAAGAATTGTACAAAGACGATGTAAAAAGAACTCAGCAAGAAATGATGGCCTTATATAAAAGAGAAAAAGTAAATCCTTTATCAGGATGTCTTCCAATATTAATTCAAATTCCAATTTTCTTTGCGGTTTATAAAATGCTTTTTGTAACTCTTGAAATGCGTCACGCTCCATTTTTTGGATGGATTAAAGATTTATCAGCCGCAGATCCAACAACGATTTTTAATTTATTTGGTTTAATTCCCTGGAATCCTCCTTCATTTTTAATGATAGGTGTGTGGCCAATATTAATGGGTATTACAATGTACTTTCAAATGAAGCTAAACCCAACTCCACCAGACCCAATTCAGGCAAAAATTTTTGCGTTCTTTCCTTTGATAATGACAGTGATGTTAGCAACTTTTCCTTCTGGATTAGTCGTATATTGGACTGTAAGTAACGTCCTTACGATGGCTCAACAGTATTACATTATGAAGAAGACTACGGTGAAAACGGTTTGATGGATATAAAGTCTTTTTGGCCAGAACTTGGTCCATCAATTCAAGAGGCATCAGTTTACTTTGACAAATATAAAAATAAAAAAATAATTCTCAAATACGGTGGTCAGGTTATGTCTGATCAAAGTTTATCAAAAGCGTTTGCGCAGGATGCTGCAATTTTAAGAAAATTAGATGTCGATGTTGCGGTTATTCATGGTGGTGGTCCTCAAATCAAAACAAAACTAGAATCTCAAAATTTAGAAAATAAATTTATTTCTGGATTAAGAGTAACTGATGAAAATGTAATAAAAGTTGTAGAAGATGTTTTGTTAAATGAGATAAATCCAGATCTAAGAGATGCTATTATAAATTATGGAGCAAAAGCTGAGTCTGTAACTGTTAGAAAAAATAATGTAATTCATATCGATAAAGCTATAGATCAACAGTTGGGGTTTGTTGGCGATCCAAAAAAGATTGATACAAAAATGTTAAATAACTTTTTTAAACAAAAAATTATTCCAGTTATTGCTCCTATGGGAATGGATAATAAAGGCCAAGTTTACAATGTGAATGCCGATACAGCCGCTGGAACCATTGCAAATCAAATAAAGGCTGAAAGGCTTTTATTAATGACGGATGTTCCTGGGGTAAATGATAAAAGTGGTAATTTGATTTCACAACTATCTACAAAGCAAGCTTTAGATCTTATTGATGATGGAACGATTACCGGGGGAATGATTCCAAAAATTAAAACATGCATTAGCGCTATTGAGTCTGGTGTAAACGGAGTAGTTATTATTGATGGAAGAAAATCTCACGCTGTCCTTTTTGAGTTATTCTCAAATCTTGGAGCTGGAACGCTTATAGTAAAATAATGGATAAAATAAAGGACATAAAATTTTGGATTTTTGATTTAGACAATACTCTTTACCCTTCATCAACAAATTTATTTTCAGGAATTGATAAACTAATGGCAAGTTTTATTACTCAAAATTTAAATGTTAGTCATGAAGAAGCTATTCAAATGAAAAATGATTATTTTCAAAAACACGGAACTACTTTGAATGGCTTAATCAAGCATCATAATATTGACCCCCATCACTTTTTAGAATTTGTGCATAATATTGATTACAGTTCTTTAAATAAAAATGAAAAACTAAATAAAGAAATCAAAAGTTTACCTGGGAAAAAAATTATATTTACCAATGGTTCAAAAAAACATGCAAATAATGTTATTAGTAATTTGCAACTTGATGAAAATCTTTTTTCAATATTTGATATTGTTGATTCAGATTTTGTTCCAAAACCAGAGAGATCTCCTTATGAAAGGCTTATTAAGAAATACGACATTATACCCGAGCAAAGTATTTTTTTTGAAGATATCGCTAGAAACTTAAAGCCAGCTCATGATCTTGGTATGAAAACAGGATGGGTAATAAATGAAGATAATTGGGCAAAAGAAGGCCATGATGAGGATCATGTACACTTTAAAATAAAAGAATTAGATCATTTTCTTGAGCAGTGTAATTTGTTAATTAAATAAACATGAGTCTAGAAAATACTATTTTAAAAGCTTGGGAAGACAGAAATAATATTAATAAAAATTCTGACAAAACAATTATTTCTGCAATTAATGAAACTTTGGAAAAACTGGACTCGGGTAATATTAGAGTCTGTGAGAAAAAAAATAATGAGTGGCATACTCATCAATGGATAAAAAAAGCAATTCTTTTAAGTTTTAAAACACAAGATAATAAAATTCTTTCAGGCCCTTACGCAACTTGGTTTGATAAAGTAGATGGTAAGACAGCTCTTTGGGATAAAAAAAAACATATCGAAGCTGGATTTAGGGCTGTGCCAAATGGAGCGATTAGAAAATCTGCATACATTGGAAAAAATGTCGTGCTGATGCCATCGTTTGTAAATGTTGGAGCTTATGTTGATGATGGAACTATGATTGATACCTGGTCAACGGTTGGTTCATGCGCGCAAATTGGAAAAAATTGTCACATTTCTGGAGGAGTTGGAATTGGTGGAGTGTTAGAGCCTCTTCAAGCAAACCCGGTAATCATTGAAGATAATTGTTTTATCGGAGCAAGATCAGAGGTGGCTGAGGGCGTTATTGTTGGCGAAGGTTCTGTAATTTCTATGGGCGTTTACATTGGAGCTTCAACAAAGATTATAGATAGAAAAACAAACCAAATTATTTATGGAAAAGTTCCTCCCTATTCAGTGGTAGTCTCGGGATCGCTTGCAAACGAAGATAAAAGCAAACCAAGTTTATATTGCGCGGTCATTGTTAAAACTGTTGATGAAAAAACTAGAAGCAAAACCTCAATAAACGAATTGCTAAGAGATTGAAATGCTAAAGACCATTAGTGAAGTTTCTTTGGCAAAAGATCTCGTTAAATGTCAGAGCGTTACACCTAAAGATGATGGGGCAATTAATATTGTTGCAAAAAATCTAAAAAAATTAGGTTTTAAATGTCAGATTATGGAGTTCCAAGAAAAAGGAACCGCAAAAATTAAGAATTTGTATGCAAGAATTGGCAAAAGCTCTCCTAACTTTTGTTTTGCTGGACACACAGATGTTGTTCCTGTTGGAGATCTAAAATCTTGGACTGTTAATCCTTTTGGCGGGGTTATTAAAAATCAAAAATTAATTGGTCGTGGTGTTAGCGACATGAAAGGCTCGATTGCTTGTTTTGTTTCTGCAGTTAGTGAATTTTTAAAAAAAAATAAAAAATTGAAAGGCTCAATTAGTTTTTTAATAACAGGTGATGAAGAAACTATTGCAATTAATGGCACTCAAAAAGTTATCGAAAAATTAATACAAAAAAAAGAAAAAATTGATTTCTGTATAGTAGGAGAGCCTACTAATGAAAATAAACTTGGCGATATGATTAAAATCGGAAGAAGAGGAAGTATAACAGGTCATTTAACAATTTTAGGCACCCAAGGACACGTTGCTTATTCATATACTTATAATAACCCCTCTACAGTCATAGTTGAGATTTTAAATAATATTAAAAAATTAAAACTAGACAGTGGTAATAAAGATTTTCAACCTTCTAATCTTGAAGTTACAAAAATTTCTATTGATAACACAGCAGACAATGTCGTTCCTGCAGAAGCAAAAGCTTCCTTTAATATAAGGTTTAATAATTTGCACACATCAAGCTCTCTTAAGAAAAAATTAAACAAAATTTTTTCTTCTATTACTAAAAAATCTAAAGCAAATTACAAAATTAAATACAATGTTTCGGGGGAATCTTTTTTAACAAAACCTAGCAAAACTGTTTACATGATTAAAAATGTTATAAAAAAGAGCACAAAAATTAATCCTGTGCTATCAACGACGGGTGGTACTTCTGATGCTCGTTTTATAAAAAAAATCGCTCCTTGTATTGAATTTGGTTTAATTGCAAAAACTATCCATCAAGTAGATGAAATGGCTAGAGTTGCTGATTTAAAAAAATTAAAAAATATATACTTAGATATCCTTGTTAATTACTTTAAGTGACAACTTGCATATTCACCGCTGATTCTTCTATTCAACACGATACTGGCCCTGGTCATCCAGAATGTCCTGAGCGAATTCCATCAATTATAAATGGTTTAAAAAAAATACAAACTCCAAAATTAATCTGGAAAAACGTAGGATCTTTTGATGAAAAATATATTAAACTTACTCATTCAGAAAAATATTTTGAAAAAATTAATCAATCATTTCCAAAAGAAGGTTTAGCTTTTCTTGATGGAGACACCATTGTTTCTAAAGGTAGTAAAAAAGCAGCTTACGATGCTGTTGCATCAATTATTAATGCAATCGATGCTGTAATGAATAAAGAGTTTGATAATGCCTTTTGCGTTATTAGACCTCCTGGCCACCACGCTGAAAAAGAACAGGCTATGGGATTTTGCCTATTTAATAACGTTGCTGTAGGTGCAACTTATTTATTAGAAAAATATAAACTAAATAGAGTGGCAATCATTGATTTTGATGTTCATCACGGAAATGGCACGCAGGATATTTTTTATAATGAAAAAAAAATTTTATATGTTTCATCGCATCAATTTCCATTTTATCCAGGCACAGGTTCTGAAGATGAAACCGGTAAATATAATAATATTTTAAACATTCCTCTAAAAGCTGGAACAGGTTCTAAAGAATTTTTTAATAGTTATAAGAAAGTTTACGACAAATTAAATGAATTTAATCCTGAATTTATATTATTATCAGCCGGTTTTGATGCTCACAAAAACGATCCTTTAGCTAACATTAATTTAGAATCTAAAGACTATTACACATTAACAAAAGAAATTATGAAAATTGCAAAACAAGTTTGTGGTAATAAAATTGTTTCAATCTTAGAAGGTGGCTACAATCTTGCAGCAATACAAGAAAGTGCAAAATATCACGTTGAGGCTTTGTTAGAAATTTAAATTAATAAATAATATTTTCCAAATATAATCCTGCAGCAGGAGCTGGGGTTGCACATTTAGATCTATCTTTAGAATTTAAGGCATCTAGCAAATCTTTTTTTGTCCATTTATTTTCACCTACAAGTTTTATACATCCCATCATAGAACGAACTTGATGTTGTAAAAAAGACTGCGATTCAAAATAACTATAAATGTAATCATCTTTTCTAAAAATATTTATTTTCTCCATAGTTTTGATTGGAGATTTAGCTCCACACGAGGCTGACCTAAAAGTTGTAAAGTCATGTGTTCCTATTAAAATTTGTGCGGCATCATTCATTTTAGTTTCATCAAGTTTTATTTTTAATTGCCATGCTCTATCTTTTTCTATGGACAATGGTGAGTCTCGATTAATAATTACATATTTATAAATTCTTAACTTTGCATCTCGTCTTGCATCAAAATCATCGTTTATTGATTCTGTTTTTAAAATACTGATAGATTCATTCTTTAAATGAAAAT
>Ga0209246_10000174_pt1 | contig 29997 bp, 14 predicted proteins | sample LauGreSpBDMM15SN_2_FD_187560 | JGI IMG/M metagenome (GOLD analysis project Ga0209246, IMG submission 187560) | Freshwater lake microbial communities from Lake Michigan, USA - Sp13.BD.MM15.SN (SPAdes) (version 2) | ecosystem: Environmental > Aquatic > Freshwater > Lake | place: Lake Michigan...
TGATTCAGTACAAATTCTCATAGCATTAGATTTTCCTAACCATTTTAAACTTCCGTCGTCCATATACCAATAAGCAATTGCTCTCGGAGTTAAGAAAAGTTCAATATTTTTAGGTACATTTTTAACTAATTTATTTGTTTTTGGATCAAAAGAATAAAATAGGTTTCCGTAATGTCGTAAACTATTATTTACAGTGGTATTAAAATACCATCTTTGACACAATTTATTAGTTCGTGAATCCACAATGGCAGCATAAATTGGAGGACTTTTACATAATGGTTGTAACACTGAATATTTGTGAAATAAATATTCTTTATGTTCAGCTTTATGTAAAGCGCGATAACGCCAAGTTCGACCAGAAGTTTCTGTTTGTAAATTTCCGTCACCTAACAATGTACCAATTAACAAATCTTTTTGTTGTTCAAGTAATTTCATAAGGAATGTTGTTTAAAGTTTTTTTGTTTAATTAGAGAGTTTTTTAATGTCATTTAATATGACAATCAATTAAAGTTATTTCAGTAATTGTATTTTTTTAATACAAGTTACTCTATATATCGCTATATAGATCAGACTATATCATCAACCAATAATGGTTGTCCAGCGTGTAGTCGTTGAGGGGACATAGTTAATTAAACCAGTGGTCTTCCCTGCTGATTATTCGCAGTTTTGAATTTTCACTAAAAAAAGCTAAAGCCTTTGTTAGTACCAAAACATCTACACCAATTGAATGGACGAACGTCCCAGCATATAGCTAGATTGACATCGCAGTATTACTACTGCGAGACCCCAAATGTTAAGGTGCCAAACCTTGCCGTCGATATGAACTCTCTGGCAAGATTAGCCTGTTCATGTGTGTTATCAAAAGGTCTTTAAACCTTTTTTCTTTAACTTGATGCTAAAGATCAGACTATGTCATCAACTTAGTGCTAAACTGTAAACGGGAAATTAGTATCTCAGTGTTATCTAAATCTAAGTTGCCAAGCATTCGTGGAGAGTATATTCGTAAGATCACGTCACTCTCTAGTCGTTGAACGTTCTGTAAGTCTTGTTCATTTTGTTTATTACTCATAATAATGTTTACCTCCTTTTCCTATTTTTTACAATTATTTACTAATGCTTTTGTGGACTTTATTAGGTTACTTTTATCTTTGTAACCAAACCGAATGAAATTTGGGTCTTAAATACAGCTGCGTTGCAAGTTGCCACACCAAAAGTAACCTCTTTGACTTTGTAAAGCCAAGTTATTACGTATTCATATGGGTTCTTGCAGTTAACTCGGTTTTATCTACAAGTTTGTAGTGAATCTTAATAAATTGTCTGCTTCTTTCGAAGCAGCGGGACAACGATTAATTTTATCCCTAGAGTAACTTTTATCCGTTGAGCGACGACCCTTCCACGCGGCATCGTCGGATCACTTATGCCGGCTTTCGCCCCTGCTCGACTTGTAGGTCTTGCAGTCAAGCTCTCTTCTGCATATACACTCACCATCTGATTTCCGTCCAGACTGAGAGAACCTTTGCACACCTCAGTTACCTTTTATGAGGCGTTCGCCCCAAACAAACTGCCCGCCTGAAACTGTCAAGTGTCCTGATTCAAGGATCACCATTAGGATTCTAGCTCTTCCAGAGTGGTCTCTCAATTTTGGCTCCAATTTTCCCGGAAGAAAACCTTCAACGCCTCCCACCTAGACTGCGCAAGAAAAGCCCGAACCCAATTTCAGGCTACAGTGAAGCTTCATAGGGTCTTTCTGTCCTGGTATAAGTAGTCCGCATCTTCACGGACAAGTCTATTTCACCGAGTCTCTCTCCGAGACAGCGCCCAGATCGTTACGCCTTTCGTGCAGGTCGAAACTTACTCGACAAGGAATTTCGCTCAGTTAACCTCTCTTCTTTCAAATTTCTAAACGTTAGCTTTTGCTAAAAAGTTTAGAATCCACTAAATTTCTAGTGGGAGAGCTGGACTCTATCTTAGATTTTTGACGGATTATAAATTAGAATTTAAACGAAGTTCTTCTCTTGAGCTTTAGCTAAAGAGTAAAGCTCAAAAGCTTTGCTCTTAAACATGCGATCTGCTCATCAAGTTTAGTCGATTTAACAGATTTTGCTTTAGGACGTAGACGAACTCTGAGTTGAGTTCCTTGATCTACAATTTCTAAAAAGTTTTTTAGAGAATTTAGATGATATTTAGCTTTCATTTGAAGACAAATAGTACGAAAAGATTGAAATTCAATTTTCTTTTTTGTTTTTAACGAGTGTTCTTCAAAAAAAGGAATAATTTTTTCTGTTAATTCCGTTATTGATTTTACTCGAAATTGCCAACGCGTTCCCGATTTATCTGTACGATTTACGGTAACGGTTCCACATCCAAAATACTCTTTTAAAGCATATAGGATTTGAAGATCTATTTCATTTTGTACTACTGTAAATTCAGGTTGAAGTTGCACTTTCCATTTCATATCTTTTTTGATATGAGCGTCGAGATTAAAACATCCTTCGCCATCTACGAATCCTACAATCCATTGCGGATTAAGTTTTGTTGTCATATTTAATAATTTCCTTCTATTGTTTATAAATAATTTTTTTTCGTCAACATATCCCCAAACGTATAGTCTCTGAGGGTTCTTGTATGTTAATTCTATAAGTATAGATTTAACAATTTTATCATCAACAGTTGAAACTGTTAGTGATTTAGTCTTAAAACAAGTCTTCCCTGCTGATTGTCCCCTTGTCTAGCCAATTTTAACTATCAATTGTTGACTAAGTTTTTTATATTAGCAGTAAAACTGCAGAAAAGAAACGAACAAATTGATGAGTATGGTCTAGCTGTACATACTTTTAAAAAAGCAGTTAGTATTTTTTTTACTATGAGGAGTTTCCAGCATATAGTTTAGTTTTACTAAGGCTAGCTTTTAACCTTAGGACCGTTATAGTTACGGCCGCCGTTCACCGGGGCTTCGGTCGTCAGCTTCTTCCAAAGGAATAACCAACTTCCTTCACCTTCCGGCACTGGGCAGGCGTCAGCCCCCATATATTGTCTTACGACTTTGCGGAGACCTGTGTTTTTGGTAAACAGTCGCCTGGGCCTGGTCACTGCGACCCTCAAAAAATGAGGGCGCCCCTTCTTCCGAAGTTACGGGGCCAGTTTGCCGAGTTCCTTAGAGAGAGTTCTCTCGCGCCCCTAGGTATTCTCTACCTGCCTACCTGTGTCGGTTTCAGGTACAGGGAATGAATATGTTTTATCTCAAAAGAGAGGTGTTCGAGCTTTTCTTGGAAGTGTGACATCACTAGCGTCTCTTTTCCGAAAAAAAGAAACGGGATCATGCCTTGACTCTAAATTGTTTTTGTTCAATCTATCAACATCTTGGACATTTCCACTGCAATCCATAAACAGTTCTAGTTTAGCCTCCTCCGTCCCTCGGTTCCCATATTCAAACGTACAGGAATATTAACCTGTTTTCCATCGACGACGCCATTTGGCCTGGTCTTAGGTCCTGACTCACCCCCCACGGACGAACCTTGTGGAGGAACCCTTAGGTTTTCGGGGCATTGGATTCTCACCAATGTTTTCGTTACTCAAGCCGACATTCTCACTTCCGCTTTGTCCACCCTTTTTTCCAAAAAAGCTTCACCCTCAGCGGAACGCTCTCCTACCGATTTTTTAAATAAAAAATCTCACAGCTTCGGCAGGCCGCTTAGTCCCGGCCATTGTCGGCGCAAGAACGCTTTACCAGTGAGCTATTACGCACTCTTTCAAGGGTGGCTGCTTCTAAGCAAACCTCCTGGTTGTTTAAGCATTCTCACATCCTTTTCCACTTAGCGGCCATTTAGGGGCCTTAGCTGGTGATCTGGGCTGTTTCCCTCTTGACATAGGAACTTATCTCCCCAAGTCTCACTGGTTAACGGAAGGCTATACCTAATATTCTAAGTTTGCCACGACTTGGTACCGCTTTCGCAGCCCGTATCGAAACAGTGCTTTACCCTTAAGGCAGCTCATCGTTACCGCTGCGCCTCAACGCATTTCGGAGAGATCCAGCTAGCTCCTGGTTCGATTGAAATTTCTCCAACTAATGACAGCTCATCCCCCGATTTTTCAACATCGGTGGGTTCGGCTAAAAGACTAATTATTTCTAATTAGATTAGACTATACCTTCATCTATACATGCACTTAGCGCTTTAATTAAGACTTATTCAAGATAATTGCTTCTAAACAGGTGGTTTATTACGGTTTCTAAGGAGTTTTTTCGGCGAGCGCCATCATCAGATTTGTAGTAAACCTTAGTAATCAACTCAATCAGGCGTGTTTTATTTGTTGAAAAGTTTGCGCGATCTTTTAATAAGACGTTAATTTCTTCAGCACACTCCCACATTAAAAAGGATTTTTTCGCAAAATCTGGAAGTTTGTCCCTATTTTTTTGAAAAAAAGGTTTAATAATGTTGTCTAGTTGGTTTCTTTGTTTTGTTACGCCACAGATTTTCTTTTCTTTTTTTGGACGTTTTATAACCCAAGTAATACCCATGTATCGTTCAATCGCATAAAATAATAGAAGATTTTGGTCTGCTACTTCTAAAGTGAGGTCAAACGTTCTTTGAAGTATTCCAGGTCTAGTTTTAGACATAGCAAAATAGCTTTGAAACGATCCGTCCCCGACTATTAGACCTACGATGTAATCATCTGAAAGAATACCTGGTTTGTTGAAATCCACAAAAGGAATCGATAGAACGTCCTGTTTATATTTCAAAACTTGCGATAGAGCGATATCCCACTCGTGGTCACTTTTAAAAGCTGGTTTTAAAATTCTTTCATAATCATTTAGATTTCTTTTTCTCTGGTTACCTTTTGTGTTCATTGCGAACATTAAGTACGCTGCGTATAAAACTCTAACACGTTTTTCCAAATTGGGGTTAGTGTATATTTCCAGTACTGCAAAAAATAGTTGATAGTCTTGAAATTTTTCAGAAAGTAAAGGACACTCTTGAAACAGAGGCTTAATTACTTGCAAAAGAATAGTTTGACGAGAAATTTTAAGATAGTATGATCCATCCTTTTTGGGTTTGAAGTCTTGTAGCATCGGCTCTTTAGTTCCAAGTTTTTGAATTTGATTGTCAAAAAATGCTTTGCATTTTAATAAAGTTGATTCATCTTTTTGGCATAAAGTAAAGTCACATCTGACTTGCATAGTGTTAACTTTATCTCCGATTATTGAAATAGAAAAACATCCCTCTGCATCTGTAAAACCTGCTATCCATGGACCTGTTATTGTCCAAGAATTTCTTAAATTAAATGTATTCATTGTTTTATAAAAGTGGTTAAATAAAATTAATTATTGTAATAAAAGTTTATAAACTCGTGAACGTTAGTATTTTGGACTGTATAGTGCTGGCGTGTTAGCTTAAGACTTTTGTCTTAAACTCTTCTCTTTCGAGTCAGTCGTTACGGGGTCTTAATAAAGCTTTTAACTTTTCTAAAGACTTCCCTCGATATTCCCACGGTTTTAAATCTTTTTCTATATAGCGTGACACGGCGGCGCGAGTGTTTTAAACCTCGATCGCGTTCAAGGAAGCTATATTAGATATTTTTTTGACTAACGTTACAGGTTCATCGATATGAGCCAGATTTTTTTATGTGCGTTACCGCACAAGGAGGCCCGTACAAGATGTCGACCTCCACTAGGTGTTACCCAAGCTTCATCCTGACCATCATTAGATCACCAGGGTTCGGGTCCATAAGAAGTGACGAATTCGCCCTATTCAGACTCGCTTTCGCTTAGGCTCCGGATTTTATTCCTTAACCATGCCACTCCCTATAAGTCGCCGGCTCATTCTTCAACAGGCACGCGGTCAGATTCAAAAATCCTCCCACTGCTTGTCAGCGAACGGTTTCATGTTCTATTTCACTCCCCAACGGGGGTTCTTTTCGTCTTTCCCTCACGGTACTATTTCGCTATCGGTCACTCAGGAGTATTTAGCCTTACGAGGTGGTCCTCGCAGATTCACACGGGATTTCACGTGCCCCATGCTACTCGGGATTTGACACAGTTTTAAGCTTTTGACTACGGGACTTTCACCATCTATGGTGCAGGATTCAGCTGCTTCGTCTAATACTTTAGTTTATTTCTAAACTATTCAAACAATAATTTTTTTCGTGTCTTCCCACTACACCGCTTCAAAGAAACGGTTTAGGCTGTTCCCCTTTCGCTCGCCGCTACTAAGGGAATCGCGTTTGCTTTCTTTTCCACCAGCTACTAAGATGTTTCAATTCACTGGGTTGCCTCTTTCTTCACTATGAATTCATGAAAAAGTTTTTAAGGTTGCCCTATTCGGGGATCTTCGGATCAAAGCTTGTTGCCAGCTCCCCGAAGCGTTTCGCCGGTATCTGCGCCCTTCATCGTCTCTGAGTACCTAGATCTCCACCGTTCGCCTTAGTTCTTTTGACCTTTTCTTGGCTACTAATAAATAACTTTGTTTATTCTAGAAAATTCGCATTTTTTTTTGGTTGGAGGTAAGCGGATTCGAACCGCTGGCATCTGCCTTGCAAAGGCAGCGCTCTACCAACTGAGCTATACCCCCGACCGAAATGTGAAATTTCGATTGGATAAACGAAAGCTAAGAGTAAATTACTCTTTAGCTAAAGCCAAGAAATAATTCATTGAAATTGCTTACGCTTTTCAATATTTTTTCTCTAGTTGGGCTATGCTGGACTTGAACCAGCGACCTCACCCTTATCAGGGGTGCGCTCTGACCACCTGAGCTAATAGCCCACCGAGAATTTATGTTAGAATCGCAAAATGCGATCAAATTTGAATGCTGAATGCTAAATTTGTTTTGTTGCAATTAGCAACAAAAGTAAATGAATAAGTGAGAAATTTTAGTTTCAGTAAAAACGAAAACTAAAATTTCTCAATTTATTACATTTATGTTTCAGAGCAATAGCGCGAAGCTTTGCTCTTTATATTTTCCTTAAGAAGGAGGTGATCCAGGGCCACCTTCCGGTAGCCCTACCTTGTTACGACTTCATAGAAATTAGAAACCCCTAGGTCGGAGCTGTTCTCCTTTGCAGGTTAAACTAGGCCACTTCGCTAGTGATCTCCTTTCTCTATGTGACGGGCGGTGTGTACAAGGCCCGGGAACGTATTCACCGCCATATGGCTGACTGGCGATTACTAGCAATTCCGGCTTCATGCAGGCGAGTTGCAGCCTACAATCCGAACTGAGGTTAAGGTTTAGCAGATTCGCTAGCTCTCGCGAGATCGCTTCTGATTGTCCTAACCATTGTATTACGGGTGTCGCCCAAGATGTAAGGGGCATGCTGACTTGACGTCATCCTCACCTTCCTCCAGCTTACACCGGCAGTCTCTTTAGACGGAAATAGTAAACTATTTCAATAACTAAAGACAAGGGTTGCGCTCGTTGCTGGACTTAACCAAACACCTTCATTACGTTAAATGCTTGTGAAAGACCTGAATTTAACAAGAATAAAGCTTTTTAGCTTTACTCTTAAGCTAAAGCTCAAGAATTTCTCGGCCTGCAATTTCTTACAGAATCAGACTATACCATCACCTTCAGTTTTTTAATCTGAAGAGCTTAGCGTTGAGTCGTTAGAGGGGTAAGTTTTTAATTAATTAATTAAAAACTTACTACCTACGGTATTACCTTGGCTTAAATGCTTTAGGTTCCACCGTTTGAGCTAAGTTTTTTTCTAGCGAAATTTCTTTGTGCTAGCCGCAAAATGTTTACGGCACGAGCTGACGACAGCCATGCACCACCTGTGTCTAAATTCCTTTTCAGGCACTCTTCCATTTCTGAAAGATTTTCAGCATGTCAAATCTTGGTAAGGTTCTTCGCGTTGCATCGAATTAAACCCCATAATCCCATTATTAGATGGAAATACCTTATTTTTTTATAAGGATTAGACTATACCTTCACCTTGTTTACTTAGAATTTACTAAAAAGTCTTACGCGAATCTTCAAAATACTTGTTTATAATAGCGTCTCTATCTTGACGTTTATAATTTCGGTATTGTTCAGAGTCAGCAAAGTTCATTTCGATGCTTTCACTTACCAATAAAGCGAACTCTTGATCTGTGCCAAGCTTGCTTTTATTGCCTACAACTTGTTTCATAGTGGTAAAACGTGTGATATTTTTAACAAGAACTAGCTGAACTTTAGGAATAAACTGCACCATTTGCGATAATACCTTTTCAGAGTTTATCGTGAGACGGAAGTTTTTACCGTCCTGAACAGGTTGCACCTTGGTAGAATTACCAAAAAACCGATTGAAGAGTTCAAAGATACTGTGTTTTTCTGTAGCCAATCCACCGTCTGTTAGAGTGAATGCTGGTTTGAATTCATAGTTTGGTCTCTTATCTTCGTGGATAATAAAATTTACTTGGAAAGAGCCGTCACCATCGATGATACCTGCTACATATTGCCCCAGTTCAATTGAGTAACTCGTACAATTTTCGCCCGTTTCGCCAAACTTTTTTACAAATTGGCTGCTTAGTTGCTTAGACTGAGCCACTAAATCTATATATAGCGCTGCTCCGCATCCTTTTGTGTCAGATATTTCTAACTTTTTTTCAGTTTCTGCACGCTTTTTTTCGCTATCTTGGTGATTTTTGGCTTTGTTTTTTTCTAACAAAATCGTTTTTAAATCAACTAACGGCTTGAAAATCGCCACACGCTCATCTTTAGTTTTCCCAGTCTTCTTTTCTTTTGTACGCTTTAACACGTGCTTTAGTACTAAGTAGTCTGTAAGTTTTTCGTCGAGTAGTTGTGCGAGCTGCTTTGCTGAACATTGGTCAATTTTATCTATAACTTTTAGGACTTGGTCCTGTCTTTCGACAGATAGGTTGTAAGTTATACCACTTTCGCCAGTCTTTTTTTGGATCTGACTGAGTATTCCTTGGGTTTGTAACCATGGCTTTACTACATTAGAGAGCATGTATTGGTTTTTTAATCCTGCTGTTAATATTACTTTTGGTTTAAGTGTTTTATCCGCTTCCCAAAAGAATATAAACGATCCATCAGTTTGTAGTAATCCGATGAAACGAGGCCAGCTCATTTCTGTTGTTTGTATCGTTTGTGTTTGCATAATTTGAATTTGTGTGTTTTTGTAAGTTCTTCTGATAAAAATCTATAAAAAGGGCCAGCGTGTGAATGAAATCTCAACTAAGTTAGTTAAGACTTTAACCATTCTTCTCATTATTTCTCCTATTTACTAGAAGAAACTCCCAGAATTCTGGGACGAGTCAGTCGTTACGGGTCAAGAGTAAAGCTTAAAGGCCTCGCTCTTGATTCCCACGGTATTGCCATTGCTAAAACTAGCAGTAGGTTTTCACCGTTATGAGCTGGAGATTGCCTACCTTTACAGGCTGCTTATTAAAAAAAGGGCCCACTTGCATTTAAAGACTACCGAAAATTACTTTTCGGCGCAGCAGATTCTGGAGTTTTCTTTACTGCTTGTGCGGGCCCCCGTCAATTCCTTTGAGTTTCAGACTTGCGTCCGTACTCCCCAGGTGGGATACTTAACGCGTTAGCTACGACACCGCTTTTGGCAGCATCTAGTATCCATCGTTTACGGCTAAGACTACTAGGGTATCTAATCCTATTTGCTCCCTTAGCTTTCGTCTCTCAGTGTCAGTTTTGGCCCAGCAAAGCGCCTTCGCCACTGGTGTTCTTCCCTATCTCTATGAATTTCACCTCTAAACAGGGAATTCCCTTTGCCCCTACCATACTCAAGTCTCGGAGTTCTCGAATGCCGGTCCAGGGTTGAGCCCTGGGATTTGACATTCGACTTCCGAAACCACCTACAGACGCTTTACACCCAATCATTCCGGTTAACGCTTGCACCCTCTGTCTTACCGCGGCTGCTGGCACAGAGTTGGCCGGTGCTTATTCCTCAGGTACAGTCATTTATTCTTCCCTGAGAAAAGGAGTTTACAATCCACGGACCTTCTTCCTCCACGCGGCATTGCTCCGTCAGGCTTTCGCCCATTGCGGAAAATTCCTCACTGCTGCCTCCCGTAGGAGTCTGGGCCGTGTCTCAGTCCCAGTGTGGCTGATCATCCTCTCAGACCAGCTACTGATCGTTGCCTTGGTGAGCAGTTACCTCACCAACTAGCTAATCAGACGCAAGCTCCTCTCTTGGTGATGTTTCCATCTTTAGCTCCTCAGCATTATGGGGTATTAGCAGCGGTTTCCCAATGTTATCCCCCTCCAAAAGGTAGATTCTTACGTGTTCCTCACCCGTTCGCTACTGCAACTAAAGTTCTTTCTTGCGAAAAATCTTCAATCTCGTTCAACTTGCATGTGTTAAGCATGCTGCCAGCGTTCAACCTGAGCCAGGATCAAACTCTCCATAAATATTTTTTAATCTTAATTCTGTTAATTTGAATTTAAGTGTTTTTAGAACATTTCCTACTTCTAAATTTACCAGTTCACTTTTTTTTGTCAACTTTGCTTTTATTCCAATAGTAAATTTTAACCCCTTTTTACTACCTCTATTTACTTCTTTTTTTATTTTTTTTTTCAAATTTTCGAAAGTTTTTGGCGTTAGCATTGCCCGTAACACCAACGGCTACACGCCTGTTAAAACGTTTCGTGTGACTAACCTTTTAAAAAAGGTGTGTGACGTATAGCTATTTTTCCCTGTGATATCGAGCTAAAACTTAATAAAATTTATTCTTTTTTTTGACTTTTTGTTGACATTTTTCTAGGTCACAGAACATTCCTTTTGTGATCCTCAAATCTTTGTACCTCAAATCTTTGTACCACAAGTTTTCGTTTAGAATTCACGATTAACATTTATGAATATTTACGCGTTTTTAATATAGGAAGGTCCACCCTGGGGCGGCCCTTCCTATACAAATTAAGCTGTACGTCACACGTCACAGCATCAAAAATCATGTGTGACGTACGGGGCTACGCGCCTGTTAAAACGACCATTAGCTTTAACTTTTACCTAAAGCTCAATAATCAATTCAATCACGAAACCACTAAATAAGATAACTTAATTGAACTTATGCTTTAGAAATTTAGAACTGGTGATAAATTAGGAGATTAATGTGAAATTACTTTACTCATTTTTTTAGAAAGTAAAATTTTACTTTATTTTTCCTAATTTCTTTAATGAAAATAGAAATAGGATTCGAAAAACAGGTAAGGAATCATTTCTATGGCTTTAGCAAAAGAGCAAAGCCATTAGCTTTGCTCATGGTGAAACTAAGAGTTTCACCACTAGTGAAACTTATGGCTTTAGCTAAAGAGCAAAGCCATTGGCTTTGCTCATGGTGAAACTCATGGTTTTACGATGAAACTACTATTAATTAAATAGGCCGACGTTTACCGGAAGAGCTTTAACTAAAAAGTAAAGTTATCCTGAAAGGCCTCTAATTTTTCCACTTAGGGAGAAAGCTAAAGCTGATTTTTTTCCATTGTTCATTAACTAAGGCAGGAGCTTTACTCTTTAATTAAAAAATTTCAAATTCGACACCAACACTGAAGGAATAGAGAACAACTTTGCTAAACTATTTATTTAACAAAACACTTGATTTTAAATATGCAAATTATTTAAAAACAATACTTGTTTTTCGGAGAAACAATTTAAAATTATTATCTCTTCTTTATTATGACAGCTATTTTAGAACGTCGTGAAAATTCAAGCCTGTGGGCTCGTTTCTGTGATTTTATTACATCAACTGAAAACCGTCTTTACGTAGGTTGGTTCGGTGTAATCATGATCCCATGTTTATTAACAGCAGCTTCTGTATTCGTTATCGCTTTTGTTGCAGCTCCGCCTGTTGACATCGACGGTATTCGTGAGCCAGTTTCTGGATCATTACTTTACGGAAACAACATCATTTCAGGTGCTGTAATCCCAACTTCTAACGCGATTGGTCTGCATTAGACCAAACAAATGTAATTCAAAACGTTTGTTTCAAAAAGTGCCTCGTAAAATTACTGATTTTGTAATTAAAGTTGTTTTTTTAATAACAAGCAACTTTCGAAAACGTAACGAGCAAACTGGGTGAATTGTCGGGAAAACTGCGTCGTATTCCAAAAATGCTGTCTTACTTAAAGTAGAATAGCACTAACCACATTTAAACTTATATGAAATCACTTGAAAAAAATTATTTTAAGCCAAATGAGCTTGAAAATATTTATAAACAACTTCTTAGTACTGGGCAACAAAAAAACCTTAATGCTTACGACTGTTTTATTGCAGAACGAAGAGCTAACCCATATCCTGCTGGCACAAAAACCGAACGCCATCATATTATTCCTAGACATGCAAAAGGCTCAAATGATCCTTCTAATTTAATTGCCTTGTCTGTAAAAGATCATATGGTAGCGCATTGGATACTTTGGAAAGTAACAGGTTCTGAAAAAGATCTTCAAGCGTACGTTTTTCGAGTTTCGACATCGGAAGAAAGAGAAGCAATTCGTGTTCAAAAGTGTCAGGCATACATAGAAAGAATGCGAGAATCAAAAGCATTATTTTTCGACTCAGCATTTCAAAGCGAGCAAGGAAAAAAAGGCGGGCCAAAAGGAGGTGCCGCTAATACTGACGCTCAATTTGCAGCTCGTCAAAAGGTAGGCAAAACATGGGGCCCAATTATTGGTGCGCTAAACAAAGGCGAAAGAAAGAAAGAATTTAGCGAAAAATATTCTATTTGGCACTTTTTGGGTCATCAAAATATTGGCGGTGACTTTCAAGGTAAAAACCAACGAAATCGCCCTTCTCCAAGTGCTACTTCAGTAGAATTTTATCTTCTAGTAGAGCCAAAACCAAATTACATTACGGTTATGGATGTACTTGATCAATTTTGCCCAGGTAGTATGCCACCAATAAGTATTCCTGCTGGAAACAATTCTCGCTCTACTATGTATAAATTAGTGAATGAAGACAAAAGAATTTATGGTTGGAAATTGTACGCGGAGTTAACCTGCAGCGAAGTCGAGGCAGGGATTTTAGAACAACCACCTCTGTCATCTTTAGGCTATTTTGACGAAAGCGATTTAGCAGAATAAAAGACGTGTTTAATTTTTAAAAGAATGTCTCGAAACGTTCAGAGACTAGTGCTTGAGTCCCAACAATAATAGCACACTAGCGCCCAGCAACTAAAAATATCACGAAGTAAACTCTCAGCTATTGCTTTTAGCTAAAGCTAAGGTTTTGTTTTTGCTGATTAAATTTTAGTTGATGATATAGTCCACTCCATATTGAAAAAAATATGGATAAAGTGTTTTACCCAATTTGGGAAGCAGCTTCTATTGACGAATGGTTATACAACGGTGGTCCTTACCAATTAATTGTATGCCATTTCTTCTTAGGTATTTGTTGTTATATGGGTTTCCCACTCGTGGCCCAGCAAAAAGGTGACTTTTTGTACATAAAAACTGACTCAACTCTTTCATTAATTTTTAAAATTGGTGAAGAGCCTTACAAATTTTTAAGAAACGGAGGATTAATTTAAGAATGATTTTTGAATTTTATTCTGCGATTATTGACCTTTCACAAGGCCTTAATTCTTCGTAACTCGCATCAAAAATCGGGTTTAGAAAAAGCAAGTCGTAAAAATTTTGCAAGGAACGGTGAACCCTAAGGCTCTTAAAAAAGCTATGGCAATACCGTGGGAAGAATTAACAATTTCGAAACTAAAAAGACTTTTACATTTGGTTCAATCGTTAGGGTTGGACCAAATGTAAAAACTAACTTTTTTTAAGAGCAAAGCTTTTGAGCTTTACTCTTTAGCTAAAGCTCAAGAGTTTACTCTCTTTAAATTTGTTAATTCCCTGTAACGACTGATTCGAAAGAAAAGAGATTTTATTCATTTAAAGTCTAACACGTCAGCACTCGTCAAGTTTCAATTTACTATGGCGTGAGTTAAAGAGTAATTTCCTCTTAGCTCTATGTTCTAAGGTAAAAGACGAGTTGAAGGTATAGTCTAAGCTTAATAGAAATATTAAGAAAATCTTTAACCGATTCTATTCGTTAAAGTCATTCACTTGCGTGAATGGGAACTTTCATACCGTTTAGGTATGCGTCCTTGGATCGCTGTAGCTTACTCAGCTCCAGTTGCTGCTGCAACTGCTGTATTTATCATTTACCCAATCGGACAAGGTTCATTCTCTGACGGTATGCCTCTTGGTATTTCTGGTACTTTCAACTTCATGAATTAAATTTACGTGACTTCTAACATTAATGTTGGTCGAATAATCGGGTGAATTGATGGAAACCCACTAACTTATAAAAAAGTTAGGGTAATCATCAGCCAAGCTTAACTTCGAGTAAAAAAAAAGTTAAGAAGGTTCAGAGACTAGAAGGTGAAGTCAACTCACTAATAATCCTTCTACAAGTGCCCGAAATCTTATTATTTAAAAATAAGATTATGATATAGTCCGATACTCCATGGAAACGCGGAGATTGTAGGATAAAAAGCCTACAAATAAACAAATGGATCGTATTCCAAGCTGAACACAACATCCTTATGCACCCATTCCACATGTTAGGTGTTGCTGGTGTATTCGGTGGTTCTTTATTCTCTGCTATGCACGGTTCATTAGTTACTTCATCTTTAATCCGTGAAACTACTGAAAACGAATCAGCTAACGCTGGTTACAAATTCGGACAAGAAGAAGAAACTTACAACATTGTTGCTGCACACGGTTACTTTGGTCGTTTAATCTTCCAATATGCTTCATTCAACAACTCTCGTTCATTACACTTCTTCCTTGCTGCTTGGCCAGTTATCGGTATTTGGTTTACTGCTTTAGGTTTATCAACTATGGCTTTCAACTTAAACGGTTTAAACTTCAACCAATCAGTTGTTGACTCACAAGGTCGCGTATTAAACACTTGGGCTGACATCATCAACCGCGCTAACTTAGGTATGGAAGTTATGCACGAACGTAACGCTCACAACTTCCCATTAGACTTAGCTTAATTCTTTAAACTAATTTGAGGGTCGTTACTAAACGGTTTACCGTTTGGAATAATTATTCACTTTGATGTAAGTCAAAGTGGGTAATTCAATTTTTAATAATAATTAATAATAATTTTTTAATCCTTAATCCTTTCAACAGCTTTCCTCTTTTCCTAAACAGATCTCTTTACAAGCCACAGCCTAAGGTTAAAGAACAAAGTTACAGGGGACAAGGCACACTCTAAGAGCAAAGCTTTTGGTGAAACTCTTAGTTTCACCAAGAGCAACGCTTTTGGCTTTGCTCTTTTGCTAAAGCCAAGAGTTTCACTATTGGTGAAACTCGTAGTTTCACCAAGCGCGTAGCCGTTGGCGTTACGCGCAATGCTAACGCCAAGAGTTTCACTATTGGTGAAACTCGTAGTTTCACCAAGAGCAAAGCTTTTGACTCCAGTACTGCGCGTAACGCGCAGGAGCTTTACGCTTTAGCTAAAACTCAAGAGTTTAACTATTGGCTTTGCTCTTATGCTAAAGCCAATAAATACTTCTGGCAAAAAAAGAATTACAATTTTTCTGGATTTAAACCAATTAAATCCATTTCTTGAATTTTCCCATAACGTAATAATAAATAACTAATATAATCAATTTTTTCACGATATGCGCTCATAGTATTATAAGTTTTATGGAATTTCTTTAATAATAAATATGAAGAAAATTGTGAAGATTTACCAGTTTTCCAATCTGCTAATTCATTCCAAGTTGCCCAAACCCCTGTATTTAAAATCCAACGACGCATGCGAGGATTATAGTATTGATCAGGATCGGGGAAATCAATCAGAATATCTTGAAGATTAGAAGAAGCTTTTTGCATTTTTTTAACAGAATCTTTATGAATTAAATTAGTAGGATTTGATTCAATAAAACGTGATCTCCAATCGACATCACTTGCAAAAGTAACTTCGATGTTATGTTCAGGTAATTGACCTGTCCACCATTGATTCGTGTAATAATAACGATGACGATTTAAAATACGATTACGATAATAGATATTAATTGAACTTGGTTTAAAAAGGATCTTATCATAATAACCTAAATCACGTAATGAATTATTAAAACCAATTCCATTTGCAGGAGTTTCACCGTGCTTTGAAGAAAGATTTTTAAACAAATGTTGAATAGGTTTTTGATATAAAGCCTTTAAAAATCTTTGTTGTTGATGTAGTTGAATTTTTTCTTGGATCGTCATTTGAGGTTTAATTTGATAATCCTCATGAGTACGTTTTGTATTTTCGTATTTTTTTAATGGTTTTAAAATTGAAGTAACATTGGGTCCTGGAGGTTCTTTTAAAGCTTGCGAATTATTAAATGATAAAAAGTCAAAAATTAAAGAATTTTGTTGATAAATTCGACGTTTTTGATTTACTGTTGTTAAAAATCCATGCGCCGAAGTCGTATTTAATGAGTGATTTGAAAAAATACTCGAAAATGCATTACCCATTTCAATTTGATTAATTAAATGTAATGGTGGTAAATGGTTAGAAATTAAAAGATTTGTAAATGTGTTTTGACTACCGAATTTTGTCGGTTTAAAACTTGAGAAAATTAAAAATTGTCCAATATTTTTTGCAAACAGGGTCATCATTTCTTCTTCAACCGTAACATTTGAAGCATATAAGATATTAAATATCGATTTTACAGAAGTATTTTCTTGAGCAAGAGTAGAAAAATTTACTTTATAATTTTTGACATTACGCTGAATGAGAAGTCCGACTACTAATTCTGTTGTTTTTCCATAAATTAAAGCTTGTAAATTAAGTAATCCAGAACGTAAATAACCGTATGCGCTTGATTTAACATTTAAAGCAGTTTCGTTACTATTAAAGTTTTGTTTTTGAGACGAATTTCGTAAAAGTGCTTTTTGGCGAGAGTACTGCGCCGTACGGGCTAGAATTTGCTGGCTGCTTGAAAATAATTGACTAAGATCAAATCTAATAAGATTTTGAATTTCAGTTTCTAATGAAATTGAATCGCCTGGGACAATAAATTTGGTTGTAATAAATTCATCACGGCGTACATTTTTTGAAGTGATTTCTTTCAATAAAGCAAATGGAAGAATTTCTGATTTATTGGTTTTTGATAGATTGAATGATGGAGTAAAAAGAACCGAATTACTTTCTTTTGTAAGAATAATGCTACTAGGGTTAGTTTTAGAATCCTCAACTGCAAATCGATTTGGTGAAATAATATGACGTGCTCTTTTTGTGCGCGCCGTTAAAAAGAGTTGTTGAATTTCCATTTCGGGTTTTGATTCAAATAAAAGCGCATAATCAAAAGCATTAAAAGTACGTGTTAAGGATTGTTTAATAATGCCATTAAGTGGGGTCATATCAAATAATAGTTTTGTTTCAAATCCCCCTTGGGCACGTAATAGGTCAAAATTGGTCACCGTTACAAAGGAATGATCTGAAAAAGCTAATTTAATCATTTCTAAACGATCTTTTAAACTAGGTTGAAGAGCTAAATTTAATGTTTCATCTAAACGTCCTGGACGACGTAATGCTGGATCTAATTTATAAGGAACGTGTGTTGTTGCAAAAACAAGAAACCCATGATTCGAACGAACGGAATCTATAATGACTAATAACTCTGTAATCATATCTAGCTTTGCAGAAAGATTCGAAATAGCTAAATCAGCTAACATTGCTACTTTAACACGAACAGAATATTGCGCTTTTATACTACTTTCCACTGATTGGCTGGATTGACCAAACCATGATTGTTCACCTACACGTTTTTTTGGTTTAAATTTCTTTTGTTCGCGTAAAACAAGAAGACTAAAAGGTGAGGTTGCTGGCGGTGCAAATTTTTCTTGGCTTGGTAATTGTAAAATACTCATTAAACGATGAGTATTTGTTTTTGGAGTCATACTAGAATTTGGACGATCTTTTTGTTCTATTTCTTTCAAATCAAGAGGATTATCAATTGTAAGGTTCGAACGACGCGTTCGAGGTGGAGTAACACCTAAAAATAATTGAAAATTAAAACGATTTGTTGGAATACTCATTGAAAAATCACCTTTATAAGGTTTTTTATAGTGAGTTATCATATGACGTGTTATTTGCGCAATCATTTGATTACGCTCATGAATTTCATCACGCTCTGCGCCTAAACTTGTATCTGTTGAAGTAATTTGATCTTCTGAAATTAAAAAAGAACGTTTTTCTCCAATTGCATGAATATCTTCAATTAAGAAAATACAAGGAGCATTTAGCGCTAAACCTTCAAAAACATCACGTAACAATTTCATTCCAATAGGGATACCTCGCTGCACAATAGCGTAGCGATTAGCATTATCTGTCATTATTTTAAGTTCTGTTTCGCCAGCTAAGGCTTGAATTAACAATGTTTTTTCGCGGCCTGCTGGTCCAATAACTAGAATGTTTTTAGCAATTTTTTTAGTCAGAATATTACTATAAATATCACAAATAACATTACCTAAATTTTGTTGAACCGAAGTAGCGTTTTTTAATGGACGAGTCGTTTTAAACGATGTTGGTGGAGAAAACTCTAAAAATAAATCACTTTCGCGGGCTTGAAGAGTTACTGATTGATAAAGATGCCAATCTTTTCCTTGTTTTGGTTTCGCAAACTCCGCAGAATTTCTATTTACTAAATTTTGAGATATCAATACCGATTTTGATTCTTTAGTGCTTAAAAAGCTAGAAGGTCGGAGTCCATCGGCTGTTAAGTTAGAATTTTTAATAAACCAATGTTGAATTGACTGCAGATTTTTAAATTCAAAATAAGGGGTTAATTTTTGTAAAGAAGTGCTTGACCAATCCCAAGTTGGATCTTGCAAAAGATTTTCTAATAATCTATCTTGCTCATCTTTAATTGTTGTTAACGAAGAGAGATTCATATTATATTTTGTTACTGCACGAACTAAAATTTCCGACCAAATTTCCCAGAAAATCTGCGATTTTTTTTGTCGCATTATTAAATCTGTTTCTGATTTAATCAATAAATTTAAAAATGTTTCACTATAAATAAAAAAACGACGTTGAATTAATAATCCGGGTATTCCAAAAATATAAGAATGACGAGAAAATTTTGATAAAGTTTTCCAAAGGCTATTTTCTAAATTTTCAGGCATATAAGTACTTAAATGAGCTGACCATTCAATTAAAAATAATTGGCCAATCCAATCAATCATAAATTCAGCGGGTTTTTCCAAAAATTGATAAATGAAAGCTAAAAAGCCTTCAAAAGATTCTAATATTTTTGTACAGAATGCGTAACTAAACTTTTGAATGGCATAAATATTTGTAACTGACAATTTTGTTAATGAAAGAAGTCTCCAATTTGTAGATGCAATAGTTGAAGATACTATAAAACTGCTTGGTGAAACTAAGGGTTTCACCAATAGTGAAACTCTTGAAATTTGTTTTGTTTTTAGTGAATTGTCAAATGAACTTTCTAATGCTGGACTCTCACCTCTAATTTCTGACCAAAATTTTGTTGTTTTTGCATAACGAATAAAGTTTATTTTCTTAGCAAAACTCGTTAAAGTTTGAGACTTTTGATAAACCAAATTATCTAAGGAACGATCTTGATTAAAATTATCAGAAACATTTTCAAGTGTTTCACCAAGCCCGTCGTTACGTGCAAAGCTAAAGCCATTGTTATTTTTAATGCTTGCTGAAACTAAGGAACGTTCAAATGCACTATCAATCAGTTTGAGTTTGATTTGAGTTGTTTGATAACGTTGAATTGTCCAATTTAAAAGAAAACAATAAGTATTTACAAATTTAGTTGTTACTAAAAATACGACTTTTAACAAACTTCGCACTTGCGAAATTTGTAAAACTGAAAAAATAATTGCAAAATGCACACTAATGAAACAAAAATTTAAAAGATTAGTTTCAATTGTAGAGAAACTCGTGCTGTTAACACTGCGTGTAACACCATCAGCTACGCCCAGGAACTGGTCACTATTATTCTTTTTAGCACTTTCTTGCCAATTGTTCTGACCAAAAGAAACTGATTGAGTTATAGGAACAAAACTAGTTGGGATACAATTCCACCAAAAATATAAACGACGTTTTGGTGTTTGTAATTTGAATGCTTTAGATTTTTCTTTCATTTTAAAAAAACTAGTAGGATCATTTAGCTGCGGTGAAACTAATGCTAATAGTTTTCTTTCACTATTTTGAAGTTTGGTGATTTCTAAATTTAATTTATAATCTTTTTCAAATGCTAATGAACGTTTTAATTTACTTAGAATTCTTTTTGTTTGATTTGATTTTTTTTGTTCACGATATTTTGAAAAATTCCAAAGTTTTTCATAACTATTTTGATCTTTAAAGGCAAATAAATTTGTTTTATTTAATGCCCAGTACGTTCTATATGATTGATCAATATTTGATTTAGGGATTAAATTTGAAAAAAATTCAAAATTAAGGATTTGATTTAATAAAGTCCAAATATTTTTTGATTCAATTTTTTCTGGACGTTTACGCCCTGAATGATATGGACGAATACGTAAATTACCATTTCCAGCTAAATTGTACTTAATATTTTTAATTAAATAGAAAATTCGTTGAGAAAGAATATGATTATATTCAGAAATATCTATTAATTTACTATGTAACGCTGTTTGCTCATAGAAATTCGTATTAAAGTTAAGAGTAGGTTGATCAGAGTTAAAAACTCTAAAATTTTTTAAATGAGGAGGTAGTACCTCTTTACTTGGATAAAAACTATCCATCAATAAACTTGCTTGTACCGGTTCATTGGCTTTAGCAAAGGAGTAAAGTCCTAAGCTTTGCTCATTGGATAAATTTAAAATATTTAAAAATAATTTCTTAAAACTATTTAGATTTTTTTGAGTTGTACGCATATTATCTAACGAAATTTGAATTCGTCTTAAATAGGGTGTTAAATTTGCTTTTAACCAATATGACTTTAATAATGAACGTTGAAATTCACTAAGAAGAAATTTCGGGATATAGTAAAAACGGTTTTCAGAAAAAATCGGAATTGTATTTAGATAATTTAAACGTTTTAAAGCCATTTTTTCACGAGTTGGAGAAGAAAATAATTTATTAGTACGATAAATTTTCTGGCGTAAATTTTTATTTAAAGATTTTAATGAGTTGTTTTTATTAAATAAACTATTATCTGATAACTCAGTTTGCGTATTTTTATATGAAAGATTCTCAGTTTCACGATGACGGAGATTTAAAAATTTTTGGTAGAATTTAAAGCGAATCCATAAAGGACGAGGATAAACGCGTTTTCGTTTTTTACGACGACGCGTTTCGCGTCGTTGCTTTTTACGGCGTCGATGTTTTTGTTGAATTTTGAGTTTTTCTAAACGAGCAAGTTGTCTAGATTTTCTAACAAACGAAAAGTTGTCTCCAAGCGCGTAGCCGTTGGCGTTACGCGCAATGCTAATGCCAAGTTCTGAATTTTTTTCTAATTCTAAATGGCGTAAAAAAATTAAACCTTTTTTGTTTAAAAAATTGTAAGGAGTAGTTTTTTGAAATTTTGCCTGAGCGCTGAGTTTTTCTTTATGCATTTTACGTTCGGAATTAAAACTAGGCCCTTCTAAGTTTGATAACACACTTGGGCTTGGTTTAAGACTACGTTCTTGTAAATCAAATTTTAATAAGTCAATATAATGTTTTGAATTTTTTACTAAATTTGGAAGTACTGAATTTTGAGTGTCGCGTTTTTTTACTGATAAATAACTACGCAAAATTTTTTCAATGTTGCGAGCTTTTAAACTTTCCTTTTTAAACTCGCCATTTGAGTTCACTGAAATTTTCCCACCTAAAGTTTTTGTTTTTTCGTCGTTAGCATTACGGCTAATCCCAGTCTCGAAGGCTTGGGTGTTCGTTGCTTCTTTGATAATCTGCGATTGAAAATCTTCTTTCCAATTTTCCATTAATACATTTAAAAGTTTTTTACGAAGAATTGATAGGGTTTGATCAGATTTAGAGTTTATTACTAAAACATCTTCTTGCACCGAGTGACTTATATTATTTAAAATAGAATTAATAAATTTTTTAAAATTTAAACGAATACCAGCTAAGTCGGATGTTTCAACCGGTGTTTGGATATTAGAAATAGCTTGTTGTCTATTTATCTTAGTAAAATTTGACATGTGGCTCGAATTTGTTAAAGCTTCAGGATAAACGAAATTGATTATATTATTTGAACCAAACAAAGGAGTTTTCAATTTAATAATTGGAGTTTTTTCTAGGGTACCATTCATATTTAGGTCGTTTTCTCTATCGAAACTTTCAGTAAGCACTTTTTGTTTAAACATATTTCCACCCAGCATACTTTTTTTGAGTTGTTTTTCTAATTCCTTTTTTAAAGGGTGTTTCCAGTTCTGCGGGGATAAAATAGCGCGGGATTGGGGTTGGAATTGGTCTATAATTTTTAATAAATTTTGACTTAAAACAGAAGGGGTTAAACTCGTTTCGTATAAAGAAAGGGTAGTAGTTTTTTCTTTATCGAAAATTAGCTCAGTATTCTGTTGCATAAAATCTTTTTTTTCCAGAGCCTGATTAGCAGCCATGGGCGATATTAAATTTCTTAGCAAATCATATTGTGTTAAAAATTTGTGAAAATTTAAAGAAAGGTTTTCTTCGAAACCGTTTTCACTTTGTTTTAACTGTTGAGTTGTTTCATCTGCTAAAAGTGCATTAAGCAATATTGCTGATTTTACGTAAGATTGAATTGGTTGTTTCGTTTCCGAATTTTCGATAAAAGAAAGATTTTTTGATTTGCTGCGGCTAAAATTGATAAGAGGATCTATTTTGAATAAAAGAGGGGAATTCGATTGTCCTTCTAAATAAGTATTTCCATTTGACCATAAAATTGAAAATGAACCTTTTTCTAAAAATGTTTTATTAAGCTGTTCACTTAGATTAAATAAATTTGAGCTAGAAGCAAAATTACTAGACAAATTCTCAGTAATTTTTGGTAAAACGCTTGAAATTTGTGTTTTTGTGTTTAAAATCACTGAATCAAGCGACTGCTCATTAGAATTAGGAGTATCAAGAGTTTCACCAAGCGCGTAGCCGTTGGCGTTACGCGCAATGCTAACGCCAAGAGTTTCACTATTGGTGAAACTCTTAGTTTCACCAAGAAAGTTGCTCTTTTTTGAAGAAAACAAAGGTCCTTTTTGGCTAGAGTTTTTTAAAATTGTTTGACAATTTAACTTATCATATTCTATCCCATCACTTTGAGAGCTCAAAAGTGTATATTTAGTGATTAATCCAACTAATGGAAATAACCAATAAGAAGAAGATTTTGGAAAATGTAAATTGGGATATAAATTTATCTGGGGTTTAATTTTCTGTATTAATTGTTTGGTGTGAAAATTTTTAAATGCCTTCGTTGCATTGGGTTTATCTAAAAACTCAATATGTGGCGAATTTGCGCCTAACAGTTCTCTCCATTCCATATATTGAAAAAGAATCGATTCTAGGAGCATTTGTTTCTTAAAAAAACGTTTTTTTGAGCCAAAATTGAGACTATTTTTTTTATTAGAAGTCTGCATTTTGAATTTGTTTATATTAGTTGAGTTCATTTTAAATGAAAAGATATTCATAATTGAAAGAATTCCGTTCCAAAAATTTTAATAATAATTTTAATAATAAGATTTTTGCGCTTTAGCTAATACTATATAGTGCGTGTTTCGCGCTAATGGTTAGTTAACTCGGAGAATTCTTGTTAAAAACTGTGTAATTCGTGAATCTAAAAAATAATTAAAAATGTAGTTAATTATTTAAGAGCTTAACAAAAAATAAATCTAATTAACTTTTTGTCTATTAATTAGAAAAGAAAAAATGACTTTATTAGATTTTTTAGGTATGGATAAAAATCTTTTTTTAGTTAATTTTATGCTATATTTAAGTTTAATATATTTTTCATATATCGTCTACAAATAATAAATAATATTCATCTATTTATTATAACGTCAGTTGTGTTCTCAAATTCTATAAAAAAATTCAAATCAATAGCTCTGGATCTTGATTAAACTGTTGGCGGTAACATTGTGCGTAACGCGCAGTACTAGAGTCAAAAGCTTACAAAATAAAACTATATATCCTTTAATTTAAGCCGTAAGCAATGTGAATTGCATATACGGATTTTATGGGAGTTTAAAAAGAGCAAAGATTTAAAATTACCTAATTTTTGTCATTTTTTTAGATTTACCAAACTATGTATTTCCATGGTGCTCGTTTTTCAAACTATGAAGCATGGTTAAGTGATCCAACTCATATTAAACCAAGTGCTCAAGTAGTATGGCCAGTTGTTGGACAAGAAATTTTAAACGGCGACGTTGGTGGTGGATTCCAAGGGATTCAAATTACTTCAGGTTTCTTCCAATTATGGCGTGCTAGTGGTATTACAAGTGAATTACAACTGTATACAACAGCAATTGGTGGTTTAGTGATGGCTGTAGCGATGTTCTTTGCAGGCTGGTTCCACTATCACAAAGCAGCTCCTAAATTAGAATGGTTCCAAAACGTAGAATCAATGTTAAATCACCATTTAGCAGGTTTATTAGGTTTAGGAAGTTTAGGTTGGGCAGGTCACCAAATCCATATTTCTTTACCAATTAACAAATTATTAGACGCTGGTGTAGATCCAAAAGAAATTCCATTACCTCATGATTTAATGTTAAATCGTGCGTTTATGGCAGATCTTTACCCAAGTTTTTCAAAAGGTTTAGCTCCATTTTTTACATTACAATGGAGTGAGTACGGTGATTTCTTAACTTTTAAAGGCGGTTTAAACCCTGTAACAGGTGGTTTATGGTTAAGTGATACAGCTCACCATCACTTAGCTATTGCTGTTTTATTCTTAGTTGCTGGTCATATGTATCGCACAAATTGGGGTATTGGTCATAGCATTAAAGAAATTTTATCAGCACACAAAGGTCCTTTCACTGGTGAAGGTCACGTAGGCTTATATGAAATTTTAACAACATCTTGGCACGCGCAATTAGCAATTAACTTAGCAATGTTAGGTTCATTATCAATTATTGTTGCACACCATATGTATGCAATGCCACCATATCCGTATTTAGCTACAGATTACGGAACACAATTATCGTTATTTACACACCACATGTGGATTGGCGGTTTCTGTGTTGTTGGAGCCGGCGCTCACGCAGCTATTTTTATGGTACGTGATTACGATCCTACTTCAAACTACAATAATTTACTAGACCGCGTGATTCGTCACCGTGACGCGATGATTTCGCACTTAAATTGGGTTTGTATTTTCCTAGGTTTCCATAGTTTTGGTTTATATATTCATAACGATACTATGAGTGCTTTAGGTCGTCCACAAGATATGTTCTCAGATACAGCGATTCAACTTCAACCTGTCTTTGCACAATGGATTCAAAATACGCATTTCTTAGCACCACAATTAACTGCACCAAATGCTTTAGCAGCAACTAGTGCAACTTGGGGTGGTGATATTGTTGCTGTAGGTGGTAAAGTAGCAATGATGCCTATTAGCTTAGGTACTGCAGACTTTATGGTTTTTTGAGAAGATGGACCATATAAAACTTCGCTATATGCTGGAATAACTCGTTTGAAGCTTAAGTCCTTGCTTAAATCAATTTTTTGCTCAAGTAAAACAATTCAAAGTTTTTTTGCAACTTTGTATTTGTGCCTTCTTGGCGTTAGCATTGCGCGTAACGCCAACGGCTACGCGCTTGGTGAAACTCTTGGCGTTAGCATTGCGCGTAACGCCAACGGCTACGCGCTTGGTGAAACTCTTGCAAATTTTGCTGTATTAGGAGCAAGGGAAAATCTTATAGTTAGAGTCAATCAGCAGGAAACTCCTGCGGGTGAAGGATTAATCTCTTTAAATCTGAACCAACCCTGCACTCATTTGCCCAAACAAAAAATAAAAATGATTCCAGTGCATTATGTGCAGTACTATCGTTTTTTTTGGCCGTATTTTATTAAATATTGCTTAACTGTTTTGACTTCTGTACAAAATATGCTTCTTTTTAGAGCATGCATTCCTGTATGTTGGACAAATGAGCGCAGAATGTCTCAGAGTGTTGCGTCTTTAGAGCATGGTTTAGCCTTTGGTGGAAATTGTTATCGTGGTTTTCGAGAAATGAACCCCTCAAAAAAAGGGTGTAGTATTTCCCAACCTACAAGTCAAACCAGACTATATAAACTTAATGCCTCAAAAAAAGACGGTGAACGAGCAAGTAATTTTTCAGCTTCCCCAGGCGGATCCTCAGAGACTACACGCGAAGCGTGCTCAAAATTAGATTTTTCACCTTATTATAAAGATGGGGCTCCCGCGCAGAAAAAAAACAATAACAAAACTTCGGCTGATTTTTTAGCCTGGTTTATAGGGTTTTTTGAAGGCGATGGAAATTTTCACATCTATACAAAAATAGTCAATGGTACCAAATACGATACAGGGCGCTTTGGTTTTTCAATAGACCAAAAAAATTCTGATGTTCTTTACCGTATCAAAAAAGAACTCGGTTTTGGTATTGTTCATTCTTATATTCGAAAAGGTGAAACTTATTGGTGTTATAATACAACATCTCATGCGAATATTTTACGCTTAATTTCCTTATTAAATGGAAATTTAGTATTAGACAAACGCCGTCAGCAATTTGCAAAGTGGGTCACAGCCATTAATACAAGTTGGGGTACAAAGATTATTATCAAACAATCAGAATGTATTCCGACTTTACACGATGCCTGGTTATGCGGTTTTGTGCAAGCCGATGGTGGTTTTTGGACTAATATTAGCAATGGTTTTAAGAAAGGTCGCCTTGCAAGTGGTGAAATTCGTTATGCTTTTGTCGTAAAATTTTATATTACTCAAGATGGAGAAGCTAAAGTTCTTGGTATAATTCGCAATTTATTAGAAGCAACAAATAAAATTAACACTGTAACTAATGGAAAAACGCCAAAAAAATATTTGCGCTTTGAAACCACAGCATTTAGACCGCGCGAAATTATCACGCGTTATTTATCTAAGTTTCCTTTGTATGGGCAAAAAAATATTGAATATAAACGTTGGCTTCGTACGAATGAATATTTTAACGAGAAATATCCGTTAACAAGCAAATCGGTAGAAAAACTTATTCGACTTTTAAAAAGTATTGAAGAACCTTCTTCAGCAGAAAATTTTTCATCGAAATGGTTATTAAAAGCTCCATCTGAGAACGACACTTCTGTTGTCCAATAAGGTTGTTCTAATTTTGACGCATGATGATATAGTCCACACGGGCTAGAAATTAAAGAATCAAATTTTTTAAAAAGGATGTACTTCTAGCCCGGCATCACATTCATGCTTTTACTATCCACGTAACAGTTTTAATTCTATTAAAAGGTGTTTTATATGCTCGTAGCTCTCGTTTAATTCCAGACAAAGCAAACTTAGGCTTCCGTTTCCCTTGTGACGGTCCAGGCCGTGGAGGAACTTGTCAAGTATCTGCTTGGGACCATGTGTTCCTTGGATTATTCTGGATGTATAACTCTTTATCAATTGTTATTTTCCATTTCTCTTGGAAAATGCAATCAGACGTATGGGGTTCTGTAACAGCTTCTGGTGTATCTCATATTACTGCTGGTAACTTTGCACAATCTGCGAATACAATTAATGGTTGGTTACGTGACTTCTTATGGTCACAATCTTCTCAAGTAATTCAAAGTTATGGTTCTGCATTAAGTGCTTACGGTCTTATGTTCTTAGGTGCTCACTTCGTTTGGGCATTCTCATTAATGTTCTTATTCTCTGGCCGTGGCTACTGGCAAGAACTTATTGAATCTATTCTTTGGGCACATAACAAAGTAAAAGTGGCTCCATCAATTCAACCTCGTGCGCTGAGTATTACTCAAGGCCGTGCTGTTGGAGTAGCTCACTACTTATTAGGTGGCATTGCCACGTCTTGGTCATTTTTTTTAGCTCGCATTATTGCGGTTGGCTAAAGATTAGTCTAATCTATTTTTTTTATTATTTTACTGCCCTTTTTCTAATTAGAGAAAAGGTAGTAAAGTATTGAATTTTCAACATATAAGATAATAATACAAAACAAAAATTCCAACGTACAATCGACAAAATGTTTAAACGTACGATTAAACACAGCTAAATGAAACCTGTTTGCTTTTTTGATAAAGCCTGCATATTTTTCCATCGTTGTAAATAAACAATAAATTTGCTTTTTTAAAATTTGAACAAAATAACGCAAATCATTTTATAGAATTTTTTATCAAGAGTGCGATTTACCATTTTAAAATGGAATGAAAGTACAGAACAGTACGATGAACAGGTGTTTAACGAATCTAAAAGCGTTTATTCAACGATTAAAAGAGAAATTTCTGGGGATCGAAACTCCATTAAGCGTAGACCATTGTAGCTTAAAAGTTGAATACATTCGAGAACATCTGCAAAAGAATTTTAGTATAAACAGCGTTACTTAGGAAACCTTTAAATCGGTAAAGGAAACTAAATTCCCGGCTGAGTATCGCAGTATTGTGTCGTCATGCACAGCAATTTTAAATAAACTGCGAAATGACGCGTTTGCTCCAGTGACGCAAGAAATCGTCATTCGAAATCTTATTGAAGGTATCCATAACTCTAAAGACATAAAAAATAAGGAACTTCTTTTAAAAAACTTAGGCTCTGCGAGTGGTGACATTAACTATTGCAAAAAGTTTCCCAAAAGTGGCGAAGGACCTCCCAAGCAATAGCCCGCCCCTAGACCCGCAAGCTTCAGGAACTGGCGATTCTACGGGAGGTTCAGCTTCAGAAGAAGCTCCAAAAACTGAAGATTCTACCGGAGGTTCAGCTTCAGAAGGGCCGAATGCTCAAGACGATAAATCTGCAGCACTGTCAGCAACTGAAAATGCTCAAGAAGCTAAACCCCCAGTCCCACCAATAACTGGAGGTGCTGAGGGAGCTTTAGGCTATTCCTTAGAAAACCCAAATTTACAAGGCGCCATCGCTGAGTATATTAATGGAAACTGGAAAACCCTAAAAAGTGGACCTCTTCTTAACATTAATGCTTATGCAATCGTTTATTCCAATAAAAAAACAAAACAAACCTTTCTTTTCGCCAACAAAGTTGATGCGGGTAATGCCTGCGAAAATAAAGTCCTATTAGACAAGGAACTAGGAAAGGCTGACTTTACTAAATAAGTAATTTGGATTAGACACGATGAGTGGTTTGAAAATAAGGAAAAGATACAAAACTAAGAATAAGATAAACATAAAAGCTAGTTTTCTTTTAATAGAATTTGCAAAGGAAGACTAACTTTTAGTTTACCATCATTTTTTATTTGACATTTTTCTTATTCTATTTTGTTTTATTTATATTATAATTTACTTACAATATGTTTTATTTAATGCTAGTAAAAATTCAAAACTTTTGTTAATATTTTTCTAAAAGCTGATTGCCACCTCCTAAGGTCCGCTCACCAAGCGATTTTGCTGTATACCAGTAATCATGGCCTCAAAAGTCGGGCTTTAGACGACTCAACAAATTATATTCACTCATTATCTATTTATTTATGGAAAAACGTTGGACTCTTGAACATCAGCAATTACTTGAAAAACTTCTTCGTGAGAAAAAGTCAATAAACGAAATTGCTAAGGCTTTTGATGGGATTTTTGCATATTCAACTATTACTGCGCGTGTTGAAAGAACTAAAAGCGGCGAAAAGTTTGACTTTTCAAAATCCGCAGACTCTCAACCAACAGGGATTAAAAAAAAATGGGAACCTGAAGAAACGAAAACTCTCCAGAGACTTTACGCAAACGGGGTGCCTTATGACGACATGGTCCCGTTTTTTGTGGGACGCTCGCGCACGTCAATTAAAAACAAAATAACATTGTTAGTCAAAGAAGGTGTTATTCCGCAAAAGTCGCAAGCAGCAGTCTACACGGCCGACGAAGACGCGCGTTTTAACAAATTGTGGGAGCAAAAAGCTCCTGTAGAAGTTTTTTACAAAGAATTTCCTAATCGTAGTAACAACGCAATTTATCAACGTTTTTGCGCGTAT
>Ga0209246_10000186_pt1 | contig 28787 bp, 45 predicted proteins | sample LauGreSpBDMM15SN_2_FD_187560 | JGI IMG/M metagenome (GOLD analysis project Ga0209246, IMG submission 187560) | Freshwater lake microbial communities from Lake Michigan, USA - Sp13.BD.MM15.SN (SPAdes) (version 2) | ecosystem: Environmental > Aquatic > Freshwater > Lake | place: Lake Michigan...
CTGATGTGTCTAACTCGATGGGCTTGCCAACCTCGGCGTTGTTGGTGACGATCTCGGCCTCTCTCATGCGCTTGATGACGCTAGAGACTTGACCCGAGAGTTCTTGTGTAATGTATACGGTAGCCATGTATTTCCTTTGATTGATTAAGTAAGAAACCCGCCGAAGCGGGTAGGGTTTAGTCGGTTTGCGATGCCTCGAGAAAGGTATCTACCGCTTCTTTTAGTTGGGTTCGTTGCTCTTGTTGTATGCCCGGCGCTAGCGCCTCACTGCATCGTTGCAAGAGATAGTTGTAGCTATCAATTAAGCCTTTGAGGTCTTCATTCATACAGTTTCTTCCATAGTAAAGTGGATTGTGTCGCCGTAAGGCGCTTCCACATCACTAGAAATACACCATACGACAGGGTAGGCAGGGCTGTTACTCTCACTGAAACTGGTGTAACCATCTGTCAAACAGACGAATACCTCAGGCTCAATACCTTCCTTGGCAAGGAACTCGAAGCCGTATTCCATGTCAGTGCCACCGCCTGAGTAGAACTCTAACTTAAATTCGTCGCCACGTTCAAACACTTTGTGCAAGCGAATACCTGTATCTACATACAGTAAGTGTACACGCTCGGGGTTGCATTGCTCCAGAATACGAGCCAAGTGACCTTGGTAGTACGACAACTCCTGCTGTGTAATAGAGCCGGACACATCGACTTGGATCACGACCTCGCCCATCTCTTGGACACGGCCTACGCTAGGCAAGTAGTCTTTGAACCGGCGGTTGGGGCGAGCCCATGAATAGTCTCCACGCACATAGCTTGTCATGTAACGCTCGAGTACGTCGTACCATGGTGTGCCGGGGTCAATCAAGTCAGCGATGATCTTAGCCAATGCACCGGGCAACTTGCCTTGAGCCTTAGCCGCTTGCGCTGCTTGGGCTATCTCGACACGGGTCTCAACGTCTAAGCGATCAGCCTCTTCAGAAGTGAGTGGCGAGCCTCGCTCGATAATGTCGTCGCCTGTACCGCCGGGGCCGGGGCCATCACCGTCATCCTCAGGCAAGTCGTTGTAGATAGCATCGGTTGTTCTGTCCTTAGAGCCGGGCATGTCCACGCATCCATCGATGGGATCACCGATACCTGCATCCTTGAGCATGTCATTGATCCACGCATCGCCTGCAATGTTCCAACGCTTAGGGGTACGAGAGCCACGACGCAAGGCATGCTGACCCATGATGTGGCCAACCTCGTGAGCCAGTACGAACACGATCTCGTCGACGCTGAGTGTCTCGAACCACTTGGGGTTGATGTATATCTGACCGCGCTGATCGACAGCTGCTGTCTTGATGCTCTCGTCTTCGATGAGTTGGCGCTTCATGAGCATGGATGCAAAGAAGGGGTGTTGTGTCACGATGGACACTTTAGCTTTGTCTAATGTTGTGATTGCCATGGTTAGTCTTTCCAGTTTTGTTGATCAATGCTGATGGGGTTAGGTGAGTCGAGCAGTGCCGATACTTTGAGGGCAAGGCCAAGCTCTTCGGTAGAACGAGATTTAATCAATACCTGTCTGATTTGCAGGTCAAACTCTTTGTCGTGAATTCGCACATAGGTTCTTTCTCCGGCTCGGATAGCTTCTACGGTTTTTCTTGCTTGAGCTTTAAAATAGAGACTGCCACCGCTGTCGGTTAGTAGGTAAGCCGCTGTGTCTGCTTGAACTAACTCCACAAGGCGCTCTTGCGTCTCTTTGGTCTTCGCTTGCACTTCGACACCGTGCCAACTGTTTGCTAGGTACGGCAGTTTGTGTTGCTCACACAACACCTTGGCTAAGCGTGAAGCGTGTGATGACCATCCGCCAGTGATAATGCCATTGACGATCTGACGCTGAATGGACTTGCGTAATCGATTGGTGATCTGCGTTGGGTTGAATGTAATGTCAGCTGTTACACCGACAGTCGTTAGCATCCTAGATGCCTGATATAGCGTTGGTCTCATGGTTTACCCTTAGAAGTTGTATGCTGATAAACGCTCAGTTGCTTCGTCTAGCTTCTTGCGAGCCTCGACACGAGCATTGGCTGAGCCCTTGATGATCTCTACGTTCTGTAGATAGTTACTGGCAAGTTGCTCGATCGCATTGATCTCCTGCACCAACTCAGGTGACGGATCGATCGCTAACTTACGCGCCGTTGTGCATCCTTCGAGCACATTCTCCATGAGTGAATTGTGGAAGCGTTCACCCTTGTTGCCTTGATACTCGCCAAGTCGTCTCGTTAGATCAGACAGTGGTTTGAGCATGCGGTTGATGGTGTCCTCACGGGCTACTGATGCAAGCTCAGCCTCGGCACGATCGAACTCAGCCAAGTCTTCCTCGGACAGATCGAACAGGAAGTGACGCTTGTCAGGCATAGGAGAGAACCGCAAGTCACTACCCACCGCATTGCGGAACTGCTCTGCCGTTGGGTACTCATCGCGGTTAGCTCTGCCTGACGCATAGCCACTGTTGCGGAACATAATGTCGTCGCTCACGATTTGATCGTAGTCCTGATAGCACTGATTGGCCATCTTCTCCATCACCGCCACACGTTGCTTCATCTCTTGTGCATACTCAAAGTACAGCGTAGAGGGGAGCATCCTTGGACCTGCATCGATGTGGGGTATGGTGTTCTGCTTGTGATACGCATAGACCTCGTTGTGCTTCTTCATCAGCTTGTTGATGGGACTGTTGATATCACGAAACAATTTGTAGATTGCCGTCAGTGAGTTGTCGTTGTACTGCGTTTGCAGTTGGTCGGTCAGCGCCTTGTCGCGCTTGGTGAGTGGTGCACGACGTTGCGTGAGCTTGACAAGTATTACCTTGTCGGCGAGTTTTGCATGTTGCATAGATACCTTTCATTGAGTTAGTAGGATGACTGCTTGTGCCCAGTCTTTGGCTTGTTGCACACTAGAAAAGAACTTCTGTTGCTTGCTTGCGATGATGCGAGCCCGCCACCTTCCAGTCCAGTAAGGCTCGGGTTCCTCTTCAGTGGATGTGATCACAGGTGAAATAACCGCCATGCGTTGCGGTATCTTTTGATCGGGGTCTTGCTTGTACACGAGTGTGTGGAAATCTTCCGGCCTTTCCATCCACACATATCTCACATCAGCACCTCTGCATTGGCAGTAGACCATTCGATGAACGCTCGTGTCTGTGTAATCTTAGGCGCTAGCTTGATAGAGTCCTTGATGGTCATCACCGCAAACTCGGCAGGCAGTCGTGATGTGTAAGCCATGACCCGATCGATGTTGTCCACCGTGGCCTTACGAGCAAGCGCACCGGTAATCGCATACCGCACAGCAGGGTCAGTCGGAACCTGAGCACCCTTGGGGTCAAGCAAGAGAGCATCGATGTTCGGCAGTTGAGAGTAGATACGACGGAAGCCCACATACTCAGCAGCTGCACCCTCACCGACCTCACCGATCACATTCTCCAAGAACAGAGATGCATCCAACGAATCAGGCACAAGGCTGACACGCTCCCACGAACGAGGCGTTGGGTTGGCAAAGCGATTGGCATCAAAGTCAGAGATCAAGCCGGGTCTGAACCGCAAGAACTGAATCAGGTCAGTCTTCCACCCGCTGTCCAAGGCATACGCGGTCAGGTCATCGAGATTCTCTTGGAAGTCAAAGCGACGAGTACGATTGGCTAGCTTGGATGTGATGCGATTAGCACCTGACTTGTCTTCGGTACGATTACCAGTGGCAATGATGAACAGTACATCCTCAGGGGTCTGCTCGTTGGCTAGCATCAGATTACCGGCACGGCGGTCATAGATTACACCGCACAATGCGTTCTGCATGGGGATCGGAGCATCGGACAACTCTTCCAAGATCAGACCGACACGACCCTTGCGTAGCTTGTAGAACTCTTCGGGCGGAACCCACCGAGTGAACTCGCCAGTGTTGTTAGGTGTACCAAGTACATCCACAGGGTCACGCAGGGATGCCGTGAACTCCACGACAGTATCGAGGCCAAGCTCGGCCATGATCTCACGAGCACAAGCTGACTTGCCACCACCGGGTGCACCGAGGATGAATGGCACGATCTTGTGACCCTGAGGGGCTTTGAACTGCTCGATGACAGATTTCTTGATGTTTGAATAACGCATAAAGTTCCTTAAGTAAGTGAGTGGTGATTAATTCGGTCGCCATACTAACAAGTCCAGTGCTAGCACGACCAACGCTAGCAAGAACACAACTCTTTCAAATTTAGCCCATGACATAAGTGGCATACCTTCCCATTGATCTGATGAATGAATCCTTGTGGGGCTCGTTGATGTAAGCAAGTGCAACCTTCACGCCCTTAGCTTCCATGGTGTTGATGAACAGGGCCATGTCGCAGTCCTCTTCAAGATACACCGCATCACCTCGTCTGTAAGAGTACGCGCTTATATCTTTGTGTATGCCAAGCTCGACAAGCTCGTCATAGTTCACCTCAAGCCACCCATGGCCGGGGTCTGTGTAGTATGTGTAGTAGATTACTTTCATTTGATTCCTCTTGAATGTATATAGAGCATCAGGTCTTGTTGCAAACCATCTGCTCAGTTGGGGGTTGTCATCTTGCATCAGCACAGGGGGAGGCCATCCCGTCTTAGTCATATCATCCTTTTGCTTAGTTCTTTGAGAAAGCGATCGCCATAGATTGTGTATAGCGTCACGAGTGTGTAGACATGGAAGTAACTCCGACCAAAGTCTGTCGTGGATAGCTTGGTGCACTCTGCTAGGTAGTCAGTCAGTTCAATGTCACTCTTCTTCATCTTCTTCCTCCACTTCAAAGTTGATAGTACGTAGCCCTTCAAAGTTTTCCACGACCTCGTACTCAACTCCGTTGTCGTCTAAGATTTTGTACAGTTCAGTTGGTGTCATTTGATAAGTCCTTTCCGTTGCTTGTATGCATAGATATATTTTTGCATCCGGTTGTACAAAGCGTGAGCCGCTTCGTGTCGGATTATTCGTGGGTCAGTCATGTCTAAAATCATTTGATTCATCCTTGTGGGTGCGGTGAAAGTCTAAGATTGCATCCATCTTGCTTGAGTTGATTGGATGTTCTTCGACTGACCAATGTTGATGGCTTACTTCCACGGGTATATCTTTGTAATGCTTGATACCCGCGATGAACTTGTACGCATCGAACGATGACTCGAATACATATATGTCCTCGACTGTATGCTCACGAAAGTCGGCATCACGCCCTGTTGCTATCCATATGCTTCTCATTTGAAATCCTCCAGTTGGTTGGACAGTTCTAAAAATCTAGTTGCATCGCTCATCTCTTTTTCTACTTGATTGCGTTGCTCTGTAAGCATCTTGTTGGCTACCTCGTCTTGGGCTACCTGATCTAACTCAAACAAACGCCATTCTTCGTATGAGTAGGGGAAGCGTTGCAACTTCTTGTAAAACAACTTGGCATTGCAGTCAGGACACCAAGGGCTATACGATTTGCATCGTTCGGTGTTGCGGATAAACCACATCTTGTTCAAGTCCTCTTTCCATGATGGATTTGCCATGCGATCGAGTATCTTGTGTTTGTTTTTACGCACTTTCATGTTGTCCTCTTGGGGTTAAGTTGCATTAGCATGGATGGATCACTTATGTATGTCGGCGCTGACTTGTTGATCGGCTGACACATGGATGCTTTGCGCTTGAGTTCCTTTTGGGCGATCTTCTCGCCACATTGCATACAGGTAGGTCGTTTGTTTTTTGCACGATGCGGTTCTACTCGTACTGCATAGCAACAGGTGCATATGGGTAGGTGTTCATCCATGGTATTACCCGACGTTCTCGATGCTTTCGAGGGCACAGATCACAACACCGCCAAGGCAAAAGCCACCGAATAACAGGGCAGCTTGTTGGAAGTAAGGCACGTCAGGGCTATAGCCCACGAATAGGGAAATGCATGTGGCCAATGTAAAGCCGATTGCGTATAGGGTAAGTTTCATGGTGTCTCCAAGAAAGTGAGTGGTGATTGGTGCGCGCGAGGGCGCACACGAGTTGGATTAATACTAGGGGGAAACCCTAACGATTCAGACAGATCGCTGATTTAGCATCTGATAGTAGGCATGGATTGATGCGTCGATCTCATCCATTGTGCGAGCTTCGATGAAGCCGGGGATATCATCCAAGGTGAATTCTTGTATGTCATCTGCACATGTGTATGTGGGTTCGATGATGGCTAAGCCCATGAGATCAGAGTTTGATGGTGTGCGCATGATAGGTCCAAAGTTGATTAAGACAGTTTTTGGAATCGATTAAGCCAAAATTTAGGGGGCTTGGATTAATTGATTTTGCGTGTGTATGCCTCAGAACCCGCATGGATACTAGCTTGCGAGGGAGGCATAGGGTTTACCCTGTTCGAATAATCCAAGTGTGGATTTGACAGAGCCTTTATGTGGGGCTTGTGAGATTGTGCGTCGTCGCATATGGCGCTGAAACTAATCGCCATAACATCTCTGACCCTCTTATTTATTGGATAATTGGATAAATGGCTGAATCGATCGCTTAACTTATTGATTTCATTGAAGATTCAATTAAGCCAACGATTAATCCAACCCTTACCCTTGGATAATTGGATAATTAGGTAGGGAAAACCCTAGGCATTTATCCAAACAGTTACGCTTTGACCCATGCGCCCTTGCCACGCTTGGCGTTTTTATCCCATTCAGATGTTGTGTGGAACACTTCAAACTTCAAAGCTCGTGAGTTGAATGGATCGTGGGCAAACTTGGTAGCGCGTTGCCATTTAGAGCAGGCATTGCGGTATGGTTCAGGGGGCAAGCCCCCTTGCAGTCTACGGCCAACTTCGCCGTCTACCCGTTTAGGCATAGGGGCTATCGAAACCCCCCGTGGCAAAGAGTGAACCTTAGACATTAAGCTTCCAGTGTGCAAGGCTGAGCACCGCGAGAGATGCGATCGACGATGCCGAACACATAAGCCTTTTTGCCTTTGAGCGTAACGCCCTTAGCTTCTTTGGCTGATACTGCACTAGAGACTGCATTGCACAAGCCAAGCAAAGCTTCTTTGGAAACCGCACCAGTGGCAGGAACTAAACCGGCCACAAAAGGCAAGGCTGATTTTGGAACAAGGCCACATGAGAGAATGTCGTTGACCACTGGGCGGAATTGACCAGTAGCAAGCCAGTTGGCGTACATCATTTGACCGAACTCTTGGCGAGCTTCGCGACCAGCAAAGGCCACTGCAAGTGCTAGAGAACCGGTGTTGCCCTTTTTGTCGATGACAATAGAGCGTGTACCTTCGATGAGAGCGATTGCATTTGACATGATTTGTCCTTTAAGTGAATAAATAGGTTTCAAGTAATGCACTACACCATGCAATGCACTACTAAAAACCCCCCGCCGTCATTTGCCGTAGACGTTTACACCATGCGCTTGCGCGTTTAGGTGACACGGGGGATCGAATCAATATATAAATTTTTAATGAGCGTACTCTCAACATTGCGTAACTTGTTGACCGCCCGTGGTTTAACACGCCTTGCTAGCGATGACTGACTCATGCAAGCGAAGACACAAAACGCGGGGCGCAAGAAAAACAATGTAGATTTTTAAAGATCAAGAGAGGGGAGACACGATCATCTCCCTACATAGTAGGCAAGACTGCTACCCGCCCATGGGCCAAAAGGGTCAGGGCCGCCCCCCCTCCCCCTACGACTGGCTCACACAGCAGGCGAAGAAAATAAGGACATACACACGTAGCGCACCCAAAAATTAAAAAAGTCTTGCATACCTCATACACACGTGCTACATTGCCCAAATGAGACGAAGAAACCTATACATCCCCGACCCCCTGATGGAGCGAGTCCAGAAACTAGCCGTGCGTAAAAAAGTGCACATGGCGGATATCATTCGCACAGCCATGGAAAAGTACTTAGATGCCGTAGACCGCGCAGAAGCCAAGGCCAAAGAGGAGGCACAGCATGCTGAACGTTGAAATTGACGAGGGCCCATTGGAATACGGGTTAAAAAACGTATCGTTCCCGCAGGTTTCAGAGGAGATGGTTCATTCGCTGGCTCTTGGCATGGAAGATGAGCTAATAATCATCGGCAGGCATGGTTTAACGCTTGAGCAGTACCGGGAACTTGAGCAGCAGCCGTGGTTTATCAGTCGAATCATGCAGTTGCGCTCAGAATTTGAGAAAAACGGCGTTACATTTAAGGCAAAAGCTGGCTGGATGGCCGGAGAACTGCTAAATAAGGCATATTTACTGGCAGCCGGGCCTGATGCAAGCTTCTCGCAGGTGCACGATGCGCTGAAAACGCTCATAAAAGTGGCCGGATTGGAGCCAAAAGAGGAGAAACAGATCAATTCTGGGCCCGGATTTAGCATATCTATCGACCTTGGAGAGCGCTCGGTGAACATTACAAACGACCAAAATATCATCAATTCGCCTACAAAATTCATATCTAATGAGTAAATACAAGCCAACAGACACCCAGCGTGAGTTCATGCTGGACGAGAATTACGTCAGGGTCTTAGCTGGCCCAGTTGGAGGTGGCAAATCTGTGACCTGTGTGCACGAACTGGTAAGACTTGCATGCGGGCAAGCGCCCAATACCAAGGGCATACGTAAAACCAGAGCGGTGATTGTGCGTAACACGGCTGATCAGTTAGCGTTAACCACTAGAAAGACGGTGTTTGATTGGCTGCCACCGGGAGATGCTGGCATTTGGAAAGCGGTGGAGAAGACGTTTATCTTGAAAGCCAAACTGCCGGATAACACAGAAGTTGAGTCCGAATGGCTGTTCATTGCGCTCGATACCCCGGACGACGTGAGGAAAGCGCTGTCCCTTGAGACCACGTTTATATGGGGGAACGAGTCACGCGAGCTCAATTCCGAAGTTGTGGATGGACTACTAGGCCGTATGAACCGGTATCCGTCTATGAAGGACGGTGGGCCGACCAGATCGTGTGCGCTGTTTGATACCAACATGCCGGACGAGGATACGTGGTGGCATGACAAGATGGAAGACCCGCCTAGCAACTGGTCAATTTTTAAGCAGCCGGCAGCGATTCTGAAGCCGGCCAAGTACACCGAGCGGTTTGGCGAGGAGCCCGAAGAAGTCTTGCTGGACAAGGACGGCGAAGAATGGTGTGTGAATCCTAAGGCGGATAACTACGACCACCTGCCAAAACAGTACTACCCCAACTTGATTCCGGGTAAGACGGAAGACTGGCTAAGGGTTTACCTTAGGTCTGAATATGGCCGTTCGCTCTCAGGTACACCTGTGTACGAGAAGACTTTTACGTACGACTTCCATGTGGCGGATGACCCGCTGAAGTACATCAGGGGTGAGAATTATCCAATCATTATTGGGATTGACTTTGGAAGAACGCCGGCAGCTGTGTTTAAGCAGCGGGACCCGCGGGGGCGGGTGATGACACTTGGGGAGATCACTGCGGAGAATATGGGCATCGAGACATTTTTGAATGTTAGGCTCAATCCGTTTATCGCAAACAACTTTGCTGGGGCTACGTTCTTGTGTGCACCTGACCCGGCCGGATTTGCCAAGCAGCAGTTGAATGAGTTGAGTCTGGTGGACGTTTTGAAAAATGCTGGATTTAAATGTGTACGTCCCCCTAGCAACAATCCAGAAATTAGGATACAGTCCGTCGAACGGTTGCTCAATCAGCAACTGGAAGGTAAAGCGATGTACTTAATTGACCGCTCCTGCGAGATGCTTATCAAAGGCTTTCGATACGGATATCGGTACAAGATTAAGAAAAACGGCGAGTTAGAAGATAGGCCAGACAAGAACGAGTTCTCTCACGTCCATGACGCCAATCAGTACGCCGACTCGGTAGTCGATATGAACATCCGAGGTTTAGCATTGCAGCGCGGAAAGCGCGAAATCAAAAAAGTAAGTTACACTTATTAAAACGAGATGGGCCCCGCATGAACCAGAATCTAGGCATTAGTATGGGCGGCATCCTTCCGGCTATGTCAGCCTCGGGTGTTGCAGAACAGCAGCGTAAAGCGTCAGAGCTTGCGCAGGCGCAGCCGCTGATTACATCTATTGCGTCCTATGTTCGCAACTGCTGGACTGAATCAAGGACAGCAAAAGAGCAAACGGTTGAGCCTAGAATGTTCAAGGCAGTGCGCGCACGCCGCGGTGAATACGATCCTGACGTTCTGACAATGATTCGCCAAAATGGCGGCTCAGAAATTTACATGATGCTCACCTCCAACAAATGCCGTGCTGCGGCAAGTTGGTTGCGTGATGTGTTATTGGGCCAAGGCGCAGACAAACCTTGGAACATCAGGCCAACGCCTACGCCCACACTGTCACCTGATATTATGGAAGAGATGCGGCTAAATGCTATACAGCAAATGGCCAATGTGATTGAAGCTACGGGTCAACAGCTCCCTCCTACGCAGTTGCGGAAGTTTTTAAACGAGTTGCGTGAAGAATACATGCACAACGTGATGGAAGAGGCGAAGTTCAAAGTCAAGCAGATGGAAAACAAAATGGAGGATCAGCTCATTGAGGGCGGGTTCATCACGGCGTTTGATGCATTTATTGACGACATCACAACATTCCCATGTGCATTCTTAAAAGGTCCTATCGTTCGTCGCAAGCCGAGAATGAAATGGAACCAGAGTGCACAGGCAGGTTATCAGCTTGAGATTGTGGACGATCTCGTACTTGAGTGGGAGCGCATTGACCCATTTATGATTTATCCGTCCCCTGCATCGACAGGGATTAATGATGGTTATCTGATTGAGCGTCACAAGCTGCGTCAGACTGACCTTGAAGAAATGATTGGAGTAGAAGGATATGATGACGAAGCTATTAGACAAGTTATTGAAGCTTATGGCCGCGGTGGTCTCCAAGAGTGGCTCATTGTTGACTCGACTAAAGCGCAAGCCGAAGGAAGATCAACCTCCGCAGTAATGCAAAACAGCGAGCATTTGATCGACGCTATCCAGTTTTGGGGTATGGTGTCTGGTCAGATGTTACGCGACTGGGGTTTGTCAGACGAAGAAGTGCCTGACATTACAAAGCAGTATCCTTGTGAAGCGTGGCTTATTGGCTCGTACGTTATCAAGGCATCACTGAACTATCACCCACTGGGTCAGAAGCCTTACTACAAAGCATCGTACGAAGGCGTCCCCGGCACGTTTTGGGGCAACAGTACGTATGACTTGATCAAGGACTGCCAAGACATGTGTAACAGCGCAACTCGCGCTTTAGCTAACAACATGGGTATTGCCTCTGGACCACAGGTGTGGGTCAACGTTGACCGAACACCTCAGGGCGAAGATATCACGCAGATGTATCCATGGAAGATTCATCAAGTCACAAGCGATCCTATGGGTTCGTCGGCTGCGCCAATTGGTTTCTTCCAGCCAAACTCAAATGCGCAAGAGCTTATGGCTGTGTATGAGAAGTTCTCTATTTTGGCGGACGAGTATTCAGGCATTCCACGTTACATGACAGGCTCAAGCCCCACGGGCGGCGCGGGTCGCACGGCATCTGGTATGTCCATGCTGATGAGCAATGCAAACAAGTCCATGAAGCAGGTTGTTGCCAATATTGACAACAGCGTGATGACTCCGCTGCTAGAGCGCTTGTATTTCTACAACATGAAGTACAGCGAAGACAACGAACTCAAAGGCGACGTGACCATTGTGGCTCGCGGCTCAAATAGCATCGTGGCCAAAGAGACTGCACAGGTTCGTCGTAACGAATTCTTGCAGGCAACAGCAAATCCGATCGATATGCAGATTATGGGTATCGACGGCCGCGCTACTCTGTTACGCGAAACTGCAAAGCAGTTGGATGTAAACCCCGACGACGTTGTGCCCCCACGTGAAAAGTTCCGTGTTGCACAACAGATTGCACAAATGATGCAAGCTGGTCAGCCACCACAGCAAATGCCCGGACCCGGAGCTCCTGCGGGAAGTCCCGTTCAGAACCAGCAAATGTTGAGTAATGGCGCACCAATTACAGATAATTTTTAAATTCTCTTGACACCGGGGTTTACCCCATGATACAAACCACACAGTAAAAGGACTGATCATGAAATCTAAAATGATGAAGCGCTATGAAGACGGTGGCATACTGGAAGCCGCAAACCAGTCAGAAGACTCGCAAGATATTGCGCGTTCTATGAGTGCTGGCGAACGAAACACTGATGAGCCTGAGTACAAGTCTTTTAAAGAAGCCTATAACTCTGAGAAAAAACTTGGCAAAAAGACTTTTGAGTACATGGGCAAGAAGCACACTATTGATACAGTTGCACCTCGCAAAGAAGCTGCTAAATCTGCAGAACCTGCACCAAAAGCCAAATCCATGCCTGCTCCAAAAGCAGCCGCTTCTACTGACGACACCAAAATGTCTGTAGCTGAGCGCGCAAAGATGAGTCGTGAACGTGCTAGAGCAGGTAGCGGCGAAACTGACACTCGTGATGTTAACGAGCGCCTTCGTTCTACTGGCATTGGCCCCGCTATTTCTAATTATTTTGGCAATCTTACCTCTACGTCTCGTTATATGAATAAGAAAATGAACATGGGCGGAGCTGTTGCTTACGCTAACGGCGGTGTTGTTAAACGCGCTGTTGTAAAGTCACACGGAAAGGCTTGCTAAATGAACAATAAACCTATGATGTCGGGCTACGCCAAAGGCGGTTTAGCCATGGTAAAAAAAGGCGGGAAAATGGTTCCTGCTTTTGCAGCCGACGGTAAAGGCAAAATGAAAAACGGCGGAGCTGTTAAGAAAGCCATGGGCGGTACTGTAAAACGCCCAGCAGCGATGCCAAAAGGCAAATAAATTGTTAATTAAACCTGACGCTCGACAATTTCAAGCGTTGGCTAGGATTGCTAAGTCGGACGATGGAGAGGTTTTGATGAAATTACTCGAAACCGAACTCGAAAAGCTGACAAATAATTTGCTGGATACGTCCGGCGATAACACCCCTAGAGTCCAAGGGATGGCGCGAGAGTGTAAAGACATTCTCACGTTGCTTCAGGTATCCCCTGAGTTGGCAGAAAAGACACGGTAAGCCTACGGGGGAAGCCTCCGGCAAGTCGTTTTGTAAAAACACGCCCAAGTTCTGTGGTGGAACCGGCATAAGGAGTATTTATGGCATTGCCAAAACAGGTACAAGCTCAAGTGCACGTTGCAGAAGAGTACGACAAGCAGGTTGCTGCAGCCCAACAGGCCGTAGAACCCAAGCCCGAAGACGAACAACAACAGAGTTCTGAGCCAGAACCAGAAAAGCAAAGTCAGGAACCAGTCTCCGTTGAGACACCGAAATCTACTGAAGAAGACGCGACATGGAAGCAACGCTACCTGTCACTTCAAGGCCAGTACAACAGCCAAGTGCCAACCCTGCAACAGCAAGTGAGGCAACTGACCGATTCGATGGATCAATTACAGGTAAAACTTAAGGAACAGAAGGCCGAACCGCAATCTGAACCTGAGCCGAGCCAACTGGTTACAAACAAAGACGTGGAAGCATTTGGTGAGGACTTGGTAGACCTAGCCCGCCGCATTGCCAAAGAAGAATTTGGTAGGCGCGAGTCAAAGTACATCAAGCAAATCGAGGCACTGGAAGGCCAGTTGACCAAAGCTGAAGGCCAAGTCGGTGAAGTTGTTCAGTCTCAAGCAAAGACAGCGCAGGATCGATTCTTTGAGAATCTCAATTCAACGTTGCCAAGCTGGGAGGCGATTCAAGCAACAGATGATTGTCAGACATGGTTAGCAACCCGCATCCCGGGTTCCCAAGCTACATGGAACGACGCTCTTCTGAACGCAGCAAATCGTCAGGACGTATCCGCCGTCAAGGAAGTGTTTGATACATTCTTCGAGAAGTATCCAGCGCAGGACCCTTCAGCTCGAAAGCAACAGCAATCCAATGCACGCCAAGAGCTAAACCGTCAGGTTGCACCGGGGAAGTCGACAGCTTCTAACCCTAGTTCGCAAACAGGCCGAGTCTATACAAGCGCTGATTACATCGCTGAAAGCAATAGGATCGTCAGGTTATCGCAGCAGGGAAAGCACGATCAAGCGATGCAGCTACAAACAGAGTTAGATGCTGCCCAAACAGAAGGACGTATTCGTCCATAACTGTAACGGCGGCGTGTTTTGACAAACCGATTTTTATTTGGAGAACTAAATGTCTACAGTAACCGCAGCCGCCGGCTATGCCGTAACCGCACCCTTTAACACAACCCCTTCGTACTCCGGTACGTTCATCCCCGCAATCTGGTCTAGCAAACTGAACGTTAAGTTCTACGCTAACACCACATTCGGTGATGTTTCCAATACTTCTTGGGAAGGCGACATCAAGAACATGGGCGATAAAGTTGTCATCAACAACATCCCCTCTATCACCATCAGTACTTACACTGTTGGCGCTAGCTTGAGCTACGAAGCCCCAACTCCTAACACAATTGAGTTGAACATCGACAAAGGCTTTTACTTTGGCGTGAACGTTTCTGACGTTCTCGAGTACCAATCTCAGCCTAACTTGATGGACATGTTTACGACTGACGCTGCCAACCAGATGAAAATCGCCGTTGACCGCGAATCTTTCTTGAACACATTCAGCTCTGCCGCTGCTGCCAACATTGGCACAGCAGCTGGTGTTTTGAGTGGCGCTTTCAACATGGGTTCTGACGCTTCTCCCTTGGATTACGTCGCTGGTAGCCCACTGCCTACAATCTTGAACACCATTACTTCTATGAGTTCAATTTTGGATGAACAAAACGTTCCCGAAAGCGATCGTTTCTTGATCATTACGCCTACTGAGCGTCAGTTGCTTATGCAATCTCCATTGGCTCAAGCCTATGTAACGGGTGATGCCCAGTCTATCTTGCGTAACGGCAAGATCGGCCGTATTGACCGCTTTGACATCTATGTGTCTAACTTGTTGCCTAAAGCAGCTGCTGACCAGAACTACTCTGGCGGTACTGATGCCGGCAAAATCAAGCGCCACGTTATCATCGCTGGTCAGAAGTCTGCATTGACTTTTGCTTCACAGATCAACAAGGTTGAGTCTATTCCCAACCCCAACGACTTCGGTACTTTGGTCCGCGGTTTGATGATCTACGGTCGCAAGACAGTTAAGCCAGAAGCTTTGACCTACGCTGTGGTCAAGGGCTAAGCAAAAAGCCCTTCGGGGCTTTTTCCCGTTTATATTTTATTTTTGGAGATTCAAAATGGCTAATTCAATGAGCTTTGCAACCGAAGTTGGTGGTTACGAGACCGCTACTGCAGGTACTACACAAACCCAAGCCGGTGCTACAGCACTGACAGGCTTTATCAACTACGTTACCACTGGCACTGCTGCTGATGGCGTAAAATTGCCTGCCGATCGCACTGCTGGCGATATTGTTTACGTTGTTAACAGTTCAGCGAATTCGTTGAACGTCTACCCCAATACTGGCGGTAAGATTAACAACGGCTCTGCCAACGCTGCTAAGGCTTTGGTTGCTAACATGTCCGGCTGCTATATCAGCTTGGGCAGCGAAAACTGGGCTGCGGTCCTCAGCGCCTAATCAGCGCAGCAAGAGGGGCCCCACGGGGCCCCTTCTTGTGTTAGTATTCTCATAACTTCAAACTCTACGAGGTTAGCTCATGGCGACCATCACAGTTGCGTCGATCCTGACCAAGGTTTCGACAATTCTTCAAGACCCGACAAACATTCGCTGGCCTACTGACGAATTGATTTTGTGGCTGAACGATGGCCAGCGTGAAACCGCGTTGTATAAACCAAATGCGTTTGTTATAAACGCTGCTGTTATTTGTGTAACAGGCACTAAGCAGACACTGCCCGCTGCAGCCGTTTCCTTGATCGACGTAGTACGCAATATGGGCACTAACGGCACAACGCCGGGCAATGCAATTCGTGCTGTGTCTCGTGAGATTTTAGATGCGCAAGTTCCAAATTGGCACTCGTCTACTCCTAGCGCAGTTACAAAGCATTTCGTTTATACACCCCTAGATTCCAAGACGTTTTACGTATACCCCCCGCAGCCGTCCTCAAGTCAGGGCTATGTAGAGTTGGTTTACGTTGCTGCACCATCAGATGCAGTATCTGGCGGCGTTATCACTATCGACGATATTTACGTCACGGCGCTTATCAGTTACATTCTGTTCAGGGCTTACAGCAAGGATGCTGAGTACGCAAACAATTCTGCTTTGGCTGCCTCATACTATCAGCAGTTCCAAGGTCTCTTGCAAGGCAAAGCCACAGCCGAAGCTGCGTCTAACCCGAACCAAGCGCTAGCCCCATTTAACCCTAACTTACCGGGATCAATGAAGTGAGCAACGTCTCCTACGAAGTTTTCTTGCCGAACATTGTTCCGTACGCGCCCAACGTACTGGACGACCAAGCAATTGAGGCTGTGCGCAACGCCTGCATCGACTTCTGCCGCGAGACGTTATTCCTGCAGTGTGACTTAACGCCGATCACTGTGATGGCCGGTGCAAACACGTATTGCATCGATGTGCCTAAGTACAACATTCTTGGCCAACTGATGGGCATTTACTATCAGAGCCGAAAATTAGAGCGTAAGAGCCAGTATGAATTAGAGAAGATGTTCTCCATGAACTGGCAATCTCAGCTTGGAACTCCACAGGCGTACACGCAGTTCAACCCCAACGACATTACGCTGGCTTTATGCCCCGCAGAAACTGTCCAGAACGCGATCACAGGCCGTTTTTCATACATGCCGCTACGCGACTCTACCGTTGTCGATTCGCAGCTGTACGAGCGATATTTAGAAGAAATTTCAAGCGGAGCGCTTGCTAGTTTACTGGAAACGCCTAATCAGCCGTATACCGACGCTGCAGGCGCTAAAGCATATACATTGAAGTTTCGAATTGCTAAACAAACGGCCCGGGCTTATGTGACCGGCGGTATGAACCATGCGCCCATGCGCATACGTTACAGTAGGATTTGGTAATGAGCTGCGATCTGATCTATCTTGTTCAAGGTGATTCCAACCGCCCTCAGGTGCAGGCCACAATTACCGACGAAAACACAGGCGCTGTGGTCGATATCACAGGCGCTACAGTTATCATGAAATTTCGTCAGACAGGCTCGACCACGCTGCAGGACACAATTACTGGGACTGTGACAAACGGCGCAGGTGGGGTCTGCGTTTTTCCCATGACTGCATTATCTATGTCCGGAGAACCCGGTAACTATGAAGGTGAAATTCAAGTTACGTTTGCATCCAGCGGCGGCGTTCAGACTGTGTACGATCCATTAAGATTTAGGATGCGCGAGGACTTTTAATGCGCGCTACTTATGCATACATTAAACTTCAAGCGGAAATTGCTTACGTAAAACTTCAGGCAACTGTTGAGTACGTAAAGTTAAGTGCCGCTATAAGTTATGTATTGCTAAAGGCTACTGCCGTTACCGGCTATTTTCTAAAGCTTTTAGATCTCTTTGATACAGCAAGAGCCTCGGATACTGCGGTTAAAACTGTAGGCAAAGGGCTGACCGAAACGGCACAAGCCGGTGAAATCTTAGTCAAGAGTTACGGCAAGCCGCTTAGTGACACCGGTAGTGCGTCTGATCTAGCTGCTAAGACTGTTGGTAAAACAGCATCCGATACTGCAACGCCCAGTGATGCCGCCGTTCTGGGCATTAACAAAACGCTAAACGACACGGCGTTTGCCACAGACGATGTAGATGGTATTGTCACAGACGACGATCAAATCATTCAGTTCGTGAAAGTGTTGTCTGAAGTTGTTACGCCAACTGAGACCCTTGTTATAGCGAACGGATTTAACCGAGAGTTTGTAGAGTCTGCTGTGAGTGGTGACGTTGCAGCCAAGACTTTCATTAAGAATCTAATCGACACGGTTAATGTGACCGATGTTGCAGATGTTAGCAACGCTAAGGTTGAGAATCCAAGTGATGGCTCAAGCGTATCTGATCAGGCCGTTATTGGATTTGGAAAAGCTCTTACTGAGTCGCCGACAGCGGCTGATGCTGCGTTTGTAGAATTCATGAAAGGTCTGGCTGATGTGCCGACCGCAACAGATTCCGCCGTTATTGAGGCTGGAAAAGCTCTTATCGACTCGACTAGCGCCTCAGATGCTGGTACATTGATAAGCCAAGGCTACTGCGATATCACGTACTTCGCGGAAGACTATGTAGGAACTAGTCGTACTTTTTAAGGAATCCCCATGAACACAAATGAAAAAATTGTCGCCACTGGCGAATTGAAGATTGTGGTTACTGCGCCAGACGGTACAGTTAAGCAAGAAGAAACAGTCAAGAACTTGGTTGTTACAACCGGTCTTGGTTTTATTGCTAGCCGTATGGCGGGCACATCTGCTAACGTTATGAGCCACATGGCCATTGGTACGGGTAGCACGGCAGCAGCCGCAGGCAATACAACTTTGGGTACTGAGTCTGCTCGTGTAGCACTGACGTCAACTACGGTAACTGGTCCTGCGATTGCTTACGTTGCTTCTTTCCCAGCAGGTACTCCAGCGTCTTTGACTGCTATTACTGAAGCGGGCATTTTCAATGCTTCTTCTGCAGGAACGATGCTTTGCCGCACTGTGTTTGCCGTTGTCAACAAAGACGTAAACGATACAATGTCCATCACTTGGACAGTTACAATGGCTGCACCTTAATCGGAGTAATCCATGAGTACCATTATTACCCGTGCAGGTAAGGGCTCGCCTCTTACCAACAATGAGGTTGATGCCAACTTCGTTAATCTAAATACCGACAAGATTCAGGTTACGGGTACGCCTACGAGCGGTCAGGCGGTGGTATGGGATGCTACAAACTCACGTTGGATACCCGGCACTGCGGCGTCTAGGGTAACAATTTCGTCTACAGCGCCAGCAGGAGCTACGGCAGGCGATCGATGGTTGGACGCAGATACAGGCGTTGAATATTTGTATACCGATGACGGCACATCCTCTCAGTGGGTGGAGTTTGGCCCAACCGCTCTTGTTGTCACGTCTGGCGATGCGCTTGCATTTGCTATTGCATTAGGATAAATATGGCAAACACATTTAAAAATTACATTGCTGCAAGCGTTACAACACAGACTTCGGTGTATACCGTACCAAGCGCAACTCAATCAACTATTATTGGGTTAAGTCTTGCAAACACAACAGCAGGTCTTGCTACCGTGGATATCCAGATTACTTCTGGCGCAACAACAATCTACCTTGTTAAAGGCGTCCCTATCCCTGTCGGTAGCTCGCTTGTGCCCATTGGCGGCGATCAAAAACTTGTGCTTGAAGCTGCGGACATTCTTAAAGTAACCGCTGACGTTGCGGTTGACGTGTCTGTATCTGTACTGGAGATTTCATAATGAGTTACATCGGAAAAGTTCCAACGCCAGTCCCATTAACATCTGCTGATCTCCCCGACGGCGGCGTCACCACAGCTAAGCTTGCTTCTAGTTTAACGCTGACGACTCCTAATCTCGGAACTCCAACTGCGGGTGTTTTGACTAATGCAACTGGCTTGCCAATCAGCACTGGTGTATCAGGTCTTGGAGCTGGTGTAGCTACTTGGTTAGGTACGCCTTCAAGTGCTAATTTAATTTCTGCTGTAACAGATGAAACAGGTTCAGGTGTTTTGGTGTTTAACACAAACGCTGCCCTGACAAATCCAACAGTCACCAATTATGTAGAGACTCCATTCACAGCGAATAGTTCTACCGCGATTACTTTGGCATTGACTAACGGCACGGTGCAAATCATTACGCTAACAGGCAATGCGACTATCACAATGCCAACGGCGGTTAGCGGTAAATCTTTCATCATGTTTTTAAAGCAAGATGCAACGGGTTCACGCACGGTAACTTGGTCAACTGTTAAATGGGCGGGTGGTACAAATCCTACAATTACGGCAACCGCAAGTAGGCAAGATATTTATTCGTTTTTTAGCGATGGAACGAATTGGTATGGCGTTACTGTTGCACAAAATTACACACCATAAGGGGTTCTAATGTTTGCCGCATCAAAAACAGATGGTTCAAGTGAAGTACCTGACCCCCAATTTAACTACGTTACCATGCTCTTGCATGGCGATGGGACTAATGGCGCACAGAACAATACGTTCTTAGACAGCAGTACAAACAATTTCACCATTACCAGAAACGGCAATACAACCCAAGGTTCATTCTCGCCTTATGGGTCTAATTGGTCTAACAGTTTTAATGGCACAAACAGTTATTTGACGTTAAGTTCTAATGCTTCAATGAGTTTTGGTACAAGCAATTTCACTATTGAAGGTTGGTTTTTTACTGGCGATAAAAGTGTTTCTGGTGGCGCATCAAGAACACTTATCGGTAATAGCGGCAATTCCTACACAGAGCAGTTATATATCAGTACATCAGGATATTTAACTTTTGGTAATACAGGCTCAACTTTTATTGCAGGTTCTACTGACCTTGCAAATAGCACTTGGCATCATTTTGCTATTTCTAGGTCAGGAACAAGCACAAATCAAATTGCAATGTGGGTTGATGGCACTAGAGTTGCACAAGGCACAAACAGTCAAAACTATACAAGCGGAACAATTTACATTGGTGCTTTTGGCGCTAGTGATGGCTTTTGGAACGGATACATTTCCAATCTGAGAATCGTTAATGGCTCTGCGGTCTATGACCCTGCAAACAGCACCATTACTGTTCCAACAACACCATTGACTGCAATCACAAATACTGCGCTGTTAACTTGCCAAGCCAATCGTTTCTTTGATGCTTCATCAAACGCATATACAGTCACGGCAACAGGAACACCAAGCGTTCAACGCTTTAACCCATTTGGTACTTCTACCGCCTACTCCACAAGCGTGATTGGTGGGTCAGGGTACTTTGATGGTGATGGTGATAATTTAAGTTATTCACAACAAACTTATTCAGGCAATTTCACGTTTGAATGTTGGGTTTATCAAACTGGTTCTTCTGGAAGTTATCCTCTTGTTTTTGCAAGCAACACTGCGTCAGTGCAAATAATGATTGACTACCAAGGAACTGGAAAATTAACTTTTTATACTTCCAGTACTACAATCCAATCAGCATCTAATGTTTTTCAAAGAAATCAATGGAATCACTTGGCTTATGTAAGAAGCGGGTCAACAATTACTATTTACTATAACGGAACATCTGTTGCAAGTGGCAGTCTAAGTGACGCTATTCCAATTAGTTTTATTGGCGGCTATTCATCTTCAAGCTATACCTTAAATGGATATATGTCGGATGTACGAATCACAACATCTGCGCTTTACACAACAACATTTACACCGCCGATTGCACCATTGACCGCTATCAGCGGAACATCACTTCTTTTAAATTACACCAATGGCGCAATCTTTGACAACGCCATGATGAACAACTTAGAAACTGTGGGTAACGCACAGATTTCTACAAGCGTAGTAAAATATGGCACAGGTTCTTTAAAGTTTGATGGTACTGGTGATTATTTAAAATTGCCATATACACCTAACTTAAATTTTACTGGAAACTTTACAGTTGAGTGTTGGGTTAACTTAACTTCAAAAGTTACAAACTTTCCAACTATTATTAACAATTACAGTTCTTTTACATCTAATGGTGGGTTTGCAATTTTTGCAAGCCATAACAGCGGTACAAGCGGAAAATACAATGTTGCTTTTAATGGTGTATTTCCTGCAATTAACAGTACGACAAGCATTGCCTACGGCACATGGCAACATATTGCTTTAGTTAGGTCAGGTTCAACTTTGACTTTGTATGTTGATGGCGTAGCAAATGGGACATCTACTCAAACTGCAAATGTTGTTGGAACTGCAAATAATTGGTGGGTAGGAACAGCTGGAGATGACCTTGCAAATGGTTATTTGAACGGCTACATAGATGATTTACGAATCACCAAAGGTTTTGCCCGATACACCGCAAACTTTACCCCGCCAATTGCGGCATTTCCCAATATTGGCCCATACTAAGGAACTACTATGCAAGTAGCAATTTTGACAACACCTATTACAGTTGGCGACTATCGTGAACTGTTCTCCAACACATCATTTGGCACAAGTGGCCCCTCTGATGAATTCTTGACTGCCAACAACGCAAAGAAGGTCACGCTGTTCAAAGCCCACGACCGACTGACGCAAAAGTTGGTTTCTTGTGAAGCCTATGATGATGGCGAATTTGTATCACTTGCTCAAGTAGCAGATTTGACTGCCGAGGAAATTCAAGCAGCCAAAGACAGCGCAATGTCTCAACTGAGAGCCACACGCAATGCTTTATTGACTGCCTGTGATTGGACTCAGATTGCTGATTGCACTATTCCTAAGAAAGCTGAGTGGGCAACATACCGTCAAGCCTTGCGTGATTTCCCTGCAACTGTTTCTGACGCACGACTCCCCGTTGAATGGCCTCATAACCCAGACTATGTGCCAATAACGCCTTGAGCCAAACGGCAGACCCAATTACAATATCCCAGTGGTTTAATTAGGTAGAAACATGAACTTCCCATCCAGCCCAACGCTAAATCAAACGTATACGCTAGGCACTAAGACTTGGGTCTGGAATGGTTCAGCTTGGGATTTGCAGATTAACAGTCTGACGTATACACCCCTTGCAAGCGCGACATCCTCTGACGGAAGTATTGTTGTTACCCAAACTGGAGATAACATCGATCTGGTAGTTTCTGAGGCTTCACCCGCATCAACGCTTTTAGCAGCAGTCAGAAACACAACTGGTGCAACCCTGACAAAAGGCACTGCTGTTTATATCTCCGGCGCAACAGGTCAAAGGTCAACTGTCTCAAAAGCATTAGCTACCGGGGACGCGACCTCGGCTCAAACACTGGGTTTGATAACCGCTGATTTGGCAAACAATTCCAATGGTTATGTAACGGTTGTCGGCTTAATAACTAATATGAACACGTCTGCTTATACAGACGGACAACAACTATATCTAAGCCCAACAACGGCTGGCACACTGACAGCGACAAAGCCTTATGCACCCCAGCACTTGGTCTATGTAGCTATTGTTGAACACGCCCACCCAACACAAGGTAAGTTATTCGTCAAAGTACAAAACGGCTACGAGATGGATGAGCTGCACAACGTCTCAGCGCAGTCCCCTTCGGATAATGACTTGCTACAGTACAGCACGTCTACGTCTCTTTGGGAAAAAGTCGCTGGACCCGCAGGCGCGGTTGTGGGAACATCAGATTCTCAAACCCTGACAAACAAAACAATTTCTGCTGCAAACAACACCCTTGTTGGCGTAGCATCAACCGGTAAAGCCATCGCAATGGCAATCGTATTCGGAGGCTAAAATGGCTGCACCTAACATTGTAAACGTTACAACCATCACAGGTAAGACTACTTACCTTACGCCATCAAACACGACGGCCAACGTATTGCTAGCCAACGCCGCAAGCAGCGGCAAAGTTCTCAAAGTGAATATGGTTATTGCAGCTAATGTGGATGGCTCATCTACATACGCCGCTACCGTTGCAATCAACACCGCAGCGGACGGTTCTGGAACATCCTACCCCATTGCTTCGACCATAGACATCCCAGCTGACGCTTCGATTGTGGCAAGCGATAAGAACACATCGTTTTATATTGAAGAAAACAAATCCATCGTTGTGACGTCGAGCACCTCAAGTAAGATTGCGTACACCGTGTCATACGAAGAAATCTCCTAAGGAGTCGCCATGTCACATCGTTACAAAGGCGGATTCATCACTGCTACGTTTGATCCACTAACTACTAGTACCCCGCCGTCGGTTGAGTATTTAGTTGTTGCTGGCGGCGGCGGTGGCGGGAGAAGCCAATCTGCTGGGGGCGGTGCTGGCGGTTATCGGTCTAGTGTTACTGGAGAAAGTTCTGGTGGTGGCGCTTCTGCTGAAAATTCGCTTTCAATTTCTGCTGGCACTTCATACACAGTAACCGTTGGGGCTGGCGGAGCGACGCAAACAACACTTTCAGCGCAGGGGAATGACGGGTCAAACTCTGTTTTTGGCACTGTAACTTCTGTAGGAGGGGGCGGCGGAGGTGCTTATGGCAGTGGTTCATTTAACGGTCGTAACGGAGGTTCTGGCGGCGGCGGCGGTAGCTACAATCCTGCTCCAACAACTGGCGGTACTGGAACAGTAGGACAAGGCTATGCTGGCGGCGCTACTTCTGCTTACACAAACTTTAACGCAGCCGGCGGCGGCGGTGCAGGGGCTGTTGGTGCAAATGGTGACCCATCAGGAACAAGTAACGGCGGCGTAGGTGTCATATCGTCTATTACAGGCTCTGCCGTTTATCGCGCTGGCGGCGGCGGTGGCGGAGCTTATGGCGGTGGTGGCACTTGGGTGGGCACTGGTGGAAATGGTGGCGGCGGTAACGGGTCAATAGGAGGTACTGGCAGCGCGGGAACAGCTAACACTGGCGGTGGCGGTGGCGGTTGTTCATATCCCGGCACTTCGGGTGGCGCTGGGGGTTCTGGTATTGTTATTATTCGATACCCGAGCATTTACGTCCCTGCCACAGCGACTACAGGTTCACCAACAATAACTGTATCTGGCGGTTATCGTGTTTATACATGGACCTCATCTGGTTCGATCACTTTCTGAGGATAAATAAATGGCTCAATACTCAGGAATCTACACTCTAACCCAGCAATCGCAAGCTGTGGGGAGAAACAATTGGCCCATAGAGATAAATCCTACTTCAACTGTTGAAATGTTGATAGTTGCTGGCGGCGGTGGCGGCGGGGCATCCAATGATGCAAATGCTGGCGGCGGCGGTGCTGGTGGTTTGCTGTATTCATCTTCTGTTGCCGTAAGTACAGCTACAGCCTACACAATAACTGTAGGCGCTGGCGGTTCAGGCGGGACAACTTCTGATGGCGGGGCGGGAAGTAATTCTGTGTTTTCCGGCGGAGCTATTACTGCAACTGCCAATGGTGGCGGGTTAGGCGCAGGCGGTAATAGCGGTTCACCGGGCGGAAATGGTGGCTCTGGTGGTGGCGGTTCTGGGTATGCAAACACAACAGGTAACGGCTCTGCAACACAAGGCAATTCAGGCGGTTTAACTGGGTATGGAAATGCTGGCGGTAAAAATGGAAGCACATACACACCGGGCGGAGGTGGTGGTGCAGGAGAAGCTGGCGGCACAGATAGCGCTGGTCATGGTGGCGATGGGCGTGAGTATTCACAATTTAGCGCTTATGGCTCACCTGCTGGTTTCTTTGCTGGGGGTGGCGGTGGCGGTTCAACAGGGCCCGGATCAGGCGGATCAGGCGGAGGCGGTAGTGGCTCTACTGGCGAAGGCGCTGGTTCTGCCGCAACTGTAAATACTGGTGGTGGTGGCGGTGGAGCTTACGAATCTAACGGCCCATCTTATAATGCCGGTGGCGCAGGTGGTTCAGGCATTGTAATTATTCGCTATGCTGATTCTTATTCCGCGGCTACTTCAACTACTGGTTCGCCAACAATTACAGTTTCAGGCGGTTACAGAATTTATACATGGGCTGCATCGGGTTCAATCACATTTTGAGGTTAAAAAATGGCGCACTTTGCACAACTAGACGAAAACAATGTAGTGACTCAGGTCATCGTGGTTCACAACAATGACTGCCAGATTGGCGGAGTTGAATCTGAAGATGCAGGTATTGTCTTTTGCAAGACTTTGTTTGGTGTTTCAACTATATGGAAGCAAACAAGTTACAACGGCAATATTCGTAAAAACTATGCGGGAATTGGTTTTACATACGATGCAGGCCGCGATGCGTTTATACCGCCTCAACCATTTGCATCTTGGACACTAAACGAAGATACTTGCCTTTGGGATGCACCAACGCCCTACCCCACTGATGACAAAGTCTATCGTTGGGATGAACCTACAACATCTTGGATTGAAATATCATGAAAGACGAAATAACCCATAGCCAAATCTACGAAAGACTGCTTGCGGTTGAAACCAAAGTAGATACCATTGACAAAAACACACGGGGTATTGTTGACGCAATGAATGCTCTTGACGGCGCTTTTAAAGTGCTTGGATGGATAGCCTCTGCAGCTAAACCTATTCTGTGGGTGGCTGGTCTAATCATGGCGGCTGGTGCTGTTTGGCAGACTTGGATTAGAAAATGAATGACTGGGCCGAAGCAATTATTGCGGCGGTCTGTATTATCTGTTTTGTTGTTTTTGGAACGTACGTCATTCTTTGGGCGATGCCGTGAGATGGCTAGTAGCACTTGTCCTCACCCTCGCCCTCCAATCCACAGGCAAAGACTTGTGCAGCGTGCGGGAGTTTTACTCTATTGCTTGGACAGTTCACAACCCATCAGAGCGTCATCAGCAAATGACAATGTGGCTTACAAATCATCAGAACTTATGTAAAAGTACCGACTTTGTAGTAATTTGGAATAACTTATCGGAATGGGCTGGTACTGCTGATAGTGCATTGTTAAGGCATAAGGTTATTCAAGGGTACAAAAACGCACTTGAGAGGGAAAAGAAATGATCCCGCCCATACACAAGTGGTATCCGATGGTGCAACCAGAGGGCCATCCAACCAAGACAGATGCGCTTGAGCGCAGGGCTGAACGCTTACAAGAAGAATATGCACAAGCGTTGAAGATGCGAAAAGTAAAGGATAAAATTAACGATCTTGAGTTTGAGTTGTATGTGAAGAAAGCCGAACGCAACCAACTGAGTCTTGAGATTTTTACCAACCGCAAACTGGATATTTATGTATGACCAGAAAACCGATACCCAGACAGGTCAAGAAACCTCAGATAGAAACAAAGGAAAAGCTGACACTGTGGGTCACACTCATGGTAAGCACAACCCTGTGCATCTCTGTTTTGGCTATGGTAATCAGCTTTATGCTTGGCCTTTGGGCCAAAGAAGTGGACAATGCCGAAATATTCAAGATGATTTCACCCGCTTTTTCTACTCTTATCGGCGGCATGATTGGGTTCCTGTCTGGTATCAAACTCATGCAGAATGACGACAAATCAAAATCTTGTAAGGACTAACTATGTTTGATATTCTAAGTGGCGGTATTTTAGGCTCCGTCTTTGGCGGTATTTTCCGTATGGCCCCAGAGGTGCTCAAGTATTTTGATAAAAAGCATGAACGCTTGCACGAACTGAATATGTTCTCTCGCCAGTGCGATTTAGAGCAAATGCGCGGGCAAATGAAACTTGCAGAAATAGGCGCACAGCGCGAAGCCGCCGTTGACGTAGGTGTCATGGATGCGTTCCAGTCTGCTATAGAACAACAAGCCACAATGGTCAAAGCCGCTGGCGGTTGGGCCGCAGCTCTATCTGCATCTGTCAGGCCAGTCGTAACTTACTGGGTATTGTTTGTGTGGAGCTTTATCCACGTCTGGTTTGCATGGAGCGCATGGCTAGCTGGTGCTCCCCCTCTAGAAGTGTTTAAGATAATGATGTCACCTGACTTCTCAGCACTGCTGGCCGGAACAATTAACTTCTGGTTCCTTGACCGTACATTGGCTAAGCGTGGGTTATGAACCTAGAACTAGCCGCAGAGATGTGCAAGCGGTTTGAGGGCTTTCGCTCCAAGCCGTACCTTTGCCCTGCTAACGTAGCCACGATTGGCTACGGTTCTACTTACTACGCTGACAAGCGCAAGGTAACGCTAGAAGACGCACCAATGAGTCAAGAAGAAGCTCATGCGCTTTTAATGATTGAGTTAGAACATACGTACTTACCCGGAGTTCTGCGTAACTGCCCCGGCTTGATTACTGACGTTCGCAGGTGCAACGCCATCGTGGACTTTGCCTACAATTTGGGCACAGGCCGCTTGCAAACTAGCACGTTAAAGAGGAAAATCAATGCCAATGATTGGGAAGGCGCAAAAGAACAACTGATGCTCTGGACTAAAGGCGGCGGCAAAGTACTGCCGGGACTGTTGAAACGCCGCACGGCTGAGTGCGCTCTATTGGGATGACATGACTACCCTCGTACTTAAAAGTTTCTCTGGCGAATTGCCAAACACGCCGGACTACAAACTGCCGGATTCCAATGCGCAGCAAGCGTTGTTTTGCGATTTTGCACAGAATGACTTGCGCCCTTTGCGTGGGGGTACTCTGCTTAAAACCATGACCAACACGGTCAGGGGCATTTACACCGAAGAAGGCACTAACTTCTATACATGGCCAATTGAGACGTTTGCGGCCAAGGGGCCCGTCCTAAATGATACGTTTGGGCGTATGTATTACATGAACGCCAACGGGTTTAAAGTTTCACCGTATTCGGGAGCTGGAGCCACGGGCGGCGAGCCTGCTACGGCTCATGTTGTTGGTGTACCGCAACCCACTGTTGCACCTACACTGGTGTTGAAGCTACGCTCCGCTCTCCCAGACTATCCTAGCATCAGCGTTACAACAACTGTGTGGTACGAGGACAACGGTAAAAAATACCAAGAGGCGGCAATGACTTCGTTTGTTGTTGTTTCTCAGTGGAAAAAGTACACGTTTACCCCACCTGCGCGTACTCTCTATAACCCCGGACAAGAAGCTACTTCAACGTTTGACACAGCGGGGGAAAACACACTTACAACTACAACTGAAGCGGTAGCTCCTACCGGAACTCCTCCTGATGCAAAGCTAACTGCACAGATTATTATTAAAGACACGAGCAACTCTAATAAAGAAATCTTTAACGTAACGGTTTCTTCTGGAGCTACAACGCCTACGCGAAACAATTCGTTCCCCGGCGGTGTCGAGGTAATGTTGACCACAGATGGTACTTTGACATTTGAATGGGGTGTTGTTGAGACCCGGGCTTACGTTTACACAAT
>Ga0209246_10000190_pt1 | contig 28633 bp, 16 predicted proteins | sample LauGreSpBDMM15SN_2_FD_187560 | JGI IMG/M metagenome (GOLD analysis project Ga0209246, IMG submission 187560) | Freshwater lake microbial communities from Lake Michigan, USA - Sp13.BD.MM15.SN (SPAdes) (version 2) | ecosystem: Environmental > Aquatic > Freshwater > Lake | place: Lake Michigan...
TGATGGATTTATTGGCATATAACACACAATATAATGCATATTACTTGAATATGGTAGCCAATGAAATGTTCTTGGATACTGCATTACAAAGAAATTCTGTTGTTTCTCAAGCAAAACTATTAAATTACATACCAAAATCTTCAATTGCGCCGTCAGCAACAATCAATTTGACCATAAACGGTGTAAATGATTCGTCATTAACTTTACCAAAATATACGTCATTTTTATCTGAAGCTATTGATGGTGTTAACTATAATTTTGTAAATACCGATTCAATTACTGTTAATGTTAGTGCAAATACAGCAATATTTCAAGGTGTAACCTTAAAACAAGGAACAGCTGTCGAATTGAATTTTCAGGGTAATAACACATTAGGTTATAAATTCAAAATACCAGACATTAATGTTGATACAACAACATTGTTGGTATCTGTACAAGAATCTGGTTCAAATAATTATACAGAAACCTTTACTGCTGCGTCAAACTATTTGACACTATCACCATCTTCAACTGTTTACTTCTTACAAGAAGGACTTAATGGTTTCTATGAAATTTATTTTGGAGATGGTGTATTAGGTAAAAAAATTACAGAAAGTAACATTATAAGAATTTCTTATGTTGTTACACAAGGCACATCATCGGCTGGTGCAAACAATTTCTTATTGATGCAAACTGTTGCTGGATATTCAAACTCATCAGTTTCACCAATAACATCAACTTCACAAGGTTCATTGAAAGAAAGTATAAGTTCCATACGTTTTCAAGCACCAAAATCTTATTCTGCACAAGGTCGTGCAATAACTAAAGAGGATTACATTACAGCCATTCAACAGAACAACTTAGGTTATTCATTTGATGCGGTTAATGTTTGGGGTGGACAAGAAAATGATCCGCCAATTTATGGACAAGTTTTTGTTTGTGTAAAACCAACTGGCGCTTACACTATGACAGAAAATCAAAAATTGAAATTAAAAAATGATGTGTTGAGACCAATATCAGTGATGACAGTAGAACCGGTTCTAATTGATCCGGATTACACATACATTCAAATAACTGCAAATGTTTTGTATGATCCAAAGAAAACAATTTCTTCATCGGAACAAATAAAAGCCGCAGTCAGGTCAGCAATTAATACATATGCAAAAACAACATTAAACACATTCAATTCCACATTTAAGGCATCAGATTTTAGTGTAAGAATTAATGCAGTTGATTCATCTATCATTACAAATGAAATAACTATACAAATACAAAAGAAATTTTATCCAAACCTATCAACACCAACAACGTATAAATTGTATTACGGTACACCATTGAAGAAAGGTATGTTCTTGAGTGGTATTCAAAGTTCACCTTCTGTTGTGTATAGAAATCCTTTAAATTTGGCCGCTAGAATTGAAGGATTGTATATTGAAGAAGTTCCATCATCAACAGGTGGTGTAGAATCTATTACTTTAACAAATCCCGGTTATGGTTATCAAAACCAACCATCTGTTGCTATATTAGGTGACGGAACAGGTGCAACAGCTGAAGTTGTGTTAACTAACAATGGTACCATTAGAGAAATCAAAGTGTTAACTCCAGGAACAGGTTATACATCTGCTATAGTAAAAATTACAAGTGCTCCAGGTGATACAACTGGTGCTCAAGGTGCAGGTATTGTTACACTTGAAGGACGATATGGTACTTTGAGAACTTATTACAATGATACGACAAATGTAAAAACAGTATTCAATGGCAATATCGGAACAGTAGATTATAATTTAGGTGTAGTTACTTTAAATTCATTTTCACCTTTGGATGTTGACAATGATTTGGGTTTACTAACGGTCACCGCAAATCCAACATCAACAATTATTTCCTCATCATATAATAGAGTTATTACAGTAGATGAATTTGATCCGCAATCGATTATTGTTAACGTAACTGCAAAAACAACATGATAGAAAATGGCCACTTAACCTCACTTCAGGTACTTAAACAGTTACCTGAACATGTACGTGACAATCCAGATTATCTTTATTTTCATCAGTTTGTTCAAGCTTATTATGAGTGGATGGAACAAACTGGAAAAGTATCAGAAAGAAGTAAAAATCTACTATCATATAAAGATATTGATGAAACCACTGATGAATTTTTGGATTATTTCACCAATGATTTTTTACCTTATTTTCCAAAAGATTCACTATTAAGTAAACAAGAAGCAGTAAAAGTTGCAAGACAACTATACCAATCTAAAGGCACACCAGCTTCATATGAATTCTTGTTTCGTGTTCTCTACAATTCGGAAGTTGATATTTTTTACACCAAAGATGCAATTTTCAAAGCGTCTGCTGGTTCATGGTACATTGCAAAAAGTTTAAAATTATTATCAAACAATGATAATTTTTTACAAACAAAAAACTATAGAATTTTTGGTGAAGAATCTAAATCCATCGCAACAATAGAAAGTGCTGTAGTTGTTGGTGATAAAATAGAAATATTCATTTCTAATATACAAAGATTGTTTCAATCTGGTGAATTTGTACGAATTGTTGATAGTAACAATCAAGATGTTTTATTTGATGGTTCAATTCTTCGTTCTAAAATTGTTGGTCAAATTAGTCAAATTAGAATCAATTCAACAAACAGGGGACAATTGTACCAGCCAGGTGATCCAATCGTTGTTTATGATGGTCTAAATGCAAATGTTCCTTTTCCAGTTGGTGCTACAGCGATTGTCGGAGAAACTACAAAAGGTTCTATTCAACGTATCAATATGGTAAATGGTGGATTTGGTTATTCAACAAAACCAAACACAATAATTAGAATAACAGGCGCAGCAGGCGCAAAAGCTAATGTTGGTTCCATATCACCATTTTTACCTCCATCTTTTACTATTGTAAATGGTGGTAGAGGTTATAGAATTAACGATTCGGTAATTTATGATGATGCTGCATTTGCATATGTTTCTAATGTTGATGCTAATGGTAGTATAACAAATATTACTTATAGTGCAACCGTTAACGCAAGAGCTATTGTTGGTATCACAGCAACAGTTGCCTCATCAAACAATCTAGCTACTAATGCAGTTATCAAAACAGCTTCTTCTGTAGGTAATGCAATTGCAAATGTTTCTTTTATACCAACAGATATTATAGGTTTCAAGAGAAATATCACAATAGGTAATGCACAATATAATTTTGCAAGAACATTAACAGCAAATGCAAACACTAGATTAATTAATGCATTTTCATTTATTAGTTTTTCAACTTTTCCAATTTCATCCGTTATTGTTGAAAATGGTGGCGGTGGAATTTCTAAACTTCCTGAAGTGCAAGCTGTATCGACATATAGAACAGACGATTTAACTGATGAGTATTTTGCTTCTTATGGTGACTTAGCAACTCTAGGTATATTAGGCCCAATTCAAATTTCTAAGAGTGGTGTAGGTTACCAAGCAAATGATAGAATTATTATTACTGGTGGTACTGGTCGTGGTGCATATGCAAATGTAAAATCTGTAGATGCAAATGGTGCAATCACAGCTGCAGAATATGCATTTGATCCGACTTATCCTTATCCTTTATATCCATTAGGCGGAATGGGTTATGTAAATGAGTATATACCTGGTTTAACAATACAATCAGCAAATGCACAGGCAACTGGCGCAGAATTGTTTGTTCCTGGAATACTTGGAACAGGCGCCACGTTCTCGTTAGTTGTGGATAGAGTCGGTTCAATTACTACGGTAAACATTTTGAATTATGGTCAAGATTATGAAAGTAAACCATCGGTATCATTAAAGGTACAAGATATTGTTGTTTCAAATGTTTCAATTGGCAATTTGCCACGTAAAGGTGATGTGGTTTATCAGGGGCCATCATTAAATCTTTCAACATATATAGCAAAAGTTAATTCGGTATCACGTTTATCAACTGATGCAAATTCAGAATTATCACTTTTCAATTTGAGAGTGTTTGACTACAACACTAATCCAAATCCAGATTTAATATTAAAAATTGATGAAAGAGATTTGAATTATAAAATGGGAAATTCTGCTTATCCAGAATTCACACAAACTTATAATTACTTTGATGCCGTAGGAAATCAAACATTATTCACAAGAGAATATAACAAATATGGTGTTATAAATTATGGTGACGGTTCAGCAAAAGCAAATGCAACTTTCTTGAATGGTTTAGTTATTGGTGACGGACAATATCTAACAACACAAGGACAACCAAGTTCTTATGACGTTATACAAAGTGATAAGTACAATAATTTTACCTATCAAGTGACATTAGAAAAAGAGCTTGCAAAATATAAAGATGTACTATTGAATCTTTTACATCCAACTGGCACAAGAGTTTTAGGTCGTTATGCATTAAAATCAAACAATGAACTGTTCTATCATCCACAAGCGGGATTGTATGGTGGTAGAACATTGGCCTATTATCTTGGTGAACATGTACCTGATATTATAACGATAAACACAGATTTCACAAACAAGAGTAATAATATTATTAAATTCAATAATACTCTTAGTGCAAATTTGGAAACTTTCATATTCCCGAATGAAACTGTTATAGAAATTGCATCAGATCGCGGTAGAAGTATCAAATCGTTGGTGACCGGAGTCAATAACTTAGCAAATACAATTACAATTGCAAGCAATGTATGGTTAACTTTTGCAAATGTTGCAGTTATAAGTGGAACATCTGGTACGAATACACTAAATATTACATCACTGACTGGCCAATATGATTTTGAGAATAATGGAGTTTATAGTAACACAAGTTATCCACTAAAAGATATAGTTTATGGTGGTGACACCATCAAGGTAAATAGTAATACATATACTGTTCAATCAGTCAATTACTTGGATGATAAAATTGTTTTAACAACAAATTTGACCGCAAATGAAAACACATTACTTTCTGTAAAGAGAAAGTTCATTGCAAACACTACAATATCATCAAATCAAATTAAGATATTAGGTCCAATTGGACTACAATATATACCAGAGATTGCCACAGAAGTTGGCGAATCATTATTAACAGAAGATGGAAGAACAATCCTATTGGGGTAAACAATGTCAACAGTAAAAATTTCGCAACTACCAATTTTAACACGTTTAGATAGTAATACATCTAATACTATTTTGGTTGGTATTGATAGATCCACAAGTGTTACCGGCCAATTCACAAAACAAGTGCTTGCTGATGGACTATATGCAAACACACCATTGAATGTGGGTAATAATCAAATTATATTTCCAGGCATTGTTGCACAATTTTCTGGAAACAATCAGAATTATTTACAAATAAATTTACAGAATAAAAATGGTTCGGGATCATCTGATTATGTTGTAACAGCAAATAACGGAACAGATTCAACATATTATGGTGACTTTGGTATTGCTGGTTCCACTGATAATGATACTGTTTATAGTGCAATTTTACCATTAGATACTTATTTGTATGCACAAGGTTCCGGTTCTGGTGATCCGGGTGGTAATCTAGTAATTGGTACCGCAACAACTAGTAAAACAATTAAATTTATTGCTGGTGGCACATCAAATACAGATTATGTTGCACAACTATCTACTGATGGTTTTCAATTATTGAAAAAACCGTTAACTTTTGCAGACGGAACAACACAAAATACATCAGCAACTAGCACATCAACATCAGCAGCATCATTTGCTAACGGTGCATTTCTAAGAGCCAATTCTAGTTATGACCAAGCAAATTCTGGTGCATCATTCGCTAATGGTGCTTTTGGCCAAGCAAACTCAGCAGCCAGTTTCGCTAATGGTGCCTTCACTTCTGCAAACTCGGGATATAATACAGCTAATTCTGCTGCATCATTTGCTAATGGTGCCTTTAGCCAAGCCAATTCAGCAGCATCATTTGCCAACGGTGCTTTTGTAACCGCTAATATTGCAACATCTTTTGGTAACGGTGCCTTTGGCCAAGCCAATTCAGCAGCCTCATTTGCCAACGGTGCTTTTGTAACCGCTAATGCAGCAGCTAGTTTTGCTAATGGTGCTTTCACAGCAGCCAATTCATCAGTGATGGCTGCATCTTTCGCCAACGGAGCTTTTGACCGTGCAAATTCAAGTTATGCTGCAGCAAACTCTGGTGCAATTTTTGCCAACAGTTCTTTCTTGGTGGCCAATAGTGCTTCATCCAACACAGTAACTACACAAGGTGTTGATTTAACACAAAATACAAACATCACATCCGCACAATCTTTTGCTAACGGCGCTTTTGGCCATGCTAACGGTTCATTTACAACTGCAAATTCAGCTGCGTCTTTCGCTAATGGCGCTTTTGGCCAAGCAAATTCAGCTGCATCATTTGCCAACGGTGCTTTTACATCTGCAAATTCTGGATGGACCAAAGCAAATTCTGCATTTAGTTTGGCTGGCACTCAAGCCGGTCGTTTAGATGTTATTGAACCGATTGCACAAGCAGCCTTCACAAACGCAGCCAGTGCATTGCAAAACACTTCAGGTACTTTTGATGGTACACTGCATATTGCAAGAAACTTTTCTGTTAATGGCACAGTAGTATTCGCCAATTCAAACTTCTCTGAAACCGAGTCATTATTAACAATTTCTGCATCTCCAACTACTGCAACACCATCTAATGATGGTTACATGATACACATTTCAGGTAAAAATGGTGTACCAGCAAGAGTTGTTACAGATTCTTATGGTACAAATGCATATGCATTGTTTGCAGGACGTGCCGCAAGGGGTAATGTTGCAGTGCCGACAGCAATACAATCCGGTGATGTGGTTGCAAGATTCTCAGGTAATGGATATGGTACAACAAAATATCAAACATTAGGTGTAGGCCGTATTGATTTTGTTGCTGCTGAAAACTTTACAGATGCAAACACAGGTTCACAAATCAAATTCTGGAACTGTCCGGTTGGTTCAAATACACTGGTAAACATTCTGACATTGAATGGTGATTCAGCAGAATTTTCTGGTGTAGTTAAACCAGATAAAGGTTTTATCTATACACCAAGAATACCTGCTGGCAATCAAACAGCAATTACAATTAATTACGCAACTGATTCAATGGTTAAAGCAAATCTTGTTGCAGACTTGACTGTTTCACATAGTAACTTTGCCACTGGTAAAGTAGTTGAAGTGTGGTTGGTTAATACTAGCGGCGCAGGCCGCACAGTGACTCATGGTTTAACAGCACTCAATTCAACAACAAATTCAACAACATTTACTATTCCAGCAACAAGTTCTGCATACTTGAAATTCTTTAGTATTGATGGTGACCTAGCAAATACATTCGTATCCGTTGTTTACTCATAATAAATAAATCATGGCAAATAAAAATACTCTCACAAACGGTTCAAAAGTTTCTCAAATAGAGTTGGTGTATTATGGACCTGCAGCTGTTGTTCCACCAAATCTAACTGAGCCGATAAACACTTATTATTGTTTCTTGGCAAAACCTTTGCCTTGGACGGATAATGAAAATCCTCCTGTACCGACAACAGATTTAAAATCTATCAAACAAATATTTAAAAATATGTTTGTAGTAAAACAATTGAAACCTAGTGATATATCTCCAGTGATAGAAAGAATTGACTGGACTTCTGGTGTAAAATATGATTATTTTTCAGATGAAGTTGATATGTTTGAAAAAGATGCAAATGGATATTTAAGAAAAATCTTCTATGTTAAAAACAAATACGATCAAATATTCAAATGTTTATGGAATAATAATGGACAACCTTCCACATTAGAACCATATTTTGAACCAGGTACATACGGTGCAAATAAAATATTTAAAGGTGATGATGGTTATAAATGGAAGTTTATGTATACCATTGACACTGGTTTAAAATTAAAATTTATGGATAATGAATGGATTCCAGTGGCAATTGGTTCAAATACACCAAATCCATTGGTGACCACTGCTGGAATAGGAAGTCTAGATGTTATCAATGTTGTTAATGGTGGGTCAGGTTACGATCCTAGTAACGCTGTGGTGTATGTTACGATAACAGGAGATGGAACTGGTGCAGCTGCAACCGCAAATGTTTCTAATGGTGCAATACAGGATATAATTGTTACCAATCCTGGTTCAAATTACACTTATGCTAATGCATCAATAACTTCTTCTTTAGGTGGTAACTCATCACTTTTTGTTTCAACATCACCAGTCGGTGGCCACGGATTTAATTCATTTTCGGAACTAGGATGTGACCACGTTATGTTAACATGCCAATTTGAAGGTGATGAAGGTGGTTATATTCCAACAGATATCGACTTTCATCAATTAGGATTAATCGTAAATCCAACAACAAGACAATCTAATCCAAGTTATGCTAACGGAATAATTTACAGCACAACAACAAATGTCGTTGTTGCTCCTGGTGCTGATGCTGGTTTTACTATGGATGAAGTTGTTTATCAAGGTTCATCTACCAATCCATCATTTACTGCAACTGTTTTAAGTTTTGATGTTGCTTCCAATCTAATTAAGCTAATAAATACATCTGGAACTCCAGCAGAAAATAGTCCAATATTTGGTTTGAATTCGAAAATCACAAGAACGTTACTGTCTTTTGACACTCCAAATTTTGCAATTCATTCAGGTCATTTGTCGTACATTGAGAACAGAAGTGGTGTACAGAGAAGTGAAGATGGCATCGAACAATTTAAATTTGTATTAGGTTACTAAGGGAAAAAAATGGCTTTAAATTTTAACGTTGATCCTTACTATGATGATTTCGATGATGCGAAAAATTTCCATCGAATTCTATTTAAACCAGGTAAGGCTGTACAGGCCAGAGAATTAACGCAGGCACAAACGATTCTACAGGATCAGATTACTAAGTTTGCCAATAATATATTCAAAGAAAATTCTCCAGTCACTGGCGGACAAATTACCACAAATTTTAATTGTTATTACATAAAATTACAAGCAACTTACAATAGTGTTGTTATTGATATTACGGATTTTGAAGGACTACTATTAACAAATGCGAACGGAACAGTTATTGCAAGAGTTGTTGCAACAGCACCATCAACAGGCACAACAGGTGAGGGTGATCCTCCAACATTGATTGTTGTATATAAATCAGGAACAAAGTTTTCGGATAATGAAGTCATCTTTGATGTAAATTCTAACAAAGCTTGTCAAGCAATTACAAACGGTGCCACAGGAGAATCTTCTGTGGTTTCTATCGCTAAGGGTGTTTTCTATGTTCTTGGTAACTTTGTTCAGATTGAACCAACAACAATTATATTAAGTAAGTATGACAGTATACCATCTAAAAGAGTTGGTTTAGAAATTACCGAAACAATTTATGATTATGCAAATGATGCATCATTATTGGATCCTGCTGTTGGTGCATCAAACTATCAAGCACCAGGTGCAGACAGATATGTAATCGCTTTGACGTTAACAACTAAGCCATTATATTTTGGTGACGACCAATTCTTCATTGAATTGCTTCGCATTGAAGGTGGTAATGTTTTTAAAATGGTTGATGGTTCAGTCTATGCAGCGATTGATGATTATTTTGCAAAGCGTGACTATGAAACAAATGGTGACTATATTGTAAATGATTTCAGTATCACACCAAAAGTTGATCCTGATAATGAGGACAAGTATATAATGGGTGTCGGTAAAGGCCTTGCATATGTACATGGTTATCGTGTAGAAAATCCTTCACCCGTTAATTTATCAACAAATCGTGCAAGAACAACTGCATCAAAATCAAATGATACGACAGTTATAAATTATGGTAGTTATTTTATCGTATCAAATGTACATGGCGCAAACTCAAGAACATTCGATGTAACATCAGCAAACACAGTGGATTTCCATTGCGTTTCAGTAAATGATGTACGTACAGCCAACGCAACAACTTATAATTCTACTTTGGTGTCTAGAGGTTACATTCGTGGGTTGGATTACCAAAGCGCACCAACAGCCAATGCGAATACACATATATTTAAAGCAATGGTATATGATTTACAGAATCAATCTTTAACTGATACAGTTGTTTCAGCAAATTCAATAGCTGTAGTTCTGCCAGCAACAAACGGAAAAACATCATCAATAGATAATGCATATGTTGGTGTTGACATTTCAATCACATCAGGAACAAATGCAGGTGAAACAAGAACAATTACATCATATGTTGGTTCCACAAGAACTGCAACTGTAAATAGGTCTTGGAGTGTAACGCCAGATGCAACATCAACTTTTGTAATGAATTTCAATACGGCTGACGTGGAATCTATGTTACAGATTAATAACAGCGATTACACCATATATGGCACAGCAAAAATAGATGACACAGGAAAAGACAATGCGTTACCTTTTGGTGATACGGTTCTCGTAAATCCAAATAAACCAGAATTATTATTTCCAATAGGTTTACCTTATGTTGCAGACGTCACTGATGCATCATACACAACCTTCATTGAGATTAGAGGTGTTTCTTTTGGTGTTGCGGGTAGCACATTATCAGCTACACTACCATTGAGTGGAAGTTATTTGGGTGTTGTAAAACATATAGGCACAGAAAATGACATACTTAGTACAGATTTGGCCAGAGAAAACTTCACTATTGTTGTAACAAATGCTCAATCAAATTCAAAGTTTGCAGCTGGTGATATTGTTAATTGGTCAGTATCACCTAGAACCGTTTCTATGAATGGTGATCTATCTGTTGCGACATTGCAAACCACAACTGCTGATTTGACTGCATTTACTGCAACAATTATATTTAAAGTTGATGTACCAGTTGCAACAAATTCAGGTTTAATTTTAAAAATTAAAAATTTAGTTACAGCAAATGCAAATACTATTGTAACTAATGGAACACAAGTTAATACCTACACCTATGTTGATGATGGTGTAACTTCTAGTGGCCAAATTTATATACAATCCGCAGGTGTTGTTGCTCCAGGAACAAAACAATCTTTATATCTATCCGATGTAAAACGAATCGTAAGAATTATTGATACTAAATCTTCAGGTACATTACCTTTAGTTGCAATGTATAACAATTCAACATATAATGTTACAAATAATTACATATTCGATAATGGTCAAAGAGATGGTTACTATGACCATGCTTCGATTACATTAAAACCTGGTGCACCTAAACCAGTAGGCAATTTGCTTGTCTATGTTGATTATTACAAACATTCCGGTGGTGATGGTTATTTTAGTAAATCATCCTATACTGATTTTTCATCACCAGATGATTACAGAGAAATTCAAAATTACACAAGTAAAAATGGAACAACATACTCTTTGAGAGATTGTTTAGATTTTAGACCATCAAGACAAAATGCTCAATCTAATTTTGTTTTCCGTTATTCTAATCCATCAGACTCAAGATTTGGATTTTTATTGCCTGTAGATGCAACAAGTTTTATTTGTGACTATGAACATTATCTTGGTCGTAAAGATAAGTTGATTTTAACCAAAGATAGAAGTCTACAGATAATTGAGGGAGCTCCTTCAATCAATCCAATTCTACCTAATGAACCAGATTCTTCATTAACAATAACCAACATTACACATAGTCCATATACTGGATATGTAACAACAGAAGCACCAATTGGTAAATTGCCAGATTTGTCGATAGAGAAAGTACAACACCGCCGTTACACAATGGCTGATATTGCTGGTCTCGATACAAGGATCAATCGTGTTGAATATTATACATCTTTAAATTCTTTGGAACAAAATGCAAATTCATTGCAAATCTCGGATGCATATGGATTAAATAGATTCAAAAATGGTATCATGGTGGACGATTTCTCCGGTTTTTCTGCTTCAGATTCTGGTGTCACAGACTTCAATGCAAACATTAATAGAAGAACTAGACAAATGACTGCCGGTCAAATTGTTAAGAATTTCCCATTGAAAAATTTGGCTATGGTGTACAACATGAATTCACCAACAGCTGCAGCTATTTCTGGATTGAATTACAATGTTAGTAAAGATGGTTCAGTAAATTATTTCACATTGCCATACACCGTAACCAATTTGGTTTCACAAAAATTAGCAAGTAGAACAACCAATGTAAATCCATTCAATACACCTTTTGCAAAAGGTAATTTAGTATTATCTCCAAACATGGACACTTGGGTTGATACAACATATTCTCCAGCTTTATTAATTGTGGATTCTGGTCTACAAGTATTCCAAAGAGGTGATGTAACAAACACATTGGCTTTTGGAGATTGGCAATCAATTCCTGGAACATCAATAACAAGCCTACAATCACAAAAATCTAGTCCATGGGCTACTGTGTCTAATACTACTGGATGGACAGGTGGTTCAACTGGATTGCAAGAAACAACAATACAGAATTCCACACTTTCTTCAACTTACATCACGAAGTTTAAAGAACAACAAACCAATTTACTTGGTCCATACAATAAAATAGATAACACCTATTCATTGAATAATGGTTACATAAATGATATCAGTATTCTTCCATGGATCAGATCACAACAAATTATAGTCAAAGCTTCTAGTCTATTGATTAAAACAAAATTATATGCTTTCTTTGATAACGTAAGTGTTGACAAATATGTTCGTAAATTAAACACAATTGAAGTTGAATCTATAACAGGCACCTTTAAGGAAGGTGATATTATTGGTTACATTTCATCTGGTATATTCACACCTACAGGTAAAGTTGAAGGTGTATATAATTACACTGATACAACAAAAGTACGTTTGTATGTTTCAAATGATTTTAAGACAACCACTTACAATAATAGTTTAACTATACGAAATGCTCTTTTTAATACATCAGGTGTTTATCAATCATCTACTGCTTCTGGTAGTGTTACTTCAACTCAACACTATAGTGGTACAATAAAAGCTGCAGCATCTACTACATCAATAACATTGTCAACATTGGCATCTAGCACAACAGATTTTTATAAAGATTTAACACTTTATATAACTTCTGGACCAGGCGCTGGACAATCAGCAGTAATTTCAGCATATAATGGAACAACAAAAGTTGTTACGTTATCAACACCCATAACAACATCTGGAACAGCAGACACAGAAACATATTCTATTGGTTCAGCCACAGGTTCAATTGAAACCAATGAACGTGGTGACTTCTTTGGTGTATTCACTATACCAGAAAATGCTTTCCATAATGGCCAAAAAGTTTTCCGTTTAGACAATCGCATTAATAATAATGTAGACACAGTATCAACATATGCTGAAGGTTCGTTCTATGCAGAAGGTCTACAAGTTAATAAACAAAATATCGATTTTGGTGCATCTCCATCTGGCGCAAAAGATGTTTTCAAACAAACACTGACAAGAGATGCTTCTTATACAACAAATACTTCTGAAGTACAGACAAGAAGAATCGTAAGAGATTTACCTCGTCCATCTGATCCTGTTGCACAAACTTTCCAGATTGATCCAACAAACTTTCCAAATGGTGCCTTCCTTTCAAAAATTAGAGTGTTCTTTGCATCAAAACCAGCATCAATAAATGATGGTACACCGATAACACTTTCAATTGTTGGCACATTAAATGGTTATCCAAATGGAACAACATTGGATCATTCAATAGTTAGTTTAGATCCAACTCAAGTTAAAGTTTCACAAACACCACAATTCTTAGACTCAACTACCTACACCGAATTTACATTCACTGCGCCAGTTTATATTCAACCTGGTGCATTGTATGCATTTATTTTGAGATCCGAGTCAAATGAATATACAATGTGGACAGCAGCAAACAATGAAAATGCATTGCCATCAACAGTAAAAAATCTACCAACCGATCCATATCCAAGTTCGATTACAAAAATATCAGCTGCACATTATGTTGGTGGTATGTTCATTTCTCAAAACTCACAAACATGGGAATCAGACCAAAATCAAAGTTTGATGTTTACAGTTGAACGTTGTGTGTTTAACACTGCTGTTACACCATCAATTAGAATGGTTATACCTAAAAAGTTGCCACAAAGAACTTTGGTTGATTCTGAAATTGATTTTTACAAAAATGCAAATACTATGACAGATTTAACTTCAACAACATCAAATTCTAATATGTTGGTAGATGCATTTAATATATCAACAACAGATTTTGTACCATCATCAACGTCAATTAATTATAGCTATGATGCAACACTACAAAGTGGTAATTCTGCTGGCCAAGTTACAATAAATCCAGGCAAATATGGTTCAACAATGTATGAACACATTTACTTGGATGATAATCGAGGTGAAAGATTGTTGGTTGCCAATTCAGAAACATCTTTCTCATTGTATGGCCAATTATCTTCACAAGACAATGCAGTTTCTCCAGTTATTTCGGATGCTGGAACAAGTGTATTTACGGTACAGTATGATATCAATAACTGTGAATTGTCAAACAATTTAATATCTATTATTTCTCAAGGAAGTAGTTATGCAACAGGTAATACAACAGTTACCATTTCTGCACCAACAGGTACAAATGCAACACAAGCTTATGCGACACCTGTGATTGAAGCTGGCCGAATCACTTCAATTTATCTAACAACACCAGGTTCAGGATACATAGAAACACCAACAGTTTCAATCACTGTTTCTGGAGGTTCTGCTTCTGGTGCATCCGCAATTATTGCAGGCGAAACATCTAAAAATGGTGGTCCTGCAGCAACAAGATATATAACCAAGAAGGTCGTATTAGAAGCAGGTTTCGATTCTGGTGATTTGAATGTTTATTTGTCTGCATATCGTCCAGCAAAAACTGACATACAAGTATATTACAAATTATTGAACAGAAATGATACTCAAGGTTTTGCTGATGGTTCTTGGACATTAATGACCAAAACAAAAAGTTCTGATACATTATATTCTAAATTTAGAGGTGATTTGCACGAGTATACGTTTGCGCCAGGAACATCAGGTACCGAACAAGGTTATGTTTCATACACATCAACAAATGGCCAAACATATAATTCATTCAATCAGTTTGCAATCAAAATTGTTTTGTTGACAACAGATAAAACTAGCGTGCCTTACTTGACAGATATGAGATGTATTGCATTACCTTCAAATATCAATAATTCGATTGGTTGATTATGACATATTTGAGGGTTGAAGGAACAAAATTGGTCAGAGATACCAGGAGTGGTGCAATCATAAACCAGGATAAAAATGGTTTGGATGAATATTTGAACAAGCGCCGAGCACTAGAGTCTCAAAAAAATGAAATAAATAACATTAAATCTGAAGTCAAAGAACTCAAAGAAGATTTAACAGAAATAAAAAGTTTGATAATAAAACTATTAGAAAAAGGTTAAAATGGCTAATACAGTTACCACATTAAGTTATGCCAACACATTTGGTGATTGGATGGTTGCGACAGACGCTTTGATTGCTGAGAATAACACTTTAGCTGAAGGTGATTACACTAAGGATTCCGGTACACTATATCTTACAGAATCAACCAAAAGCGCATTACAATCAAATGGTAATGTAATCGTACAGAAAGCTTTGATAGTACAAGGTGTTGGTTCCTACGCATCAATAGAGAAAAACTTAGATGTACAAGGCCAAGCATATTTTACAAATTCAACATTAGGTATTGTAACAACCGGTAACACAACTATTGGCAAAACATTGGAAGTTTTAGGTTCAGGTAATTCATTCATTGTTGCAAATAATGCAATAGTTGGTGGTAATATTGCAATTTCTTACCAAACAATTACAAGAACACTACAAGCAAATAATACAGTTAATACATCAAACGCATCTATTGTACACAGTGTTTATGCAAATAAACTTCAGGCCAACACTAGCATTTTAACTGATGTTGCTGTTGCGAATAGCTCAATTTATACAAATTATTTGCAGGCCAATACATATGTGTTGACACAAACCTTAAAGTCTAATAATGAAATACTCACTGCTGCAGCATCGGTTAGTGGCACAACTCATACAAATGCATTACAAGCCAACAACTATTCTAATACCGCAAATGCGAGTATTGTGTGGACCGTATATGCAAACGTTGTTCAAGCAAATACTTCTGTAAATACTTCAAATGTGTCTGTTGTAAACACAACTTATACAAAATTTTTACAAGCAAATAGTTCAACAAATACTTCTAACGCAAGTATTGTATGGACTCTATATGCAAATAGTGTGCAGGCTAATGCTACAGTTAATACGGAAGCTTTATCTGTAACAGGTAATACTTTTACAAATGTATTACAAGCCAACACTTCAGCAAATACAGAAACTTTATCGGTAACAGGAACATCCTTTACTGATGTATTACAAGCCAACACTTCAGCAAATACAGAAACTTTATCGGTAACAGGAACATCCTTTACTGATGTATTACAAGCTAATAGTTCAGCAAATACCAGAACAATGTCTGTTACTGGTACAACATTCACCGACACATTACAAGCTCATACTTCAGCAAATACCAGAACAATGTCTGTTACTGGTACAACATTTACAGATAGATTACAAGCTAATAGTGTTGCAAATACTGAAACAATGTCTGTTACTGGTACAACATTTACCAATGTTTTACAAGCAAATACTTCTGTAAATACTGCAAATATATCAATATCTAATACCACATTCACAGATAGATTGCAGGCAAATAGTGCTGCTAACACCAGAACAATGTCTGTTACTGGTACAACACACACTGATATTTTAATAGCAAATACATATTCTAGTACAGTAAATACTTTTGCTTCTGATAGAACAACAGCAAGAACATTGTATGCAAACAATCTTGTTTATACACCAAACATAACAATTACAAACTTAATTGATGCAAATGACGCTTCAGCATTTTTTAATAGTCTTGAAGTAGAAAATAACTTATCTATTGGTGGAAATTTTGTTATTAATGGAAAAACAATTTACAATACAAATGAATTTACTTTAAGTGCTGGTTCACCAAGTCAAACATCCTTTTTTACTGTTTATAGAACAAATAATGCATTACAACTAGCAAATTCTGTTTTTGCAAATGCACAAATTAGATGGAATGAAGCACAAGATTATTTTGATATCAAAGATGTTGCAACGCAAGGTGATTATTATAGAATCATTACAGAACAACAACTCAGTGATTCAACAACATCAACGAGTACAATTCTAGCCGCTTCGTCAGCAGCCGCAAATACATTAAATAATAACATTCAAACTGCAAATACATTCTTAAAAGCACGTATTGATACAGCAGATTCATTTGCAAATGGTGCTTTCGTTAGGGCCAATTCATCCTATACATCACAGAATATCAGTGCTTTATTTGCAAATAGTGCTTTTGCACATGCTAATGCATCATTCGCTGCGGCAAATAATGTTGGACCACAAATTGCACCAGCTTTTAATCAAGCAAATGCGGCTTTTAATAAAGCAAATTCAGCAACAAGTGAAATTAAAGGCACAACTGGTTCCATATCACCAACTAATGCTTCAATAACATTGACTAGTAACAATGGTATTTCTTTTTATGCGACATCCGCTAACACATTTGCTGTCAGCACTTCACAAGATTTAAGAACAAGTGCTTCACCAACTTTTTCTAGTTTAGCATTAACAAGTCCTTTGACTGCAACAAATGGTGGTACAGGTTCCACATCACTTGCATCAGCATTCGATAATATGGTTCGATCTGCAACAGGAGGTGCAGGTACTTCTGGTTATGTACTTGCAACTGGTGGATCAGGTAATTATTTTTGGACTTCAGCACCAAGTGGCGGTGGCGGAGGTGCAACACCAGGAACAAGAATAACATCAAGTCGTTTGACTTATTCTGGTGATTCAACAACAACACAATTCGTAACACCAACATTCAGTCAAGCAAATCAGTTAAGAATATACATAAACGGTGTTCGTCAATTAGAATCTGAATATACAGCAAATACCGTAACTTCTAGAGTTGTGATGACTACAGCACCTTATGTTGGTGACGTTATTTTAGTTGAAGTCGATGGTTATACAACCTATGAGTATTATGCAAACAATATCGCATACGGACCAGTAACCGGTTCTATTCCATCATCAGCAAACACAATTCAACTTGCAATTGATGATTTAGAATCCAGAAAGATGCCAAAAATTGGTGGCACATTCACTGGAGATGTTATTGGTTTGACGATGCCAAACGCAACCTCAAATTCTTCTTTTGCAACAACCGGTTTTGTGGCGGCAAGAGCAAATGCCGGTTACACATTTACACAAAGTATAACAGGTAATGCAGGCTCAGTTACGAATGGTGTATATACATCAGAAAGTTATGCAAATCCATCATTTATAACATCGTTATCTGCGGCTAAACTAACTACTGGTACAATTCCAAGTGCGACACTTGGTCTTTCAACATTATATGTTGGTACGACTGCAATTACATTAAATCGCGGATCTGCATCACAAACATTAACTGGTGTGTCCATTGATGGCAATGCAGGAACAGTTGGTTCACTGTCAGTTCATTCCGGAGTTAACAATGAAGCCAATAAACTCGTAAGAACTGATGCAACAGGCAACACAAGTTTTAAATATATCAACACTTCAGCACATGAAAAAGTTACAGCAAATCCAACTTATGTTTTAGGATCAATTGATACTGGTACCAGTGCAACATTACGCACATATCAAACATCTTCATTAAGTGTTTCTTTTGCAACAACAGCGGGCGGAGCGCCAGCAACAGACGTATATGCATGGGCAAAAGCTGCAACAAAGCCATCATACACAAAGTCTGAAGTTGGTTTAGGTAACGTTGATAATACAGCAGACTCCACTAAAAGTGTTTCTTTTGCAACAACAGCAGGTTCTGCACCGGCTAATGGTGGCACATCCAATTATTCTAATTACAGTCACAACTACACACAAACTTTTGCAGGCAACTGGAATACAGATTTTGCAAACACTCCTGCTGGTAGCGTGAAAATTGCTGGTGATGTTTCTGGAGGTACTAACGGACCTGGTGGAACATGGTGGTTCCAACAGAATTTTAGGCACACCAACGCAAGTAATGTATGGGGAACTCAAGTTGCATGGGGTTGGGAAGATAATTCAAATCAACTTAAAACAAGAAATGTTTCAAATGGAACTTATGGTAGTTGGATAAGTTATTTAAATAGTGCAAATTATTCAACTTATGCATTACCAATTACTGGTGGTACAATGACAGGTTTGTTGGTTAGTAAAGTTGGCAATGTTGTTGATATCAATGATGCACATGATGTTTCATTGTCCGTAAGAGGTGATACAACATACCCTGCGGCTATGTCATTCCATAGAGCTGCCGCATACGCAATCAACATGGGATTAGCAACCAACAACAACTTTGTCATTGGTGGTTGGTCAGCATCAAAGAATGCTTTTGTGATGACTGGCGGCGGTGCATTGACGATGTTGAATAACATCACTGCCTTCTCGGATGAACGTGTTAAAACGAATTGGCGTGAACTTCCAGAAAACTTTGTTGATAAACTTGCAGAAGTTAAACACGGTATCTATGACCGTACAGACCAAGTAAGCACTCAAGTTGGTGTTTCGGCACAATCTTTGCGTCCAATTATGGAACACGCTGTTATGGAGAATGAAGAAGGTGAATTGTCTGTAGCATACGGAAATGCAGCTTTAGTTGCATGTGTGAAACTTGCACAACGACTTTTGGAATCTGAAAAACAAATTAAAGAGTTGAAAGCTGAAATGGAAACATTAAAGGGACAAATTAAATGACAACAAAGATTACGCCGTCAGTACTGGCAAATACAGCTGTAACAGCAGGCTCTTATGGTAGCGTTTCGGTTTCTCCATCTGTAATCATTGATGCACAGGGTAGGGTTATTGGTGCGGGAAATAATACCATCAGCATTGATACAAGTCAATTAACCAGTGGTACTTTGGCGGATGTGAGATTACCAGGACAAGCAAGTTTAACTGCAAGTGATTATAGGGGTAACACAAATACTGCTATTGCAATTGTTACGGATGCAAAAGGTAGGGTTAAATCTATTGCGAATGTTCCAATACAAATTACAACCGCACAAATTACTGGTTATCCAACATTTGTTGCATCAGCAACTACAGATACAACTAGTGCCACAAACATCAATAGTGGTACACTGAATGCAGCAAGATTAGCAGATTCTGGTGTGAGTGCGACAACGTATGGTACAGCTTCAAGTGTTAGTCGAGTAACTGTTGATGCAAAGGGCAGAATAACAACTGCCTCTAATGTTGCAATTGCAATTACTTCTAGTGCAGTTTCAGGATTAGCAACATCAGCAACGACAGATACAACTAATGCAACTAATATTGGCTCAGGTACATTGGATGCAGCAAGATTAGCAGATTCTGGTGTAAGTGCAACAACGTATGGTGCAGCTTCAAGTGTTGGTCGAGTAACCGTTGATGCAAAAGGTAGAGTTACTAGTGCAGCAAACGTTGCAATTACAATTGGTGCAGGTGCAGTTTCAGGATTAGCGACTGTTGCAACAAGCGGTGCATACGGAGACTTGACTGGAAGACCCACACTAGTAAATGCTGACTGGAATGCTACTACCGGTCTCGCACAAATTTTAAATAAGCCAAGTCTTGCAACTGTTGCAACATCTGGTTCTTACAATGATTTAAGTAATAAACCAACAATACCAAATAATACCAATCAGTTGACCAATGGTGCTGGTTTTCTGACCTCTGCAACTGAAAGTGTTTCTATTGGTGACGGGCAAACATGGTCAACACAATCTAGAGCATTAGCAACAACATACACGAATAGTACAGGTCGACCAATCGTTGCACTCGTTACATTTCAAACTGTTGCAGTGAATAATTCTTATGTAAGTTTTTCTATAAATGGTACAGTAGTTTCTAATATTGGTGTAGCTTCTGCGGCAACACCATCAATTTTAATGCCATTTACAATAGTAATTCCAAATGGTGCAACGTATAGAACAGATAGAGTAGTTGGTAGTCCAACAATAAATACTTGGAAAGAACTTCGTTAAGGATAAAATATGAAATACTACAAAGATTTACAAAATAACATATATGCATATGAACTAGATGGTTCTCAAGACCATATTATTCCCAGTGATTTTATTCAGATTAATGCTGATGAGATGCAACGTTTATTAGATGAGGCAGAACAAACCAGATTTTCTCAGCTATCATACACAGAGAAACGAATTGGTGAATATCCTTCTATTTCCGAACAATTAGACATATTGTATCATAATGGTTTTGATACATGGAAAAGTGAAATTAAGAAAATCAAAGACAAATACCCAAAATCTTAAAATTTCGAATTTTTGCGTTCCGGCCCAAGAATTTTCTCCGACAGCTTCAAAAGTCCAAAAAGCGAATTTACTTTTTTAGCGTTTCCTTTCAGTATAAATACCTCCAAAAGGGGTTAAATAATGCCAGCTGGTTACCAAGAATTATTTTTAGAACAAGGTTCGAACTTTAATACATCCATCACTTTGGATCAAGCTGATGGTTCACCTTTTATTCTAACTGGTAGCCAAATAAAGGCTGCCATGAAAAAATCATACTATTCTAGTAGTACAACAGCAAATTTTGTAGTAACAGTAAATGATCCAACAGAAGGCATCATACTATTATCTCTACCATATGCAAATACGGCAAACATTTCAGCCGGTCGTTATGTATATGATGTACTCATTAAAGATTCTTCTAACACGGTCATACGTGTTTTAGAAGGAGTTGTGAATGTCTTACCCCAAGTTACTGTATTTTAAAGGAATAACATGCCAACCGTAACTGTTAGACAACCTGCAACCGTAAAAGTTAGGGTTGAAGGCCAGAAAACTAAAGTTCAAACTTTAGCCTATGGCACCAAAACACTCAGAAGTTTGACCGACCTTAGTTTAGTTGGCGCAAACACTGGTGACGTAATTGTTTACAACTCATTAACCAAAACATTTTCTGCCAAAGGCCTTGGTACTGATACTCCTGTACACGGAAGTCTATTACCAACACAGTCAAGAACATTCGACCTTGGTAGTAGAACAAATAAATTCCGAAGTCTTTTCCTAAGTGGTAACACAATTGATTTGGATGGTACAGTTATCAAGGCTGAAGCAACAACTGGTGCAATTTCTTTTGCAGCTGCACCAACAGCAGCAAATCCTAACCCAATTGCACTAGTTGTGTCACCGGTTGGTGGCCTTTCACCAGTACAAACAATTGGTGGTGTAATTTCGGAAGAATCAATTCAACGTGCAGTGGCAAACTCAGTAACTTATTTGGCGTTCCAAGGCGTTGATATGGGATTCTTTTAAAATAAGTTATGGCAAATACAACGATTCAGATACTGCGTTCTTACGCAAACACTTCACCAAGCAATTTGGCTGATGGTGAATTGGCATTTTCGTTTCTTTCCAATACCCTTTTTATTGGTAGTACCACATTCAATGTGGAAACTCAATTGTGGACCAACAACATCGTTAGTATTGCTGGACCAGAGTATATTGCTAATGCAATTAGTAGAATTGACGGCGGCAATTTTTCATAAATAGATAATAGGATTAATCCAACCAACAACAAGGATAATAATAATGGCGAATACCTCAATTCTAATCAAACGTTCCACCACGCTAGGCACACCAACAAGCCTGCAAGCTGGTGAGTTAGCGTACTCATACTTATCAAATACCATTTTCATTGGTTCGCCAGCTGGTACCGGTGTTGTTAATGTTGGTGGTCAATACTATACTTCACAAGTTGATGCTGCGACCGCTGCAAATACAGTAAGCACCTTAGTTAAACGTGATGCTGCAGGCAACGTTGCTTTTGGACACATAACTGCTCGTGGTCTTACAATCGGTAGTTCAGTTTTTGACTCTAATGGATTTACTGGTAACGCAAACTCTGCAACACAATTTCAAACAGACAGATTTATTAATGTTTCTGGTGGTGACATTACTGCATCCGCACAGTTGTTTAATGGTACTGCAAATGCAACATTAAGTGCATCACTTAACACAATTGCTGGTCTAACTGCTGGTACTTATGGTGGTTCAACAGTAATACCTATTATTCAAGTGTCTGCAAACGGTCGTGTTATGACCATTGCAAATTCATCAACAATCTCTACAGCATTAAATATTGTAGGTGATTCTGGTACAGACACAGTTAATCTTGCAACTGATACATTAACATTCGTTGGTGCCGCAGGTATTACTTCAGCTGTAACAGATAACACAGTTTCTTTTAGTGTAGACACAACAGTTGTTCGTGCAAATACTCCAAGTTTAAGACAAACAATTGATGGCGACCTTATACTTAGCGGCAACTTGTCGGTTTTAGGTACATCAACAACATACAACGTTGAAACACTTACTGTTGAAGACTCATTGATTGCACTTGGTAAAAACAATGCATCAGATGCGGTTGATATTGGTTTCTACGGCCATTACAACGATGGTACAGACCGTCATTCAGGTTTGTTGCGTCATGCTGGTGATGGCTACTTCTATTTGTTTGACAACTATAACATAGAACCAACAGGTAACGTTATTAACGTTTCGGATGCAAGTTTCCGTCAAGCAAACTTGAAAGCCAATTTAATTGCAACATATGCCAATACAACTCAAGCAAATGTTGGAACTTTATATGTTGCTGGCACCGCACAAATTAAATCATTAAGTTTAACTGATGATTTAACAGTATCTAACGGTGGTACTGGTGCAAGTTCATTCACAGCAGGTTCTATCCTTGTTGGTGATGGTTCAAACTCATTAAAACTACTTGCTAATAGTACATATACTGAAACAGGTAGTGGCGCACAAAACAATACTATTACTTCTGTAACTGTTGATGCATATGGTAGAACAACCGCTGCAACATTCCAAGCAATTTCTGGTCTAACAGTTGGCCAAGGCGGTACTGGTGCAAGTACATTCACTGCTGGCCAAGTTATTATTGGCAACGGATCAGGTGCTTTAGTATCACAAGCAAACGTATCGTCAATCAATACTAACGTTGCAACATCAAATACAGTTAATAATATTACAACAGACGTATATGGTCGTGTAACAGGATTTACGCAACAAGAAATTTCTGGTCTATCAGTTGCACAAGGCGGTACAGGTGCTTCTACATTTACTGCTGGTAGAATGTTGGTTGGCAATGGCACTGGTGCAATTCAGGCAATCGCTAACGTTACATACTCATTAACTGGTACACTAGGTGCTGCTAAGACAATCACATCGTTGACTGTTGATGCTTATGGTCGTGTTAGTGCTGCGACTGCTTCGGACATTTCTGGATTGACTGTAACACAAGGCGGTACAGGTGCTTCTACATTCACCGCAAAAGGTATCGTATACGGCGATGGTACAAATGCACTGGCAGTTACTGCTGCGGCAGGTACATCCGACCAAACATGGTCTAACCAAATTCTTACAGTAACTAATGCAGGTGTTCCTGTTTGGTCATCTGCTTTAGATGGAGGTCAATTCTAAGCTGACTATATAATGTAATAGATTTTTTTATGATAGGAGTTTGAAATGGGAAATGAGAAGTATTTAAATCACTACATTGAGATATTGACCAGCACAATGACAGATTGTGTTATTCGGAATGTCTCAATGCAAGCGAATGCTAAGATAATTGATGAAGTTGTAAAGGAACAAACTGAAAATATTGAAGCGTTGGTTAAATCAAATGGTGAACTAAAAGAAACAGTTCAACAATTAAAAGAAACCAACGCAACAAATGAAAATGATGTTATACGAGAATTGAAAAACAAGTTAGATGAAAAAGAACAACTTGTTACTAAACAAAGTAATGACATTAATGAATTGACCAATAAACATCGTGTTGAACTTGAGGAACTAACTACAAAGTTTAGAGACTATGATAGTGTCAAGAATCAAGCAACACATGTTGAAACATTTAAAGGTGAATTGATTAGAGCCAGAGAAGAAACTAATAGAGTTCGTATAGAACTTGAAACTAGAATCACCTCTATGAATGCCGAAACGAATGGAAAAATTCAAGGCATTAATGAAGAAAATGAAAAGAATGTTAAACTATTAATTCATAAACATGAAACCGAAAAAAGTAATCTAAACAATAAGATTACTGAATTGGTTGAAAGAATTGAATACTTACAACTACCTCCTGCCAAGCGTAAAAAAATTGAAGAACAGCTAAATAAAGAAGTGGCACCAACGACTATAACAAGTTTAGTTGATGCTGATGGCGAACTCAAGGATGGCGGATCGTTTTAAGTAAATGTCAAACACAGCAATACAGTTAAAAAAATCAGGCGTAACAGGAAACACACCATCAGGTCTTGCATTTGGTGAGGTTGCTCTCAACTACGCCGATGGAAAACTGTATTATAAAAACAGTCTTGGTGGTACATCATACATCTCCAACCAATTCTCATTTGACACAATCAACTCAAACAACTCCCTAATATTTGCGGGAAGTGGTTCAGACACCTTGTCTTTTGTTGCTGGTAGTAACATTACCATCAGCACCAATACGACTACAAAAACAATCACAATCAATGCATCAGTATCAGGTGGAAGTGACCCTGGTCCTGCGTTTGATAGAGCCAATGCAGCATTCGATCATGCCAATGCGGCATACAATACAGCAAATACTGGTGGTGATCCTTGGGTCAGAACACAGGCCAACAACGCATATGATAAAGCAAACTCAGCAGCATCTTTTGCTAATGGTTCCTTTGTAACAGCAAACTCAGCAGCATCTTTTGCTAACGGTGCCTTCACAGAAGCAAACACTGCATACATTATTGCACAATCTGCATACGATAAAGCTAATACAGGAACAACCGCACTAGACGTTAACGCTGACATTGTTGCTTTTACAATCGCCTTTAGTTGATGAAATAAATAGAGGATAAGGAAATTTAAATGGCAAATACTTTTAAAAATCAACTACAAGCAGCAGTCGGAACATCACCAACAACCATCTATACGGCTGGTGTAGGTGTGTCTACTACCGTGATTGGTATGACAATCGCAAACATACTAAACACAACAATAACAGCAAACGTAATTCTAACCTCTGGTGGTTCAGACTATTATATGATTAAGATGGCTGAAATTGAGCCAGGCAATTCATTGATTACAATTGGTGGTGAACAGAAATTGGTCATGGAAGCCAATGACATTATAAAAGTTTCAACAAGTAATGCTTCAGCAGCTGATGTTATTTTAAGTCTATTAGAAATAACATAATATGCAATTCACCTACATTGGCAACCAAAGTAAGAAGGATGTAAGGTTAGCCGGTTCATTTGCTAATGGTGCATTTGTAACTGCTAACTCAGCAGCATCTTTTGCCAATGGTGCTTTTACTAAAGCAAACAATAATTTATCATTAACTGGTGGTACTATTGCTGGTAATGTTACGGCAAATTCATTTATTGCCAACACTTCCATTTACTCACCAATATTTTATTCACCTAGTGGTACAACCAATCTTACATTGTCTGATATTGGTATTGTTGCTATTAATTCTGGTGGACAAGAAATTAAATTTGGTGCTTCTGGTATTGAATCGAGTAAAGGTATTTACGGTGGTTCATATGGTGGAAATAAACTCTCTCTTGACAATGAAACGAGACTAATCTCAAATCGTTATGATATTGTCAAGATTGCTACAGGTACAGATGGAACAGATTACAGCACTTGGTCATTTTCTAATAATCAATTAATATTTCCCGATAGTACATATCAAAACACCGCATTCCAAGGTGTTGCAATTGACCAAACATCTAGAAATACAGCCAATTCAGGTTCTATTTTTGCCAATGCGGCGCTTGAAACAGCCAATTCTGCGGCATCATTTGCTAACGGAGCATTCCTTGTTGCTAACTCAGCTGCAAGTTTTGCTAACGGTGCTTTCATAACAGCCAACTCAGCAGCTTCGTTTGCTAATGGTGCCTTTACAACAGCCAATTTAAAATTCAATAGTACTGGTGGTACAATTTCTGGTGATGTAAACATCACTGGTAACCTATCAATCACAGGAAATACTTTCAGTACCAGTGCAACTCAAATTGTTGCAAATGATACTTTGTTTATCATGGGTACAGGAAACTATTCCGGTGATGTGCTTGATATTGGTTTTGCAGCTCATTACAATAACGGCATCAATGCACACACTGGTTTGATAAGAGATGCTGGCACTAAAGAATGGCAACTCTTTGAAGAATATACACCTGAAGTTGGTGCAAACAATAACATCATTATTACTGATGGTTCATTTAAGATTGCAACACTAAATGCGAATCTTAAATCAACCACAATTACAGTAAAAAATATTGACCTGTTACCATATGTAAACAATGCATATGATAAAGCAAACTCTGGTGCATCGTTTGCCAACGGTGCATTTGGTCAAGCCAATTCGGCAGCATCTTTTGCTAATGGTGCTTTTGACCGTGCAAATGCGGCTTTTATTGCAGCAAATACTAGTTCTGGAAGTTATTCAACAGCAGCTTTCACACAAGCCAATAATGCATATGATAAAGCCAATTCAGCAGCTTCATTTGCCAATGGTGCATTTGTAACTGCAAACTCTAGTTCAAGTTTTGCTAATGGCGCATTTGATAGGGCTAATGCAGGTTATGGTGTAGCAAACACTGGTGCATCATTCGCTAACGGTGCCTTTATAGTTGCCAACTCAGCAGCATCTTTTGCTAATGGCGCTTTTGTAACAGCCAATTCTGGTGCATCGTTTGCTAATGGTGCCTTTAATAGAGCCAATTCTAGTTACGATACGGCAAACTCTAGTTCAAGTTTTGCTAACGGCGCTTTCACTACAGCCAACTCATCGGCATCATTTGCGAATGCATCCTTTGATAGAGCTAATGCAGCTTTTGCACAAGCGAATACAGGTAGTACGGATACTTGGGTAAGAACTCAGGCTAATAATGCATATGATACCGCAAATTCAGGAGCCATTTTTGCCAACGGTGCATTCGCTGCCGCAAACACCGCAGATTCAAAAGCCACAAGTTCTGGTTTATTTGCCAATGGTGCTTTTGATAGAGCCAATGCTGCATATAATGCTGCAAATACTGGTGCAACACCAGTATCAATTTATTCTAATAGATTTACTGCAAATGGTGGAACAACAACATTCACTTTAAGTACATCACCAACAAGTGAAAATTATATAATTGCTGTTGTAGATGGTATCACACAATTAAGAGACACATATACTGTTTCTGGTAATGTAGTAACATTCAATAGCACATTTGAAAATGGTGCAAATGTAGAAGTGACCACGATAACAGGCGGTGGTGCTCTAGACCCTTATGCCGCAAACACAGCAAACTTGGCATACGCACAAGCTAATGCGGCCTTTGCACAAGCAAACACTGGTGCTGGCGGTGGTACGGATACATATGCTAGAGAAACCGCAAATGCAGCATTCATTACAGCAAACGCAGCATTCATTCAAGCAAATACTGGCGGAACATCACTATCAAAAGCAATTGCAATGTCAATTGTTTTCGGATTCTAAGGATTTAAAATGGCAAACCCAAACATAGCAGCACTAACAACAATCAACGGAAATACACAGGTACAAGCAGTTACCACATCAGCTGC
>Ga0209246_10000194_pt1 | contig 28293 bp, 22 predicted proteins | sample LauGreSpBDMM15SN_2_FD_187560 | JGI IMG/M metagenome (GOLD analysis project Ga0209246, IMG submission 187560) | Freshwater lake microbial communities from Lake Michigan, USA - Sp13.BD.MM15.SN (SPAdes) (version 2) | ecosystem: Environmental > Aquatic > Freshwater > Lake | place: Lake Michigan...
ACAGCTCTCTTAAGTAGGTCCTGTGCAACACCCTTGGCCTTTGATGTGGCCTTCTTGAACAGACCAGCGATGTCACCGTCAGGCTTAACTATAGCGGCACCATCAGGTGTGTCTATAATGGTTCCCTTGGCTGCATCAGCAGCTGACACTGGACTTACGGACCAGTAGGCCTCTGGATCAGACTCCTTGGTCTTGTCTAGCTCTTCGGAGTACTGTTCTGCTTGAGTTTTTGGAGCACCTGGCTCAGTAACTTCAACTGCTGTTGTTTGGGTAGCTTCTTCAGCCTCTCTAAGTTGTCGATTGAGTTCTTCATCGTTTTCTAATATTTCGTTTATAGCTTGTCTCTGTTCTGGTGTCTCTGTCTGTTTTAGTAGAACCTGATACGCAGCGTCTTCCGCAACCTGTCCCTCGTACATTACGGTCTTTCCAGCGTCATCCTTTAGGGATACAGCTTTTACGTTTCCGTCGTTGTCGTACTCGATACCATAGTTAGGTAAATCAGACTGCATGTTCCACTCGTTCTCTCCTACCTTAACCTTACCCTCTGGGGTGACACTTACCATCTCCTCCTGTGGCTTAATTCCTAGTTCCTCTACGGTCTTGTCAGATACCTCATCGATATTTCCAAGGTCGTATACCTTCTTGTTCTTATCCTCGAATATAACCCTCTGACCCTCCTGGTACACGTCACCCTCGATAGGAGTCTCTAGCTTGACACCAGCCTGTGACTCAAGCGTGGCAGGTCTGTTTATAACATCTGTTACCTTCTGGCCTGATGGTTTTACTGCAACTTCTTCTACTGTAGGTGTTTCTACTGCTCTATCTTCAATATACGTACCATTTAATATTGAATTTTTTAATTGAGCATTTTCAACAGCTTCTTTTTTTAATCCTTCTAGTAGTATCGCCTTAGTTTCAATTGTTATTTCATCAGAACTATTTATTTCTTTAGCCTTAGAAGTAAGCTCATCTATTTTATTTGTAGAAGAGACTAGTTTTTCTTTTACATCATCAGGTAACGACTCTATTTTAGAAACGTCATCTTGAACGTACTTCTTATTTTCAAGAATTAATTGTTCTATTTTAGAATCTATTTCCTCTTTTATTTCAGGAGTAAGAGACTGGTTCTCTAGTTGAGATTGAAGATTAAAAATATTTTTATTATTTTCTTTTATCTTCATTCTATCTTGGTAGTTAACAGTATTCTTTATACCAGTTAGTCCAGCTCCAAAGACAATACCTCCGAATACTCCTCCGAGTAATGCATCTGAACCTCCTTCAAACACATTATAATCTTGTGGTTTTACTCCAGTAGCTACGTCAACTGCATTCTCAGCAACTTGACTACTCCACTCTTCTACTCCCTCACCTACAGCAGCCGCTGTTAGTGGTACTTTCTTTAAAGATGATTTGTAGTAATCTATTAGTCCATCCTTTAGAATAGATATAGACTTCTTCTCTCCCTCTCTTGCTACTAGAGCCTTTGCAGCAGATCCTATGCTTGCGGATCCTATTGTTTCTGTAATTGCTTGAGCGAATCCAGATGCCAAAGAGTTAGCTATTCTAGCATTTGCTGTAAGCTCTGGGTTTTCTTTTCTTAGTTGTTCACTTTTTTCAGTACCAAACAACATTGTAGATGCAGCCAATATCTGAGGAGCCTTTGCATAAGCTCCGCCAACCATAATTGCTGCAGTAGTAGGTAGCGACTCAGTAAAACTATTAGTTAACTGTTCGAATCCACCTGTATAATCTCCATTAATAAACGAGTCATAAACTCCTTGAGAGTATTGTTGGTCTAATTGTGTTGATTTTTCTTTTAAGTCTGATACTTCTTTTTGATAGTAGTTCTTAACAGCATTCCTTGAATCTGCTTGTTTTTTAAACTCTTCTGTATCTGGATTCAGTGAAGGTATGTTAAATATTTCAGCTATAAATTTTTGAGGAGCAACAGATAATTCATAACCGTATTCAGGAATAGTAGCAAGTGTAGCTCCTAATTGAGAAGATCCAGTAGCTAATTTATCTATTAATCTAGAACCTGCATCTCTATACTCCTTAGGCTTAAACTCAGCTTTTATTATTTTTTCTTGAATTTCTTTATTTATTACTGGCTTTTTTTCAGCAGGTTTAGCCTGAAGAGTCTGTTGTTCTTCAGGTGTAAGTCCAGTAAATGTTTTCATTTTAGGCGGCCCACCTAAACCATCCGATTCCTGTTGAGGTTCCTGTGCGCCTGTAGCCAAAGAAGTATACAAATCTTGAGGTTGTGAGTCTGATCCCCACAGTTCCTCTTGAGAACGAGGCTTTGAATCTACTTTTTTTTTTAATATAGCGTCTGTTGGAGGAACAAAGTTACTTTTTTTAGACTTAGTTACAACTGCGTCAGATGGCGGTACGAAATTATTTTCTTCCATTTATTATTTTTTTGTGTATGTGTTCCCATCAGGACCTACTAATGATTGACCTTTCTTTAATTTAGCCCACTTTGAATTAAAATCAGACTGTGTACCTGAAGCAGCAGCACTACCTGATCTCAATCCCTGAAGTTGACTCTTATCAACATTTAACTGTTTTAATATAGAACTAAATGAAGGATCTCCTTCCTTTACCACTTCTGTACTCATTTTTTTACCAGGAAGATCTCCGCTTTCTGTTACCCCTGTATACCTATCGTATTTAAGGTATAAGCTCTTAAGTTTTGGTGAATATCCTATCTCGGTAATATTCTGAACGTCTCCACTCTTTCCTATTGATATTGCAGCGTTTCTAACATCTACAACAGTCTTTCCTTTCATTCCTTTGTCTGGAGTTGGATCACCAAATATAGGCTGCTTAGCCTGATACTCTAATAACTGATTAGCGGTAAGTCCTCTGTCAGATCCACCACCACCACCACCTGTAGGTTTATCAGCTATAGACTCATATCCGAGCTGTGACCTTAGGTTGTCCTCAACAGCCTTCTTCGCTTCAGCCATCTGTGCTGACGTAAAGTCTGACGGGTTGTAGTTCCCTGTTCCGTCTAGCTTGTATGTGATCAGTTTTCCTGCGTTAGAGAGTTCTTTTTCTTCAGATGTATACTTACTAGGATCTGTCTGGAATGTAGCCTTATATCCACCCACAGTGTCCATCAAAACACTTCCTATAGCCCTGTCCGTAGACAGCACGCTGTTTGCAATCTGACTAGACATCCTTTCGTACTCTGGTCTAATGGTTGGATCTGATATAGTTCTATTTCCTATAGACTTCTTAAAATCTGCAATCTTATTATTCTTAGCAACCTCAGCAGTCACGTTCACCTTTAACGGGGTGTCTCCCATCAACTTTAATAAGGTAGTAGCGCTAGTAGGTTGAAACTTTGTTGTGTCTATCTTACCAGTCTTGTCATACTCTGCAGCGTACAGGTTGCCACTTGCTGGATCTATGTATGCCTTCTTATTCTGTAGGTCCTGCATACTACCAAGCTGCTCCATCATGTCTGCGGCCTGCTGTCCAACAAGTCCCTTGGACTGAAGGTCTACAAACCTGTCGTAGTTAGAGTTCCAGTTCTTAGCAACACCAGTAAACGCGCCCCAGGAGTCCTTCTGATTCTGAAGGTTCATCTTGTACTGGTTAGGGTCTATCTTGCCCTGCTTCAGTAGCTTCTGTTGTATTAGTGCGTACTGCTTGGTAGAGTTGGCCGCGTCCTGTATGAATGTTCCCATAGACTGGCTGTGTCCAACATCCACCTTGTTAATCTCGTCAACATAGCTCTGGGTTACATCGTCGATCTCCTTACGCTTTGCCTCCCTACCCTCTTCAATCTTTGTTAGATTAGTTGTAAGATCGCTTGCAATCTTACCCCAGTCAACTATAGGGTTACCTGACTCGCCTCTGTCCTTATATCCGTAGTATTCCATTTATTTATTGATCAAAAGAATTTGCATAATTATCGTACCAACTTCCAGCATCTTTTTGAAGCTGAGATAATGTTTTTCTTGGAGCACTTACTGCAGAAACCATATTAGGATTATTAATAGGTCCAAATGTTGCAGGTGCACTAACTGAGCTAATAGGTGTTGTACCAGGTGATCCAAAACTAGATGAAGAATAATTAACTCCTCCAAATCCAGACGTATTACCAGGTTGTCCAGCTATAGAAGTATCGGTAACTGGAGAACCAGTATTCCCATACAAAGGAGCTGCCTTTAGTAACTGTCCTCCTAATGAAGAAATACTTGTTCCTATACTACCATACGCATTCATCTTAGCCATCTCTGCATCTGCAGCAGCTGCCTGTGCTCCAACAGCGCGCTCCTGGTTCATCTTAGCGATAGCGTCTCTGTTTGCCATCTTCTCCTTCATCTGGGTAGACTCTAACGCAAAAAGGTCCTGTCTCATCTGATCTGTTATTCCAGCCTGAGCCTCTGTGGCTGCCGCCTGAACCTTACCAACACCTGCTGCAAGTGAACGTGAGTCCGCCTCCTGTAAAGCCTGAAGTGCCTGCATCTGCTGTGCAGTTCCCTCTCTTCCAGCCTGCTGGTAGGCCTCCATAGGTAGCTGTACACCACCTGCAAACTCCTGTTGATATGCCTGCTCTGCCTTTGCTGCAGCCTCTCCAGCCGCCTGCTCTGCAGCAGACTGAGCCTTTGACTGCTTGGCCGCTGCCGATAGGTTCATACCCACTGAAGCTGCTGTTCCTAATAACCCTACACCTCCACTTATTAAAGCTGCCGTTCCAACTGTCATTGTTGCTAATGCCATTCTATAATATTTTTATCATTTCAAAACATCCCTTTGATCCCTTTACGTATCCAAGTTCCTCGTATATATTTATCAGACTCTCGTTCTTTAGAGATACGTAAGTGTACTTTGCACCTGCGTTCTTTAGTATATTTCCTAGAGAGTTAATAAGAGTTGACAGATATAACTTCCTATTCTCTTTATTTCTGTAGTCTCTGTTTGAGACCACAAACTCTACCCATCCAAGTTTAGAGTTACTCATATAAACAAACCCAGCGCAAACTGGAACATCTCCGTCATATGCAATAAGTCCACCTGTAGCATCATCTGGCAAGAAGTCCCTTGGTGGAACTGGCCATCTCCAGTCCTTCCACCACTTTGTAAGTATCTCGTCGTAGTCGCTATGCTCTAACTTTCGTATATACATACTGCAAAGGTAGTGAATTTTTAAGGATAACTTTTGAAAATACTAGACTGAACATTATATAACTGAACCCTACTTGTTGCTGTGTTCTCTAACTCAAACTGCATGAAGTATCCCTTAAGACCATAGGACTCTGCCTGTAGGTTCTTAGAGCACAGAACCAGGTCTGTAACAAGTGGAAGGCTTCCCCCAGCAACTGAGCAGTTTATGGTTATAGAGTTGCTAGTCCTTGAAACTATAACCCCTATAAATCTAGTTGATCCAACTACGTTAGACACTATAGCTCCAGCATATATGTCACTACCTGTGCTTATAATGCTACCTATTTCTACTGCAAATGTAACAACAACAGCTGCTGGATTAGTTGAAACCACAGACACTGGAACCCCAATACCGTGGTTTGATCTCAGCCTAGGGTCGTTACTATTTGATGCACCACGTATGTACGCAAAGTATCCACCCTCCTTCTCAACAAACTGAGACGCAGAAGCTGTACCCTTAGAAAGGTCCGTGTAGAACGTGCAGTTCCAAGGGTTGTCGTCGTTAGTTACAAACGTGTTGAAGTTCTTCACAACATTTGGATCCAAGTTGAACACACCAGTCACTGTTGAGTTAAACTGTTCATCATAAAAGTTATTTCTTGTATCATTGGTGTTGTGTCTCCACAGGTTCCCATTCTTAAATGAGTAGAAGTAACTGTTCATACCTATCATCTTCTCAGGTATGTAAGAGAAGAATGATGTCCATCCCTGCGATGCGTCGCTGTATGCTAGTGTCATATTATTATTATTTTATCCTGGATTTGGAATGTTGCAAAATGTTGGGTTACCACACACGTCTACTGCTGTAGGACTATAAATATATGAGTCTGGAGCTTCAAATTCAGTGGTGCTCATAATCTCTCCACAAATAACGTTATCCATATCAGCAGTTCTAACATATTGTACTATGTCTCCTACTACAAACGTATTAGAACCTATAGCTGCAAAAGCATCAAATCCATCTGTACAAGGTGTTATATTAAGACCTCCCCTTACTCTATAACAAGCTACTTTACCTACTGATGCACACGATGCAACATCTGTAAGAATTCCGTCCAACTGTCTTCTATAATTTACATTATCAGAGTAGTACCCATCTGGGGCCACCTCTGTCAACAAGCTGTCCAGGTAAACTGTAGTTGCCGTTGAAAAATTTTCTGAGTCTATGTATACGTTCATACTGGTACTGCTTCTATATAAAAAGTTAATGACTGAACTACACCAGATGCCTCTCTAACATAAAAGTCAAACCCAGTTGTTAGGGTGTTTGTAAAGTATGGAGTGTAAGCATCATAATTTGATTTAGCTGTATTCGAGTTAGACCTTACAAATATTCTTACATAGTAATCAGCACTTGGCATTACTGCACCACTAAAAACTACCACCACCTTAGACATGTTTGTAAAAGGAATTGATGCAGTAGCACTAGCTATCTCTCCACCAACCGTTAACGCTCCTGTTGTTCCAGATATATCGGGTAATACAAAGTACCCTCTCTTATAAGGTACTGAGGAGTCTACAATGGCCTGCTCAACCTCTCTGTGTTCTGTTGCTGTAATACTAGTCCCAGACTGTAAGTTTGTATTTATAAGTGTTGTTAAAGTTGATCTTGTTGCCATTTTTATTTTTTTAAATTGTTACTGAATAATCTGTTGCTGAATAATCTACTAGTTCATAGTCTGGTAGAGTACAGTCGCAGGCTTCTGCTATAGACACTTCGTCATAACATAGGTTCACAGGCGTGCTAATTGAATAGTCCCACACCAGGTACAGGTACTGATACCCGTCTGGGTTCTCATACACAAAACTAGTCTCGTAGTTTCCAGTAGAAGGACTTATAATAGGATTAGCAGGGACAAGAAGTTCTCCTCGTAATAAGTTAATCTCAGCCTCTGTGTATAGAGTGTCAGACACCAGGTACTTGAATCTATTGTCATCAAACACAAACGTGTCATCAACTAGTTTATTAGAGCTCATCTTAACCGTGCTTTCGAACGCAGGAATTAGTCCCTGTGAAGACATTCCTGTATCAGAGTCGTACAGTGACACACCGTCAGCATCCATAGTTATAAAGTCTGTGCTGTACGCACTAGAAATAGAATCAAGCGTCCAGTTGTACTTGTTATGTATTGTCTCACCTAAGTTATCAATAGAGTTAAGAACAACCCTAACAACGGTTATCTCTTGAGTTACTGGGCAGTTTATAACTAAATCATAACTACTAGCAATTTCTGTACTAATTGTTACAGTTATAGTTGTAGGATTTAGTGATGACTTATAGAATGAATTAGATCCAACTCCAGTTATAGCCTCATTTATAACATTACTTCCGTCATACACTACCAATATATCAGCACCTCCAGATTGAAAGTTGTGATCAATGACAACATCTCCTAATCCATTACCAAGCTCAACTTCAAACGAGTATACTCCGTTAAAACTATACTGAGATATATTTACACCACAGCTATATAGTATAGGATCTGAAGGTAGTGGATTGTCATTAAGAGATATCACGTACTCCTTCATATAAGGGTCGTAACCTCCAATGTTCTGGTAGCCAACCCTGTCCTTGAACTGAGATCTAAACCAGTTTGTCATACCTAGGCTAGATATAGGAGTAAGATCCTCACCCTTTAGGTTTAACACTGCGTTTCTCTTAGTATCCGTGAAGTACGAGTCGTATCCGTTCACAACAAAACTCTCTGGGTTGCTGCTTATTCCGTACTCCTCTATCCTTGCTATCTGAGTTCCAAGCACCTCTGGTGTAGCTGTGATGGCTCCACCACCAGCAGCGTCAGACAGTAAGTTCTTACCAACTAACACGTTTGAAATCTTGTCCTCCTGTAATACAAGAACATCCGTCCTCCTTGCGTGTAACACGTTAATTGGACCGAAAGACTTCTCGCAGTCCTTCCAGTTTACTAGTGCAAGGTTGAACTCGTTTAGTTTGTTTAGGTTTGTCTCTGCATTATATACACCACTGTATGTTATAGTTGCGTACCTGTCAGCCTCCTTAAAGTCCTCTCTAGACACAGCAGTAACCCTGCTGCCCAAGTAGAATGGAGCTCCTGTTAGTGCATCATTTATCTTATAACTCTCAACTCCATTTCCAAACGTAAAGCAGTTGAAGAAGTCTAGGTCAATTACAGCAGGCTGTGTTGCAGTCTGGTTCTGATCATATAGTCCAGATCCACTCATATGATACTTAGAGCCACTAACCTCGACGATATCAAAGCTCTGACTGTTCTCGTAGTATATCTCCCCATTAGACGGCTCTGGCTGTGTCTCAAATATAATCATCCCAGATCCAGTCTGTACACTTATATTTAATGTAACCCTAGAGTACTTTGGATTAAATCCACCACACCTACAGCAAGGCTTTCCAGTTGTAGCTCTGAATCTAAGTCGTCCTTGAGAAGGAACAACTGTAACATCTTCAGTAAGTACGTTCTCAGCCTGAAAGAAAAAGTTGCTTATTCCTTCTCCATACCAATCATCAATTCTAAGCATTTGTTGGTCATACTTTATAAGCTCATACCACTGTACGTTTTCTGGAGGAGTCTCACCTCCACCAAATGTTCCATCATCAAAGTTTACTCCCTGAGCTATGTACCACTGAAACATGTCATCATAATCTTCAGCAGCTATAAATGTCTTTTCGTAGTCATAATAGAAGTCGTCACAGCGGTTTCCAGTTCCGTCTCTGGTCATATTAATTATAAACTTTATCTGACTTCCTGCTGGAACCGCAAACGGTCTATACTTTCTGTTTGTTGGAAGAATTGGAGCATCTGGATTAAATGCTGGATTTAACTCGTCAAAGTAGTAGTCTGTATAGTCTCTATCAGTTTTAACCCCGTTATATCTAAACGAATCAGGATCATACTCAGCTGTAAATCCAGATGGTCTAAGCCTCATATATAGTCCAGCTGGCTCAGTTATTAGATCTCCGTTACTATTCTCGTTGTTACTTATGAAGTCTTCAGGCTGAGTAACCAACTCTAAAACTGTTGTATTCACTAAATTAGATACAACACCAATGGTGTCTTTCTTAACTATAAGTGTTTGATTTTCAATAACCTTCTGTCTATTTTCACCCTCTAATCTAAACCATGTGTTACCCTGGTCATCCTTAAAGAAAAGGTTTGTATACACAGTCTCGTAAGAAGATACAGACTGTTTTAAAACGAACTTATACTTTGTAGCCCACTCTGGAGGAAGACTATTTAGTGTTACCCTAATACTATTTATATCAGCTGAATGCGTAGAGTCTATAAATACTGTATTGTAAGTGTCTACAAGTGCTGTAGAACTCCTCAAGTAATCATCCATATAAACAATGGCAACCTCGTAGTCTCTGTTACTATGAAGACTCTTCTTGGCTCCTAATTCGGTAAAGTACACATCCGTGACTGAGTTGTTAAAGTACTGGTACCCGTATAAAAAAGTTCCAGACTCTGCTGGGAATTCTGTTCTAAACTTAACAGCTGGGCACTGTATACCAAGTATACTACTGCCTATTGAGGCACTAATTAAAAATGATCCATCTACAGCAGTTATACCACTGTTTATATCAAACCACTCACTATATGGATCTACAGCTATTTTTCCAACCTTGTCAGCATTAAAGGTGTCTGTAAGAGACAACGGAGGATTTGCATCAGCGTATGGCTTGTGTGTAGACACAGCGTCTATGAACTCCTGACTGTTAGCTAGCTCATATACTGATCCATAATCTTTCTCTAATAAAAAAGTAAATGTATACGAAAAATTATTTGAAGATCCAGGACCTGGAGAGTCTGGTATATCGTTAAAGTTCTCATCTCCAGAGTATGAGTTGCTTATTATGTTAAAATCTATTGTAAGTACAAAGTTTTTCTTTAATAAATATCCAGAAAAATCTATATCTATGTTTGAACTTGATATAGTTAGTGGTGCTGAATCAGGATCTATTGTATACTGTATTCCATTAGTATAAGCAACTTCAAGTGAGTTGTCCTCTGGATCGCTACTTATAACCTGTAGTGAGTAGTCAATCTCTCCAACATCGTAACCGTCCACATAGTTAGCATACATTATCCTGTTACCAATAGATGTCTGTGCCTTTGCTGTTCTAGGAACATTGTCGTATAATCTAAGTAGTTCACTCTCTAGAAGTGTAGTATATATTTTTCTATTTGTAAATGTAAGAGACTGATTTGAATCGTTGTCAGACCATCCCTCCTTTTTCTTGTCAAACTTCTCTACAACATTTATTATGTTTGAGTCTGAAGTCTTAAAACACACGTCAATTCCAACAACCTGTTTAGGTCCAGTGTTAAACTCTATTATCACAGAATTAAACGAGTTTGTCATCCCTATGTTTTCAAAACTAGTATAGTCTAACTCAAACTGCCCTGGCTCAAACGCTATATCTGCAAACTGAGACAACGAGCTGTACTCTCCGTTGTCGTACTTGTACCTGTATGAGAAAGATATAAACTTGTCTAGTATGTAGTTCTCCTCTCCAGAACTATTATATAATGAAACTAGTGGTGCACTCATTGGAGGTGCAACTATGACAGATATGTCACTCTCATCAAAGTTGTTGTAAGTCTTTGTTACGTTTATTCTCCTTGGTGGATTTAAGTTATCCGTCCAAAATAATAAGTCGTCAATCTTATTTATACCATTTATAAGGTGCTTGCTATCAAAGTTTAAGTCCCCAACTAGATGGTAGACAGTCACACTATTATTTACATTATAAGATACAACAACATCAGCATCTTCAGAAGCTACAAACCAGTATATGGTCTCATTTGTTCCGTCCTCATAAGCACCAATACACTTAGCATCATTATAACTAATGTACTGAAGGTTAGTAAGTAAAGTGTTTCCCTTAGTGTTCTCTATGGCACCAGCACTTCCTAGGTCTGAGTTCGTGGTTGAACCAAGCTCTGAAGATCCTATCCTTACATTCAAGGCATCGATATACTCGCCTTGTTTAATGAATCTCTCGTCAAGGTCCTTGTTCATTCTTCCAGCGTAGAATAATGCCTCAGCTGTCTCTAGTGTATTTGCCATACCTATTTAATCCATTTATCTTTACCCCTCATGTTCATAAGAAGTCTACCTGGGTGAATGTTTCCTAATCTAATTCTAGTGTTCCTTAGTATAGCTGTTCTTTCTTTCTTTGCTCTCTGCACCACGTACTCCTGAACACCTAGCTTAGATGACAGTATCTGGTACTTTATGTGGGCGTATAGGAACTCCTCGGCCATCTTGTTTATGCTCACCTTAGAGTCTTCTCCCTCCTCCATACCATCTGACACGTACTCAAGTATACAAAGCTCTCCAGCCATACCTGATCCAAAGTTTATGACCCCAGACTTCTTGTCTATTCTGTATGTAGGGTTTATGTTAGCAGTCTCAGTGTTAAGACCGAAACGAGACCCTATAGGGTAGTCGAAGTACCACATGCCGTTGTAGTTGAAGCCCTCTCTTCCACTGAATGGACCAGATCCTGGGTACATTGTCCTCTGCTGGTTTGTGATCCTGTCGTTGTCCATTATAGAGGTTCCCTCTAGAACATCTCCGTCCTGGTCAAACAGTACCCTACAGTTGTTGTCCTGAAGGTAGCTGTTGCTGTAGTTTGTCTGGATGTTCTCTGTCAGTGGACGAAGCACACCATCTTTATATAGTGATATCCTTACGTAGTTCACGTAGTTGTCTGGTAGAACAAACTTAAGGTCATCACATATGCTTATCTCAAGAACCTTTATCTCTTTAAGTGCGTCGTAGTTTACCTCCTGTATTCCTCTCTTTGCGTGGAACAGTACGTTGTATCTAGACACGTTGTTAATTAACTTGTCGTTTCCAACATACATCAGCATGAAGTTATTCACTACATCATCCAAAGACGTGTACTGATAGGATCCCCAGTTCTCTCCCTCTGGGTTGTTTCCTTCATTCTCATAGTACTGATATCCAGTTAAGTATGCCATTATTATCCCTGTGTTTGTTTATTATTAGTCTGCTCAACATTACCAAACTGGTACACGTCAGCCTCTCTTATAGATAGTCCAGCATACATAAGTATCTTAGCAACAAGCAGAGGCTCGTCAGTAAGTGGCAACTCAAAGTCCTGGTAGTCATTGTTCTGGTTAAATATAGGTGAACCGTTCACCATTGCATACGTCCACTTAGGGTCCTTTGGAATCCTTATATACTGAGACTTTACATTGGTTATAATCGTGTCTGGATAGACAGTTATATTGTTACCCTCCTGCGTGTATGCTGGATAAATAGTAGATGGAGAGGTTAGGTTTGAAGATAAAAGATTTAATGCCTTATCGTGTGAAACCCTGTCCACCTCCTTTGATCCGTACCTAATTGTGTTTATGTAGTAGTAGTCACTAGGTAGCTCGAATACATCTGTATCATAGGCAAGAGTAGCTGTTGAAGAGAAGCTATCTATTACGTCCTCAACCAGCTTAATCATGTCAGCATATCCAGTCCCAGACTGTCTGTTATTCATCTTATTTATCCAGGTATTGTACTGGTAGAAATAATCTTCAAATATATCTATCTGTGCCTGCTTTGCAAATAAATTAAAATCATCTGGTGTTATATAGCCAAAATTATTTTTATTTACAGCAGAGAGCACCGTATTTCTTACTGAGTCTATCATGCTAAAAACTTTTTACAAAGATAGCAAAAAAAAACACCCCTTATTTTGGAGTGTTTAATTTGAATTACTTGATGTTATTTTCTAGTAACTTTAAGACCTCAATCCCTTCGTCTGTCTGAAGGTATGACGCCAGTATGTAGTTCTTATCCTCTCCGTATGGAACGGTAAGTATCTTCTTCTTGTTTTGTGGTAAGTTAAAGTAGATGTCTCTGTCCTTATTCTTCATAACAATTATATTGTACTCAAAGAACTTAGCGCAGGTATTCTGTAACTTTAACATTGGATCACTAAGCATATTTAAGAAGTCTGTTGGGTACGACTTAGCGTAAACAAACACGTCCCTCTTAAGCTCTGCTGTGGACATCTTTTCGATGTTTGCCCCTAATAAAACTCTAGCAACTGCCTCTAGCATCTCCACGTTTAAGTCTCTAGCTGCTAATAAAGCGTCTAGTTCTGCGTTAAAGTATTCGATATCGCTCGCGGCATTCTTCTCATTGTTTACCTCCTCAAATATGTCTCCATAACCTGGATGTAAAGATAAGAACTCCTGTAACACAGGATTTGTTTTAGGAACAATTAGTGCACCATCAACAAAGACAATTGGCTCTAGTATAGAGTTTCCGTCCTGTTCTTCTTCGAATGGTGTCTTCTGGTTTATAGCATATCGTAATGCCCTGTTTGATTTTCCATCAAAGTGAAGTAGAGGTGCTCTACGTGTATTCCTTGATGACAACATGTAAGTAAGTGGAGTTGAGTCTCCCTTTAAAATGTAGATCTTATCTACTGGTACTGATTGATTTTTCATTTGATGTGATTTAATTTATTAAAAAGAATGCGGCGATTACCGCCGCATCCCTAACTATTTATTCTAGTTTGTGAACAAGAAGAAGTTATTAGCTCCTAATGTACATAAAGCTCTCTCAGATAAGAAGTGAACCTCCATTGCATCTAAGCTAGAAGTCTGTGCTCCACCTGCAGAACCTGTGATCCAAGTCTTGTAACGTCTGTCTTCTGTCTCAGAAGCTCTGTAACGTACGTGTAAGAATGGACGTTTAGCGTTTTTACCAAGAACCTGATCGTATACTGTAGTAGATCCAGCTGGAACTAATACACCATTGATAGCACCACCAACGATACCACCTCTAAGAGCTGCATCATTTAAGTACTTCCAGTCAGTCTTGTAGAAGTCATAACCTCTACGGAAACCTGTGAACCCTAAGTTCAATGCCATCTCCTTGTCGTTATCAAACAAACCGTAAGATGTACCACCTCCTCCGTAAGAGTTCTGAGCTGCTAACATGTCGTCAATGTCGAAAGAGAACTGACGGTTGATGAACAATACGTTCTCTTCGATAGCACCCTGCTTGTCAAGTCTCTTGATGATCTCGTCAAAGTCAGACAATGTGGTTGGGTTACCACCACTGAATACGTTACCTCTGTTTCCAATAACGTAGAACATACCCTCAGATCCTTTGTTTCCTACAGATGTAGTAGCCTTAGCTCCAGAATCTGTTTCAGCAGGAACTGCCTCGATCATAGACATCTCTAAGTAGTCCTCGAAACGCAAACGAGTTTCGTGCTCTGATTTAATGTACCACAAGAATCCTGTAGCACCGTTCTCAGTTGTAACCTCAACCCATCCAATCTGAGCCATGTCAGATCCAGTAACAGCGTACTTCTCTTTGATGATGATTGGGTTGTTAGAGAAGATAGAGTCAGAGGCCTCAACAGACTCAATAACTCCTTCACTTCCTTTTCTGTACTCAGAACCGTATACAAAACAACTTACAGTATCTGTAGATGCAAATGTTTGTCCTGCAGCTGCGTAGTATGCAACATCAAATGTGTTTGCACCAGAAGCAACAGCTGTGATGATACCCTTGTTTGATTTTGAAGACGCGTTGTCAGAGATCAATACTGTTTGACCAACTTTAAATGCAATTCTAGCAGTACCAGAAAGGTTAGAAGATGGGATCAATGTGTCAGAAACTGTGATTGTTGCAGTATCAGCTCCAGCTGCTGCTCCAGAGGCACAGTTAACGTACTTAGTGTGTAGACGCCCTTGTTCAGCCCACTTGATAAGGTCTGATGTAGATGGCATCTCAGCTCCAACAGCTCTTAAGAAAGATGCTACTGAGCGATTTCCATATCGTTCGAACTCTTTCTCGTAAGTATCAGGAAGATACTGGTTCAAGAAGTTGAAGTCCGTGATGTAATTTGTTGCAAGAGTTTGTCTCGTTGCGCTTGGTTGTAATGCGAACCCTGGGGTACTTGCTACTTGTGCTGGCATGTTTTTGTGTTTTAAATGTTTCTATTACTTTTTATTTTTAGTCCTCTTCCGCTGTCACTTTCAGTAGCTACAACTTTAAATCCAGACTGGCTGATTGATTGTGGTACGTTTCTAGTATCCATATCAATGTTCTTAATTTTTCTTGCATTATCTAATAACGCCTCAGCCTTGCCTTGTTCGTAAAAGAACGTGGCCATCTTCTCTGGGTTCATAGCAGCTGCTAATGATCTGTGGTAACCAACAGGATCAGATATCATTCCATTTGCATCTATATACTTAGATATAAAGTTTGAAACATCTGACTGAATTTTCTTAGTCTCCTTAACATCTCCAGGTGAAAACTTAACTGTCTTATCTCCTATAACGAAATCAAAACCTTTGAAATCATCAGAGAAAAGTTCCTCCGTCTTCTTTTGAAAATACTCAGATTTTCTGTAATTTTCTTCTTGTTGACTCTGCGAATCTTGAACGTATTTCTTGTAGGCATTGTAAGTCTCCTTCTCATCTTCAGAGACAAGACCTCCAGCTGACTCAACTGGTATCTTATATGCCTCCTTTGAATCCTCAAAGTACTTCTTAGCCTTGGCAAGCTCTTTCTTCTTGGCGAGTTCCTTCTTCTTTATATCCTTTGGATCGTCTAAATCCTCGTCGTACGAGAACTTGTCCTCAATCATATAAGCGATATCCTCAGAGTCCAGATCTTCATCTGTCTGTGAGTAGTACTCTGCCAACAATGAGTCTGAATCCATTGAGCTGTAGTCCCTGTTTAACTTAACAAAGTCTTCTATCCCACGTCCAGTCTCTTTCTTATATTTGAAGTATGCAGACACGTCGCCTGGCAACTCCTCTGCTTCCTCCCTCTTTTGAAATAACTCATCAATTGATGTTACCTCCTTATTGTATCTGTTCTTAATGTACGAGAGTACATCCTCATCCTTTAGTCCTACCTCTTCAACTTGTTCAGTTGTAATAATCGGCTCCTCCTTCTCCTGACTAAACTTTTCCTCGTGTTGATCTAACAACTGTTGCTCTACCTCTTGAATAGACTTTTGCTCAGAGACTCCTAGGTCTCTAACTGTGAAATTTTCCATTTGATTTAATTTTTTGCAAAGTTACTAATTATCTTGGTTCAAATTCAGCCATATCGAATCCGTCCAAGCTATCCTCATTCGACTCAAAGTTTACTGGTGGAAGGTTATTCTTACGCTGGTCAATTAACTTTGATTGCTGTGTATTCTGTATGCTTATTCTCTTATCTTTTGCCTTCTCCTTAAGAGTGTCCTTCTGACTCATCTGCTCTGTCTCAACACCCTTTAGCTGCATGTTCAGATCAAACTCCATCCTCATTAACTCCATCTTAAGCTGTGCCTCTTGTTTAAGTTTCTCAATATCAAAGCCAACCTCCGCCTGCTTGATCTGCATCTTGGACTGTGTCTCTGCCTGTATTGCCTGTAACGCGTTCTGAGCTGCTGCCTGCTGTGACTGCTGCTGAATCTTGCCCTGCATCTCCTGCTGGGCCTGTTGGTTCTTCTGAATGGTCTCCTCCTTCTTCTTTCTCTGAAGTTTAAGGTACTGGTTAGCCAGCTTGAGGTTTCTGATCTCTCTGATGTCTATCGCGTCCTCTAGATATATAGCATCCCTAGACAGGGCCATCTGAATGTTAGCCTCTAGCTGAGCCTTCTCCTCCTCGTCTGGTGCAACCTCTATAAATATACCAAAGTCATATATATAGAGATCTTTAATGTCTTCAAGTATGCTCACGTTGTACTTACCAATCTGTAGAATAAACTCATCCTTAAAGTCTGAGTACTCTAGTATGTCAGCAACCCTATACGATATAGCCTCTGACAGTGTTTTAGTTATGTACAAGCTAGACTCTAGTATGTGTCTTGTAGCTGTGTTCGAGTTAAGTGCGGCTAGCTTCTGTACACCAACCAAAGAGTTTGGATCTGGCATAGAGCCGTCACGTGCCTCGTTAAGACCAGTTACATCCCTAATCATTCCTAGGTAGTGGTTGTAACTGCCTACAAGGCTAGATATCTTGGCCTGCCCACTGTTAGAGTTAAGCTCCTGTATTGGAACCCTTGCGTTATTGAACTCACCATCTCCTGTGTAGCTCCTACCGATAACACTACCAGTCTGGAAGTACAGTCTGAGTGCGTCCTCTGGTGTGTATGCTGATCCAGTTCCGAGGTCTACCTCGTTTATACCGTCTGCGTCAATGAATACACCGTCAGGAACAACCTTAGATATAACCTGCTGCAGCTTTAGGTGTACAACCTGTATAAGGTCAGCAAATGGTATCATCCTCTTAACTAGTGACTCTATAGCTCCCTTGTACATTCTTGGTGCTACAGCCACGTAATTAGGTATTGCATACTGAGATGCAGACTTAGGTCTCACCATGTTGCGAGATAACTCCCACTTAAGCATTATGTTAGTTCCCATAACCATAACACCATCGTACCAAACGTCTATAGTCTTCTCAATCTTTTCAAAGTTACCCTCGTCCATCATCTCCTGTGGAGGATTGAACGTGTCTTCCTTGTCAATTATCTTAAAGTTTCCGTTATCAAGATTCTTCTTCTTGTATACTATCTTCTTGGTTGTCTTATAGTTAAAATATAACAGTGTAGCAGAGTCCTTACTAAAGAGGCTGTTGTTATAAAACTGGGATGAATTATTATAGTTGTACCAAGACTGACTATACTTAGAAATCTCTTCAAGTTGTTCATTAGTTAAGGTAGTGTCTATCTTTACAAGCTCTGTTATTGGAACTGTCTTGATCTCTCCCCAGTAGAAGCAGTCCTTAAAGTTTGGATCCTCTGTGTAGCTGTATACTATGTTTGCTGGGTCTACGTACTCAATCTTAACACCTGCTCCTGGAAGGAACATGTGCTTTGCAACACCAATTCCTAGCGTAGCAATGTCGTAGTCTATTCTCTTTCTTGTCTCGTTGTATTTATTCTGATCTAGAATCGTGTTGATGGCCTCCTCCTCAGCAATCTCTATCGCTGGCTTGTACTTAAGCTCCATGTACAGAGCAAGCTCCTCGTCGTTCTCTGGAAGCTCCTCTGGGTTTGTATCAAACGCGTCAACTCCTAGGTTGTTCTTGATATCTGTAAGGATATCCTTTGACAGCATGTCTGCCTGAATCATGTCCTGATACTTGGTCTTCTTCTGTAGCGATATCGAGTCCTGTGCGTAAGCCTTAACCTTGAACAGTCTGTCATTCATACCGTTAACAACAACGTCAACAAACTTTGGTATGATAGGAACTGGAGTCCAGTCCAAGTTCAGGTGACTAAGGTCACCGTCAACAGCCATCTCGTTCTTGTACTTGGCCACCGACTGCTCTCCCCTTGCGTATAGTCTTAATCTATGGAAGTCTCCCCACTGATTATAAAATCTTGAGTTAGTGTTATCCTTTCTAAACCACTCATATTGAATAGATTGACCAATCTGTAGTCCATACTCATATGTCTCCTTTTCTCTATCTGACGCAAACTGGTCAGGAAAGCTGGCAGGATTTATTTTAATAGTTACTTCCTTCATCTTATAATTTCACTATATCTTCCATTGTTATTATATTTCGCAAAGGTAATGCTTAATTTCGATTCTTTTTTTGCCGTAAGGTACACATTCTTTTGGTTAGCCATTATAGCTAGTCCAGAGCTGATTGCAGCGTCAAACTTTGTCCTGTTGTTTATATCAAACTTGGCCCACTCCTCTATTGTTCTCGTGAAGTACATGTCGCCCATCTCGTCAGAGTCCCTGTACGTGCCCTCCATGTCTAGTCCAACATACTTCTCTATGTACGACTCAATTGCAGCCGCGTGAGACTGCTTAACATCCTCTGATGAGTTGGGTATACCACCGAGCTCCTTCTCTGTCTTAGAGAGGTTCGTTACGTGCTTGTCTGGCCTGTTCATAGAGAAGCCCCTGTATCCCCTGTTCTTTAGGTGGTACAGCAGCCTTGGCTTGTTATTCTCTACAAGTATAGGCATCCCATAGAACACACACGCCATCAGTACCTCCTCAAAGAATATCTCTGCCGTCTGTGGCCTCGCTATGTACTCAAGGAAGAAGTGGTTGCTAGGTGCGTCGTCCATGTTGAACTTTGTTAGCCCGTGAAGTGATCCGTTGGATCCACCACCACCAACTGTACCAGATATGTCGTACGGGTCACAACCAAACGCACCGATGTGGTCGTTGCCTGGGTGCCTCATCCCGTTCTTGTTTATGACGTTGTTCTGCATCTGGCTGCTAGGTATCCACGACACCAGGAACCTTCCCCTGGAGTCTGGTGTCCACACAACCCTCGTGTCCTTCTCTCCGTTGAGCCAACTGAAAGATCCACGCGTGAGAACCCTATCCCTTATAAGTGAGTCGTTGTAGTCTATCTGCTGGTATATCTTTGTTAGGTTGAATATGGATGACTTGCTCTCGTCCCTGAACGCGTGAGACTCCGTCCTTGAGAACTGCCTGTAGAACTCGTTGAGAGCGTCAGCGTCTCCCTTGAGTGACTCCACCTCGTTCTCCCAGTAGTCAACTGCCCCTGTCCTTATCATGGACCTGTCTATACTCTGTACTGGCTTTGCTGGCTCTCTGAACACTGGCATTCCGTAGATGTCTATGTACCCCTCAAAGTTCCACTCCATCGGTATATACAGCGAGTACATACCAGACTTGGTCTGTCCGTTGTTGTTCCTTGTCTTTATGTTTGAGTCCTCGTACAGCCTCTTGAAGTTAGAACCTCCCTTTGCTAGTGCGTTAGGTGTTGACCCCATGAGGCACTTACCGATGATCCTGCTACCCAATCGTAGACAGGTCTTGGTAACCCTCCAGTTGTTCAGGATGTTATCTGGTGCGAGCCACTTACCGCTCTCGTCGTGTATCAGTAGCTGTAGCTTCTGACCATCGTACGAGTTGTCTCCTGTGTTCTTCCAGTCGATTGTGGTGTCAAGACCCTCGATCTCAACCTCACCATCCTCGTACATGTTCTTCTTTGTGATCTTTGATGCAGGAACCCTGAACGCCAGCTCTGTCTTAGGCTTGTCCATACCGTCCTGTATTGGCTTGAAGAAGAACGGGTAGTTGTTCACGATGGGTACAACCTTGTCCGTAAACATTGTCTTGGCATCGTTACCAGTCTTAGACAGTATCCCAAGCCTTGAGTCCTTTGCAAGTGTTCCTAGGTTGGCCAGCTCGCTTGATCCCATAAAAGAGAACCCAGAACGTCTGATCTTTAGGTAGGTCATACCGAAGCACCTGTCGTCAGCCTTGCACGCCTCCCAGAATATAAAGAACACCCTGTTAGCCTCCCTGAAGTCTGGAAGACCGACGTCAATCTTTGTCCACTGCAGGTACATGTACTGAGATCCAGTTATGTACGTGTCGATACCGTTATTCTTGAAGAAGAACCCGTTCTCTCTACGGTCAAACTCACCCTCTATGTAGTCAACCCACTTAGCCTTGAACTCCTTAGACATCGTGTGCCACTGGAATATAGACTTTATATTTGATAGCTCCCTCGGGTAGTCAGCTGGTTCCCAGTACTGGTTCTCCCTCTTCTCGTCCCTTTTATACACTTCTTTTGGGACGGATGGTAGAGCTATATTGAGACCATTTATCTCGTATATGTCACCGATAGTTCCGTCCTTAGATATAACAACCAGGTCGTGCTTCTCGTCATAACCATAGGACCAAGACTTGGCCTTGTTCTTCATGTGTATGGTGTTAGCAGGAAGGAAGTCGCTAAGCCTAGTGTATAGATTATTTTGATCTTTTTTCTGCAAATCCCTGTATTTTAGGTTCCGATACCTTGACCTCCTCGGTCAGTTTGTCGTTCTCTTGCTCTATTCTGTTAAGTATCTGGAAGGCATCCTCGATTGCCAAGCGTTTCGTAGCTGCCGCGTTCTTTAGTTTATCCGCAGAAAGGTCCGTATCCATACCAGTTATAATCTCGTCCTCTGCAACCTTTATTAACTCATTAACTGCCTTGTATCCAGCAGCAATGATCTTCTGTTTTATTATGTTGTGGTCCATCTGATTGTAATGTTTTTGGTGGTCATCCTGTACAGCTTCTCGTCGTTTATATAGAATGGGTACTCACTGTCTGGCTCAAACGAGATCTCATCTCCAATGCTCAGACCAAGGTCTAGCAACTCTTGATTTATATAGACAATGGTACCCATCAGTGGCTCCTCCTTGCTGTTCTTGTTTATAGTAGAATCCTTCTGTTTCATTGGCTTAATGAAGCAGTACCTGGAGTGTGTGTTCCACTCACCGTTATGGTTGTACATGAAGTACTGCTCGTCGTCTATAAAGAATAGGTCGTCCTTAAAGAAGCTGGCACCACTCTTCTCTCTACCCTTCATGTCGTAGTAGACCTTAAACACGTTGTGGTGAACTAAAAGTATATCGTTAACTTTTACATTTCCGTCGTAAGTTATCGGTACACTTACAACTTCTGCGAGCCTATTGGACACCGTATGATCCTCCTTAGACACGCTAGTTATAAAGTCAACACCACTAATGTTTTTTATATTATCGTATCGCCTACCATCTAATGGTCGGACGACAAACATATCTGGGGATCTCATCAGAAGTTTATGTTATACTCTAGAGAAATTGGCATATTAATATTGAACTCCTTCCAGCAGAACACCTCAGCGTTCTTCTCTATCCACACCTTTACACATCCAGTGTTGTTGTCTAGCAGTATAGAGTGTATAACATAAGTCTTATCGAGAACCTCCTGCCCAACCAGGTAATGCATGGCATCACTCTTGTAGTTGGGTCCTATTGAGATTTTTCTAATATCATTCATATACTCTTATTTCTACAGCTATGTTTTCTATGTAGTCAATATAATTAGAGATATTAACTGTACTAAAAACTTCTATGTTTACTACATTTTGAGTAATGTTTGTTGTAGATGTTAGCCCAACTTTATAACCATTATTTAATGTTAAAAAAACTAACGTCTTACCTATTGTAAAAGCTCCAGATAGTGTCCCTGTGTAATTCCCAGCACTATTTCTAGTCCAAACAACAGTTCCTAAATCAGAAAAAACTAAATTTGTAGTTACAGTAGAAGAATTTGTACAAGAAAGTAGTGCTACGTATGAATTATATGCTTGACTTATTCCGTCTGAAGTGCTTCCATCAGCCATTAAGTATTGAGTCACTAATCCACCTGTTTTTACAAATGAATTAGCATTTATAGAAGTAGTTGTTGTATTTCCAGAGTTAGCAACCTCTTGTAATGTAGGAGTTGGAGCTAAATCAATGATACTCTGAACAGTAAAATTCTTAGTGTCTTTATTACTACTTTCAACATCCGTTCCGATTAATAAGTCGTCAACGTCTGGTACTGATATCTCTGGGTATAGGCTAATTTTTGTCATCTGTGATCTCTCCTGTTTGTAGGTTTATGTTTACGTTGCCGTATGTTTCTAGCAACTTCTTTTCTTGCTCCTTGAAGTCAATTGACACCGTCTCTAGTTTAGAGAACACGTCCTCCTTGAATACGTTAAGCTTCTTGATTTCAATCTCTGCGTCTGCGATCTTTCCTTTTAAGGTGTTAAACTCTGAGTTTACTCTTCTTAGGTTTTCTAATTCTTGTTCTGTAATTGTTTTCATTTGATTTTTTTTACAAAGATAATCATTTTATTTTACCATAATAATGAACTAGGCACGTGCATATCACTACTATAATCCAAAATAAAATCCAGTTTATGTCTTGTTTTTTCATTTTCCTATACTTTTAAAGCAGTGGTCCTTGTCTATCTTATCCAGTATCCATACTAATACCTTACCACCCTTTGTGAGGGTGTTTGTTAACTCATTCCTTCCTAGCACACTAGATATGGTCTCGTTTATATCTCCAAACCTATGTCCAGTCACAAGTGTCTTATTAAACAGTGTTCTAAACTCCCTATTACCAAACTTGTCTAAGTTAATTGCAGAACTCTCAAAATATCCAGACTTATCCTTTACAAAGAACCAGTTGACTATACTCAGTGGAAGAAATAGTATGTATGCTAATATAAATAGTATCATAATAATATAGCGTCTGATTGAATGAATAAGTCATCTACCTGTTCATCTGTCAACTGCAATACAGATTGAAGTAATAGAACTGTCTGGCTAGCTCTTTCTACCGTTGTTCCATACTTCCATACATAAGTAGCTGCGGTCTTAGAGGGTTCTGGCATAGTTTCTATAGCAGATTCTATTTGAGTCTCTAGTTGCATTAGTTTCAATACAGTTCTAATTCTCCACAGCTGTACTTCAAAAGGTACTGTTATGGGTGGCATTTCTAAATATTGATATTTTTCTGGTATTTCATCTTCTGAAATTTCGAATAAATCAGGATATTTTGTAATTGAAATATGGCTCTCTAATGGCTCTTGAGCTATAACTACTCCGTAGTACTCTTGACCAACTGTATTAATTTGTCTAATGTGTCTCATTTTATATATAATATTGTATTTGAATCCAACCAAAAGCGTAAGAAGATGATATTCTACCTACTAAAAATTCATAAGTATTGGGTGTTCCTAATGTTTTAATTCTTATTCCAGATGCACCGGCAGCTTGTGAGAAAACCGGAAGTGTTTTATTTACATTTAACATACCAGACCCATAAGTTATTACATCACCAGCTGTATTATAAATAGATGGGTGTTGTGGAACTTGTGGTATATCAGGCAAATTAGCAAATGGTATTGCGATTCCTGAACAAGTAGCTGCTGTTTGGAATTGCAAGTTAATTCTAACAGTCACTAAATTACCAACTTGAGACCATCTATAAAAATGTGTATTTGTTCCAGTTGGCAAAGCCCCCCCTGTTGCTGTCATTCCAGTTCCAGACAATGACTGTTGTGCTACTTCTTTATAAACTTTTTCTGTTGGTACTGCACTTGAAGCAGTATTATTAGCTAAAATAGTAAACGCAGATTGAGCTGAACTTCCACCACTATATTGAGGGATATTTAATGTACTTCCAACTAAAGTAGCAGCTCCGCTTGTTCCTGTTGTGGTTAGTGTTATTGTGTTTTGTTTTCCACTAAACTGTGTTTGAATAGAACTTGTAACTCCAGATAACCATTTTAATTCTGCTAATGTTGGATAACCATTTGCTGCAGTTAAACTAACTACATTTTTATTAGCATCAAATGAAGCTATTGTAGATGCTGTCTGTAATCCAATATTAAATGTACCATTTGGAACTGCTAAATTATTTTGAGCAGTACCTGGTCCTCCTCCAATACTAAATGTTACTCCAGGACCAACATTAAGGAATGGATTTCCAACGTATTCAAAAAATACAGGAACTCCTGTTGCTCCAAAACTTATTGAACTAAATGTTTTAGCTCCAGCAAATGTCTGTGTTCCCGTTGTAACAACACCTCTAGCAGTTGCACTTGCATCTGGTAAATTAAATGTGTGTGTACTTCCGCTTGAATTAATAGCAAAGTTTGTTCCTGTTGTTCCTACTGCTAATGTCTGTGTTGGCTGTATAAGTCCGTTAATAGAAACTATACCCCCAACAAAATTAGTTAGTATTTCACAAAGGTTACCATCTTCAGTGTGCAATGTTACACTATGACCTCCGAGTGAATTAATAGCTATAACCCTAACTGCAAACCTGTCAGTTGCTAATAAAGTAGTTTGTGGAATAGCTAGATTTGTAATATATAAATTAGTGTTTGTATTTGTTTGTAAGTTAATTGGAACTGAACTATTACTAGCTATCAATGTAAACGTCCCGTTATATTTATACAACTCTACATAAACATTAGTAGTTGAATTATTAACACTCGACTGTAACCACAACTCAAATGTCCAAGCCCCTGCAGGTATCTCTAACCTGTTTGGACTTCCAGCGTCTGTTAAGAACTGTGCTATCGTTCCATTCCCTGCTAATGTAAAATCTGTACCTCCTCCAATCACTGCAGTTGATCCTATTTGTTGATACCCTGCAACGCCACTTGCAATACTCCCGTTTAAGTAGAAATTTACACTGCTGCCACCGCTACCTCCTACAGAAGATATTTCACCATTAGATATTGTTATGTTAGTACCAGCAGTTATAGAATCTCCATTAGCAGCTAATAATTGCGCAGAAGTACCACTTTGTTTAATTAATTTTGTAGCAGTTAATTCCCCAGCTTGGTTTACTACTAACTTATCAACTCCGTTCTTGTTTAGTTCTATAAAGTTACCTGTTGATGATGTTCCACTATTTATTATTAAACCATCACCGTTTAATCCTTGATTTAAAGCTAATACTGTATCTTCATTAGAATAAAAATCAGCTGCTTTGCAACTGTTTGTAGTAATTGAAGTTATTGCTGCACCTCCTCCATTCCCATTTGCTTGAAAAAATGCTCCAAAGTTACCTTCATTAGTTACACTTAAAGCATAAGAACCATCATCAACGTCAATCCCAATGGGGGTTGTAGTACTATTTCCATTGTCTAATACAGACTGAAGATCCTGATCACCAGTGTTTGTTCCGCTGGTGTTACCTATCACCACCAAGTTAGCATCTGTCACGTACCTCTTGTTGGTTGAGTCCGCAATGTCTGCCGTTGTAGCATCTGTTCCTGCTGTAACTAGACCCTTAGCGTCGTATGTTATCTTTGTCTTTGTGGCTCCAGTTATTGGTGCATTTGGTACAACACCTACGTTCGCCCCAGTTGCAATTCCTCCTAGCTTTGTCTTCTCTGCTGCTGAGAATAGACCAGCATTAGTTGCACCTGCTAGCGGTATTGTTGCGTCTGTACCAGTGTCCGAGTTCACAGTCCCGTCAGATACCCCAGGTGTGTACGACAGGTTTGTTACGCCTGACGCTATCTCAACATACACGCTTCCAGTCCACCTGAACACCTTGTTTGTGTCCAGTGTTATGTATATGACCCCAGTCTCTCCAGGTATTGGCAGAGCTGCGTAGTTCGCAACCTCTATCACGTCATCCACGAATGAAGGAAGCTGACTCGCTGGCACCTTGCCATTTACCAGGTCCGCCTTTAGGTCTAGCGCGTCCTGTGTAGCATCTGATATGTAGTCCTCAATCTGGTATTTTTTTATTTTTATCATAAATATCCTATTATTATATAAAAATTTCCTCGTATAAAATTGGGCTTAAAATATTATTGTTATTTTGGTTATCATGCGTCTTGTAAAATTAAAGTTAAAGTCATTTTTTTAAATACTGGAACTAATCCGTGAGTTGTATAGTTATTTGCAAAAAATACATAAATTCCATAACCTGAAGGGATAATTTGTGTTGAGTTTATAACAATATTAACTCCCTTTACTGAATTAAAAGATGGGGTGGAATCATAAAGAGTGTATTTAGTAACTCCTAATCCTGCTACATTTGGAATTGCGACAATCATAAGCCGAAACGGATTTACAATCCCTACGGTTGTTGTTTCGTCAAGTGATACACCCATTAAATAAGTGTCAAGATAACACATTGCATGAGGTGTCATTTTCCAAGCAATAGAAGCTAACCATGTTGCTAAAGTTGATGTTCCTGTATCACCCCAATAAGTATCAAACCCGAAATTATTAGCTATAATATTATCATTTGAAGGTAAGGTAATATTTGATTGATGAATACATTGAATACTTCTACTTTGACTTGTGTATTTTGCTTCTGCATACTCCTTAGTAACCACAGCCTTACCAGTAGCATCTGCATCTATTAGAGCGTTTGTAACACTAGGGAGTGTCATTAGTCCTGTGTTGTCTATCTTAGCTCTAAGAGTTGATGTTTGCATGTCTGTACCAGATGCTAAGACCTGACCTGTGTACATCTCTATGTCACTTGCTCCTGTTCCCTTACCTGTACCTGAGTATAGTTTTAGAGTTCCTCCTTGTAGGTTGGGTGTGCCAGTTGTATTATTATTTTGCATATAAATATTTCCATCTATTCCAGATACAGCAATATATATATTCCCATTTGGGTTTAAAAAGGTTTTTCTCCAGTAGCGGTCAGGGTGAGTAGTTTTAATTTTTGTAGTTCCTGTGATTTCATATATACCCCCACCATATACCGCCCCAAATAGCTTTCCTTGTAGATCACTATATATAGAAGAATATCCTAATGGAGAACTTTGACCTATTGCAATGAAGTCTCCAGTTCCTCCTGTTTGCTTATAAATATCCCCATCAGTGACTCCTGCATAGACATTACCATAGATGTCAGAAGTTAAAGTTCCCCAACGTCTTAATGTTTGCCCTAAATCAACAAAAGAACCAGTCCCATTTGTTTGCTTCCAAATACTACCATTAAATTGACAAGCATATACATGCCCAGATGATGTAATATGTATATCTAGCCATGCATTGCTAGTATTAAGTCCTGTACTTATAAAACTTCCAGTTCCTCCAATTTGAACAAAAACTGTATCGCCATTTGTTGAAAAATATACATTTCCATTTTGGTGACAAACAACATTAGTAAATTGATAAGGATCAATACCCATTGCTACAAATGGGCCAACTCCATCTGTTTGCTTGTAAATATCATCAGTATATACCGCAACATATACGCTTCCAGTAACGGGAGAAACTGCATAACCCATATATTGTTTTTCAATTAAATTCAAACTATTGAAATTTACGTTATATGCGTAATTGATATTTCTGCCTCCTTTTATAACTAAAGATTTCCCAGTAGAAGTATTATCACTTTCTTCAATCCCTATCTCTCTATCAAATTGATTCCCTAATGTTATATCTTTTGTTGGTGTGTTAACTGTACCTATACCTAAGTAAGTATTTGTGTCTACTATTCTACTATTTCCAATAGTAGTAGCAGTTAATGCCTTTGGGATATAACTTGCTGTTAGTGATGGGTTATTCATCTTACCAGCTAACTGTGAAGCTGTGTATGACTCTAGTTGCCCTTTGTTTATAGCTTCATTGCTATTAGCTGCTGTTGGAACAATTACCTTTCCAGCCGTTACCTCTATTGCTCTGAAATCAGCAGCAGAAGTTAGTGTAGGATTTATATAAAGTCCTCTTGTAATGCCGTTTGCTCCTCCTGTTTGGTTTATGGTTGGGGATAAGTTAAATCCAGTAAACGGAGAAGTTATAGAGGTAGGTGAAAAGTTTTGAGTCATAT
>Ga0209246_10000203_pt1 | contig 27479 bp, 32 predicted proteins | sample LauGreSpBDMM15SN_2_FD_187560 | JGI IMG/M metagenome (GOLD analysis project Ga0209246, IMG submission 187560) | Freshwater lake microbial communities from Lake Michigan, USA - Sp13.BD.MM15.SN (SPAdes) (version 2) | ecosystem: Environmental > Aquatic > Freshwater > Lake | place: Lake Michigan...
TGAAATTGGAAAACTGCCTTGTTGATGACCGTGTTTTTCCTCAACGGGGCGGAGCATTGTGACAACACGTTTTGCCTTTCGAGATAACTTAGTAATTTCCTTTGGATTCTTGTCAAACCATTCATTTGGGTGGTATCCACCGGTATCCACCGTCTCCTTCCTTCCATTCCCACCACCTTGTTTTTGTTCCCATATGTGATGGATGTCCCCCTTTAGTGGCATTGCAAACAACAAATGCATCTCATTTAGAATCTCAGATAGATGAATGTAAACAATCTTATCGGAGACAGTCTTCAAATCCTCAATGAGTTTTACATTTGATTTTTCAGGATTGAATATGACCATTTCTGCGGGTATCACATGGTTTGTTTTCTCAATGTGGTAAGGAGATATCATTGATGGTGTTATGTAACCATCCGCGTCAGGAAATAACTCCTTCAACAACGTCACGGAAATGGCATCATTGACCGTTGCGCCCACACGCACACCGCGAATTTCAACTGGATTTACATTTAAACTTCTCTTTTTTGTCTCATTGTGAAGATATTGCATCATAGTATCAACAATAGAATCCGTTCCATGCGCATCCTTGAAACGTAGTTTTACGAGCTCGATCTGTTTTTGAAGACTACAAAGTCCATATGATAATGTCAATGAAAAGATGGCATCCAACACTTCTACCCGGTTACTTTTGCGATGTTCGAATATATATTGCAGTATGCCACTCATGTGTCTCAAATCTATCAACTTCAAAGGTTTGGTTATGATGAACACACCGGTTTGACATTCCTTTCCGCTACCATATGAACAAGCGACATTGAATTTGGATGTAAAATACGCCGGCCGGTCGGAAATGGGTGGATATAATGTGGAATATCCCCTACAAACAATGGTATTCGCAGGCATTACAAAGGGTTGGCTGATTAGATCAAAGGAATCAAAATCAATGATGAAGTGACGCATAGCTTCTCTTATTATAGTCCTTACCAAATATCTAAATCCATTGTCAAAAAATGATTTAGGATGTATATTTACAAACAGTATCATGTTGGGTCTTGTAGACTTGTTTGCGGGGACAGGTGCCTTTAGCATCGGGTTTAATGAAACGGGACGTGTAAGAACCATATTTGCCAACGACATTGAGGCCACCTCCAAGAAGATATTTGATCGTAATTGTGAAGTCCCACTTACGTTGGGCGATATCAATGACCTAGGTGTGGACACCATTCCCAAAATGGATATTCTTACGGGTGGCTTCCCATGTCAGCCTTTTAGCGTAGCAGGCTTGCGCAAGGGCTTTGATGACAAACGTTCCAACGTATTTTGGACTATAATGAGCATCATTGATAAGCATGAGCCACGATGCGTGGTCTTGGAAAACGTCAAGAACCTCGTGGGTCATGACGACGGAAAGACATTTGAGATTATCCAACAAGAGATCAAAAACCGTGGATATTTCATAAAATACAAGGTACTCAATACGAGCAAGGTCACCAACATTCCGCAAAACCGGGAAAGGATCTACATCGTTTGCTTCAAAGACGCTGCGGCGGCCGAGCTCTTTGAGTTTCCGCCAGAGGTTGACGAGTTACGCCCAATATCGGACTTCTTGATTCCGGTGGATGCGCAAGTGCCGGCAAAATACTACTACGGTGATAATCTCAAGATTTGGGACATCATCAAGGACGACATCACGAAGGACGTAAGAAGGGACAACACGATTTATCAACTTCGTCGAAAGTACGTGCGTGAGAACAAAAAGAACGTATGCCCGACTCTTACGGCAAATATGGGTGGTGGAGGGCATAATGTGCCATTGCTGAGAGACAGCGTTGGCATCCGAAAACTCATGCCCCGCGAGTGCTTTAATCTACAAGGCTTCCCTGAAACGTATGTGCTCGATGGCCTATCGGATACTGCATTGTATAAGCTGGCAGGCAATGCCGTGAGCGTCGGGGTCGTTCGCAAGATTGCCCTTGCGGTCATTCAAGCGCTCGGCATGTAGTCGCTCGGTTTCTCAACACTTACCAATAATATATCTTCCAGTGATCCTTGATATACACACGAAACATGCTCTGGACAATGCTTTTGTAACAAGCTGAGCTTGAATCGAGGCCGCCGTTTTTGTCTACATTGATCCTCGAACGTTTCATTTTTATTCATTGGCAAGCTCTTGATTATGTCGCTTTCGAAGGAGAGGGAACACTTATAAATCCTTACCTCATTTTCTTTCAACAGCTTCATGGCATCCAAAAAGTACAATTCGTCCCATGCTTCATCAGGCCCGAAGCTCAAGGGACCCGTTGACGAAAAGCATTTCACCTCTACGCGTGCCATACTGGGAACGAGTTGTAAATCGCCTTTTTGAGTGGCCCAAGTACAACATCTTTTCTCGTGATTGATGATAAACTGCCTCACAATATTTTCGGAGATGTCTTCTGGAAAATTAGGGGACCGCTGTTTTTTTGATAGAGTTTTATAGACGGCATCACGCTCGTTACAATAGCTACGAAAAGCTGTAAAAAGCTTCATTACCTGGTTAGCATCAATGTCCATATGAATACTTTTTGAGTTATAAAAAGCCTTTCATTTTTTCGCTTCGTAAAACGCAAGAAAGCACAAAATATGTGCTTATTTTTGTATTATTTGTTTTCTCTCCAAGCTCGCTAATACACAGGCATCATGTAGTGAATCTCGCGAATGTAGTTGTGAGCTGCACAGTACCGGCGCGTCGCGAGGTTGACCAGTGCGCCATACAATTTTTTCTCGATTGCGTCTGAAAAGTTTTTCCCAAGGACGTTGTGCGGCGTGTTATTTAGCTGGAAAATGGTGTTCTTGATAGAGGTCATCGCAACGTTATACCGACCATTCAAAATGTTTCGGTAAATGCCCCAAATGCGGATTTGCACGATCATATCGTCCACCACGCTAAAGGTGAAGGGAGACCTGAAAGCCATTTCGATAGGAGGGTTGGGTTGGACGACCTTGAGTAGAGCTAACTGTACTGTAGTATACTGGCGTGTACTGTACTGTATTATACAACACTTAATACATATCACCAATCATTTTTTTCGAATTAATTTGAAATATCGGTAGTTTACTTCGCCTTCAACTTTCAAAAAAGAATAAAAGTTTTGTTTTGTTTCCCTTTTTGTTTTTTTTACCCTCGCAAGTTTTGTTTAGGCTTGAGTCGCCTCCGTCACAGTCGCCTTGTGCGCGCGCCACTTCTCAACAGCGAGCTTCATGCGCTCCTTCGTGTCAAGGCTAGGGTTCTCGACCTTGATGGCATTAAGAGCGTCCTTGATGAAGAGGTTGTACAGCGTCGGTTCCCGGGGCTTGCGGTTCTTGTGAACACGCTCCTTCCGGGGGCGCCCCACCTTGCCCTTCTTGCTCTCACTCGTGCCGTCGCTCTCGCCCTCGCCCTCGCCCTCGCTATCCGACACCTTAGCCTTCGCCAACTTCTTCGCAACGCGCTCAGCCTTTGCCGTCTCCTTGGCACTCTCCTTCGCGGCCACCTTGGCGAGCTTCTCTGCCTTCTTCGTCGCCCCGTTATCGAGCTTCTCCTCCTTCTTCTTCATCTGTCGCTCGAGCTTCTCAGCCTCATTCTTCACCTTGGCCGCCGCGCGCTCTGCGATCTTCTTCTCCTTTTGAGCATTCTTATCGGCCAACTTGGCCTCGGCAACTACAGCGCGCTGAGCAATTGCTGCCTCCTTCGCAGCCTCCTTCCGAATTTCCAGCATGGCCTTCTTGGCCTCCTTGTCAGCATCCCGCATCGCCTTCTTCTCCTCCTTTTGGAGCGTAGCTAGGCGCTCACGCTCAACCCCTGCGATATCCATGACCTCGCTCATGGTGGCGGACTTGAGAATCTCCGTGATAACGACCTGCGACTTCGCCGAAGCAATAGACACCGAAATGGGAAGAACGACCGGGGAGGCCATGTCTTCAACTACGGATGCCGAAAGGCAGAGGCGAAGCCGAAGCCGAAGGACGAGGATCACGAAGACTCTTTAGTGGAAACAGAGAGCAGTTTGCTGTGATCTTACATGCTTTCAATCATTTACCGCTCGTCATTTTTTCTGATTTAATTTTACTTTCGCCGAAAATATTTGCCATCCGGATTTAGTTTCCCGAAGAAAAAATGATCATCTAAAAGAAAAACCTCATCACATATCACGTATGGCCTCCACATCTGCCACCGTCGCCCGTGAGGCCCCTGTTGCCACCAACTGCGATATCTGTATCGAAAAGTTCAACAAAACTACCCAAAAACAAATCAAATGCCCGTACTGTGCCTACACCTCTTGCTCGGCTTGTACTCGTCAATATTTGCTTCAGTCCAAGGATGATGCGCATTGCATGAGTTGTCGCAGACTTTGGGGGCGGGACATCTTGATAGACATGTTCCCCATGTCGTTTCTCAACAATGACTACAAGAAGCATCGTGAGGAGATCTTGTTTGACCAAGAGAAGAGCTTGTTGCCGGAGGCGCAACCACGTGTTCAACAACTGCGCACCTTGCGTGTGCTTGAGATTGAACAATCAAAGCTAAGGGAGATATACAATCAGAAAGCGACTGAGATTTTAGAGATCAAAATAAAAATGGATGAGAACTTCAGACTTCAACGGGTTTATAAATCCCCCAACTCACTCAACCTTTTTCACACCAAGCGCGCCTTCATCCGAAGTTGCCCGGCCGACAATTGCCGTGGATTCTTGGGCACAAATTGGGAGTGTGGGACGTGCAACACCTTCGCTTGTAACAAATGCCACGAAGTCATTGGAAAATCGAAAGATGTGCCTCATACGTGCAACCCGGACAATGTTGAGTCCGCCAAGGTGATCATGGCACAGTCTCGTCCGTGCCCTAAATGTGCCTCGCTAATTTCCAAGATTGATGGGTGCGACCAAATGTGGTGTACGCAATGCCATACGGCGTTTAGTTGGAAGACTGGGCTCGTGTGCGCCGGCCGAGTCCATAATCCTCACTTTTACGAGTGGCAGCGGGGCACCGGGCGCGAGATTGCACGGGAGCAAGGGGATATTCCGTGCGGTGGGTTTCCGGACATCTACCAACTTCGGAGGTGGTTTAAAATTCCTCTTGATTATCGACCCCGTGCAAATGCTGGGCGGACAGCGTTTGGCCTAGATATTCCACCTGAGTACGACGAACTTCTTCTCATCCATCGTATTGTGGGCCACATGGAGCATGCTGAAATGCCCCACTACCAACCTGTGGGAATATTGGAGACGAACGAAGATCTTCGTGTGCGGTTTCTCATGGACGAGCTAACGGAGGACAACTTCAAACTGCTTCTACAACAACGAGAGAAACGGCGAAAGAAGAAGCAAGCCATCTTCATGGTTCTCGAAATGTTTGTCCAAGCTTCAATGGACATATTCCGAAATGCACTCCACGACGAGTTTTCAAAGGAGCGGGCGCAAGATGCCATGAAAGAGTGTGACGCGCTCCGCACGTATGTGAACGAGCAATTGAAGCGCGTCTCTGCTCTCTATGTGTGCCGTGTTCCTCAAATCACTCAAAACTGGCAATCGGGGCGCGCCGGGCTCTGAGGCAAATCTTTATTCGAAAAAAATCGAATTCGAAACTAAAAAATGAATATCAATTTTATTCTTTCCATTATCAACGAGCCATGCCCTCTGCGCCCGCCACCGCCATGCCCTCCCCCGCCGCTCACGCCGCCCTAACCGTCGCACAATCGCTGCATCATAGACTGAGTACCATTCGCCTCAAGGCGTTTGCCGAGACTGCTAACACGCAAGTCAACTCTAAACTTCATGAACATACAATCTCCTCCATCTTTGAAGAGTTCTTCTTTGCTCCGTGGCAAGGAAAAGCCCAACAAAACTTCTTAAAAACCAATCGGCAAGCCATCTTGAAGGGCACTGCAACTGTTTTTCCGGTGACGAACGATGCTTGCTCAAGTGGCCTATATTACGCCCATCAACCCTTTGGATCTCAGTCATACCCCGACTTCCTCTTGATCCACATCATCCCAAGTGACCCCGTCCCATCCACCCCTACTCCCACTGACGCACCCATCCACACCCCCACGCCCGCACCCACCCCAGACGCAACGGTGAATCACCCCTTCGTAGCTCGCGTGTTGTCTTATGAATGTAAGACGGCTCATGGAGTGATGTGCTTCAATGACTCGAACCCGCTTGCAAAGACGCACATGATCTATCATTACTACGATTACAAAAAAGACAAAAACATCATTTTCAACGGCGGAATGGAGTCGCTCATCGAAGAACCACTGCGCATCGGAATGAATGAGCTACTCGACAAGCGTCAGGCTCTCATAGACCAAATAAGGGAACTCGACAAAAACATCCACGCATTTGGTCAAGATCAAAGGTGCGCAGACTCGTGGTTTTCTCTCAACATGTACGTGCGCCCCAACTTCTCCGGTTCCATCCATTGGGATGCCATATCCGAGGCCAAGGCCGAATCCATCTCATCTAATGTAATTCAACAACTCGACACGTTTCTGCTCCCAAGTGCCTAGTCGCATCGCTCCCCAACCCGTCCCATCCCACTCTCCCACCCCGCCCGCTCGCCTTCGCCCACTCGCCTTTTGTGCTTAAAAAATTGAACATATGACACAAAAAGAAGACGAGCACATAGATAAATCCCGCCATGAAGGCAATCTCGTTGTTTTCAGGAGCAGGCGGGGATACGCTTGGCCTTGAGGCTGCCGGCATTGAGGTCGTTGGATTCGTAGAATGGGAGCAAGCTATGATCAACACGCACATTGCGAACTTTCCAAATAGCAAACTTATTGAGCGCGATGTGCGCGCTGTAACTGAAGAAATGCTCGCAGAATACGTCGGTGATATCGACATTCTATTTGCGGGCTTCCCGTGCCAAGGCTTTTCGCATGCCGGCAAGAAGGACGTGAAAGACGATCGCAATAACCTCTTTAAGGACTTTGTACGAATCGCACAAATCATTCGGCCCCGTTGGATCATTGGTGAAAACGTCAAGCACATCACCAAGATGAAGACAAGTGATGGTAAGGACGTGACGGAAGTGATCAAAGAGGCATTCGAAGAAATCGGATTCGCGATGGAAGAACCCAAGGTGCTAAAAGCGGAACAGTTTGGAGTTCCTCAAAAGCGGGAGCGATGCTTTTTCGTGGGCCGCGCCGTGGACAACAACCATGAAGTTGTCGCTGATTTCTCATGGGATCGCGTCATGGCAGAAGGTGCCCTTGCCGGCCGAGTTACACTCTCAAATATTCTTGAGCAAAGCCTAGATAATGCGATTGAGATTACGGACGACCAAGTGCGCGCCTTTGGCATCACGCGTTACGTAACGTTTGAAGGGAACAATACAGAAGTTACAGGTGCCGCGCCACTCAACTTGCGAAGGTGCTTGGAGCGCGGGGAGTTATCGTTTGGAAAACGCGTCTCCCCGACGCACAGCGAAGTCGTCGATCCCGACGGATTTTCAAAGACGCTCATATGCACCTATGCGCGCATGCCTCGCATGTTCGTGGCCATTAAATCAGCGGACCAAATGTACTTGCGCCCATTCACCGTGTCCGAAGCTCAACAAATTCAGGGCTTCCCCAAATCCTTTACAGTTCACGGAACACGCATGCTTGCTCTCAAACAAATTGGAAACGCAGTCCCACCCCCCATTGTGACGCAGATCGCAAAAGTCATTCGAGCGTGCTAAAATATAATTCTTTCATGATTAATAATCAATAATCAATGGAGATTGATGGTGTACCAAATCTCGATAGATGGACCAGTGTGGAGCATTTACAGCTCCCTCTTTTGTGTACAATATGCTTGGTACCGCATCTTATCTTGAGAAAAATAAAGGCTTGTAATCATGCTTTTTGTGCTGACTGTATTGAGGCTTGGCTTTCCTTCAATAAAATCTGTCCATTGTGTCGTACCGCAGTAGAAACGCCTGACATGTATATTGCATACGGCAACAGTTTGATAAAATCATTTGAATGAAATTGAATATAAGACATACACAGCTTTAGTATATATACTCGTTACTAGTATATGTAATGGAATCCTACGTCTTTGTTGAGCTAATCATTATCATTCCCGGAACTATAAAAGTTCGCTTTGATGTGTGTGTTGTTCCAATCGACTATTTTAAAAAGAAATGCTACTTGTGCTCGGGCGTTTATGAGAAAACAAAATTATACAAGTGGTCCATATATAAAGACGTTTACGCATGTTCCGAATGCTACAATCAAAATTGGCACAAGTTAAGTGAGTGGAAACCATATTTCTTTAACTCAAGGGTCGTTTGTAATCGTTTGTATAAGACTTAGTTTTTGTTTTTCGTCTTACGTGTGAACTCAGCACGATATGCGTATTCGAATACGCTCATGAGGTTGACTTTGGTCTCGTTTTCATTTTCCATGACGGCATAATCAAACCCGTTCACAGGTAAGTAAATTTTCATTTTGTTGGCACAAATAGACTGAATTTGCGCATAAGCTTTAGCGTTCGCGTTCGCGGTATCCGTATCTGTTATCCCAATTTGTAGCGATTGTCCTGATTTGAGTATTTTAGGGGCTTTTGACATATCATTCAAGTGTGGTATATCTCTATATGTGTATCGCGGGGGGCCCTCAAATCCCGGAGGAGACCCCTTGGGCCTCATTTTACATCCATTATGGATAATTATTTCGATTCAACGTATAGATAAGATATATGTCAAGAAGATTGACGAGGAGGGCCGCCGCGGAAGCGGGTTTGTCCGCAAACGCCACTTTATCCGAATTATACGATTTATCGGTTACATTGGAGAACGGAGGTGTTCCACCTCCAACACGTTCTACGATCGTACAGCCAAGTGCTGCTTCAATAAGAGCAACTGCAGCCGCCGAGCGACGCACACAGGTTCTATCTGAGCTACGAGCTCTTCTTGAGAGTCAAAACGTTACGGGTCCCATGCTAAAAAGCTTTATGGAAGGTAAAACACAAAAATATTTTTGGGACCTTGGCATTTGGATACCTGCTGTTATGAGCTGGATCGAACGAGGGCAATGGGGACCATTCTACTACTTCATGATGACAATGTACGACATCAAAGCCCCATGGCTTCAAACGGTGCTTGACAAAATGCGGGACTCCCAACCCGACCAACTTTTTATTACGAGCAAGCTTTGGGGCGACATGAAAGAAGAGCTATGGCAAAAAAGCCCAAGCCCATCGTGGTGGAAAAACCATGTCATTGAGTCCCTAAGCAACGAGCCGTACATCAACAAATTGCTAACGACACATTGGTTTATTGACATAGATTGGATTATTTTGAATCCAACAACGGTTTCTGAGAACACAATTGATGACTTTGTCAAAACCCAATACAGAATTTTCACAACAGAAGATCACTTTGAGAAACATCATTCTCGTTTACTTCAAGAGATCATCAAGGACAAGAACTCCCCAAAATCGCTAAAACTAAGATATATGCTGAAGTCATTGATTGCTAACCGGTTCACATCGCCCCCATTAGTAGTAACAATTGTAAACGACGTAACACCAAGAGGATTTAGCAAACAGCAAGCATTTGATATTTTCAACAGATGTGTAACATATCAACTTGATGACATTCTAGAAGCTTTTGTTCCTATTTTTAGCATGCGAAGAACGGAGAATCAACAATGGCTGAAAATTTTGTTCCACGAACTAAGCGCTACTCAAATCCCGAATTCCATAAAGAGATTCATGTCTGTCCTCGATTATATTGTGAAAAAATACAAAATCAACTTGAATAACGTGTATATGGACGTTCCAAACAACATTTTAGAATACGACCAAGGTACAAGACGTGATCGTCTCATCAGACAGCCACATACGGCAAACCAGAATGCCATCATAAGCCCTTTCACATGGATCAGCGGAAACATACCCTTGATTGCCTACGCAATCATGATGAAAAACAAGAAAATGGTGAAATTCCTATTGACTCTCGGGGCAACTCCCAAGCGGTGCGCCTTCTCACTCGAAGATTTAACAACCGACCGTGAGATGCTGAAGTTGCTTCTCGTTGATGTCAATAAAACAGCTTCTAAGATTCAACAAAAATACCTAGAATACTCACTAGCCCCGAGCCACTACACGCAAGCCAGTCGCCAGACCGCATGGGATGCTCGTCTCGCCCCTCAAACCACCCCGGCCGACCAACCCTCCACCTCTGCTTCCGCTTCCGCCCAAACAACACAAAAAAGCGTCCCGTCAACTGCCAAAAAGTCCTCATCCCGTAAACAAAGCTCACAATAGGTAAATTTAAACAGATAAGACGTACAATTTAATATAATGGAAACAATCACAAATGTGCGTTATTTATCCGAGTCTGGATGGCTGGTCATCAATGAATGGGTATTTCAAAACACCTGCCCAAATGATGTTAGCTTCATATGTTCTCGTAGTTCGGGAGTGAACGATTACATCGCAGAATGGTGGCACATCAATAACAAATATCAATTGAAGTGGATCGCCTATCATGAAGATGACTATATGAATGTACGTGATGATGGCACATTAATAAAAGAAGTTGATACAATCCATCAGGTGTTGGTGTATTGTTGTACTCATTTACATCCTGATTTGGAATGAGTTGATGTCCGTACGACCATTTCTCATCTAAACAAAAAATGATAATACTTTTCAGAAAGCAATTATCACAAGATCTTCAATGGGTCAAGACATTGAAAAAGGATATAATGAAGACTACAACGTGAGATGGGCCGCGATATCATCCGATGACGAGTCTCATCAAAACGAAATGAGTAAATGGGCTAAATGCATTGAATCAACACTTGAGATCATTTCTTTGATGCTTGTATTTGTCACGCTCTTTATGATAATGCAAGCGTATATGGCCACCACAGATTGCTCTCAACCAATGCCAAGCATGCCATCACTTGAACCGTACCCGTTTCAAGATTACAGCGACGTGAAAGGCCATAATTTCGACCCGGACTTTGAATATCTCTACAAGCGCTAGCTCAAATTTACTTGTGTTGCAATAGTAAGAATGAGCCCCAAGCCTTCCAAGCCCGTAAAGCCCGCCAAACACCCCAAGCAAACAGGTGGTGGATTTTTTGACTTCATGAAATCCACGGATGGAGCTCTTCCACCTCTTCCTGGTACTGAGCCCGTAGCCGCCCCCGCCCCTGTACCATCCCCATCCCCTTCAACGGACGCACCAAAGCCGAGTCTTTTCCAAAGCTTTACGAGCGCATTTACCAAAAAGGCCGATGAGGTCACCCCCGTGGTTGATGCCACAACCGCCGCCGCTACGACTCAAGCCGGTGGTAAACGTAAGCCCGTTAAACCGAAGCCCGCACCTAAACCAAAAGCAAAGCCGGCTGCCAAGGCCAAAGCTGTCAAAAGCAAGCCCAAGAAATGATTGCGTTCTCATATTTTTTTCACATAGACGTAAGCTTATAACAAGCTTTACAGTATGCAACCACACCAAAATGCTGGGGCCGTGTATGCCCTGATTGCGTCCGAGTTTTCCCGTACAAGATATTCGCATTGGAACAAAGTGAAGTTGTTCATCCAATCACTCAACAAGTATTCCACCTTGCTCGATGTAGGTTGCGGTAATGGAAAGTACACGTCCGTAAGAAACGATCTCACTTACATTGGTTGCGACATCACAAAAGAGTTGCTTAGTCATGCGCAACACCTATCAAAAACAAGCACATTCACATTCACATCCCACCCGGATTTCTTTCAAGTATCATGCGAATGCGAGCGTCTCCCAATAAGAAACGAAACCGCCGACGCGGTGATTTGCATTGCAGTTCTCCATCACATCACCAGCTACGCCGCCCGCGTTCAAGCAGTTCGCAACCTCTTGAAAGCAGTGCGGGTGCATGATGGCCAGGGCCAGGGCGAGGCCATGGTGACCGTTTGGGCGTACGAGCAACTCAACACAAAAAAGAGAGATACTAAATGGAAACGGTTGCACCCTGAAGAAACGGATTACCTCGTGCCATGGCACAGCCAAACGCAAGACAAAAAGATTCATTGGCGGTTCTACCATCTTTTCACGTACGATGAATGTGTTCGCCTTTGCGAGGATGTCACCTCGGCCACTTCACCGGGCACGCTCATGATGACGTACTCTATTGAATACGAGTTGGATAACTGGGTTATGACCTACAAGCCATCACAAAAGTCCATGAGCGCATCCCAGTTCTCGTGCGCAAAGAGCCCAGAGTAATATAATTGAAGCTCCGAACAATCTAGATAATTGGAACTCTTGGTGAATGGATCCGTATTCATAACGAACCCCATCTTCCCATTGCCCAAGTGGTTCCAAAATTCGTATCCCCACGAATCATCATCACTTTGTTCGTAAGGATGAATGTTAAACTTCAAGCTTTCAATGAATTGATAGCTATCTTGAAATATATCTAACGCCCACACGCATGTGTCCTTGTTTTCCTTACTCTCCTTGTTTTGTATTCCTTTCTCATACGAATTAACATGCGCAGTCATGTCTATTTGGCGCAGTATGCTCTCAGTGGACACGTACAAATCCATCGTCATCACTTCACCCCCATCATCAAGTGTAGAATCCCAATGCCATGCAGCAAATACGGGTTTCATATCAGCACGAGCAGAGAACACATCGTCTAATATTTGATATACGTGTTCTCGATACGTTTTTACGCTCAAGTCAATGCGTCGCTCGATGTACAACTTGAAGTACCGCGACGTAACAACTTCTTCAATACTCATTTGCTTTTGAAGCTGAAGCTCAAGCTTATCTATTTGTTTTTCAAGGTGCTCTATTCGATCGTTCATCATCATCATAAACCTTTGCTCCCCGGACATATTCGAATAATCCAAGAATGGAACATTTTCATGATCGTCATCGGCCATACGAGCCTATATTATTAACCAGTCACCGGTTGCTTTAAACGTCTACAAAACCGAACACACTAAAACTAAACTAAACTAGGCCCCACAACTGGCCGACTGGCACTTAAAAAATGACGCGCTATAAAGTGTAACATAGCAAGAAACTCGTGCCTCTCACGCTCGTAAACTTGCGCACTTATCAAGGGATTACGCACCACATAACACATACCACATATTCAATGGCTCTTTCTACGATGGCACGCACCATTATGAACCAACACTCCGCTCACCCACCCGTGAAGGACATTGCTATTCGTATGGATCTGCCATGTATTCTAATAGACGCAAGTTACTATGTGTTCTTTAGGTATTTTACGACTCTAAAAGCGTACCGGACCGAGCATCCACACTCCCTTTATAAAACACACGAGCTCCACGAATCCCGTGGATTCATACAGTCCATTTACCACGACATGGATACGGATATTCATGCGATGCTCTCGCATTGGCGGACAACGCCTTCGAATGTTCTCTTCTGCCGCGACTGCCCACGACGCTCCATTTGGCGCAACGAGCACATTTCGGACTACAAGGGCAAGCGCGCCCATAAATCTACATTCAATCCGAACATGTTTGACAGCCATCGTTCGTATTGCCTACAACGACAACTTAACATGATTGAGTTCCCGCGAATGGAGGCAGATGATATTGTCGCGCTCACCAAGGACAAACTTCGGAGCGCAGGATTCGAGAAGGACATCATCATCATTACGAATGACAACGACTATCTCCAACTTCTTGATGCTCGAACACATGCCTACAACATGAACGAGCGCAACAACAACCTTCGTCTCCGTGGAACCGGGGATCCTAGCGTAGATCTACGGATGAAGATCATTATGGGAGACAAGAGCGACAACATTCCGCCCATTCGGTCTCACATTGGTGCTAAAAAGGCCCAAAAGCTCGCTTCTCTCCCTTCACAAGATCTTCAAGACTACCTCGTGCAAAACAACTGCGCGGCCGCATTTGAGCGCAACCAACGCCTCATCGATTTCTCCTTCATTTGTCCATCCCTCAAAGATTCTTTCATGAAGACACTCATGATCAAGAGCTCGTGATGTGATATCAATATCTCACGCATATGATAAAGCAAGCCAAGCCAGTCAATGCTTATAACGCGCACCCAAGTCATTTACGTATGCGCGCTCCTTCTAGGATCCGTGTACATAGTACAAGAGTCCCCAAAGCAAGACGCCCGGACAACCTTACTATTAGTGACCTTGTCTTTTGTCATTTCTCTTGTAATTGCTAAGCAATCCATGTTCACGGCACTCGTAATAGTTCTCATTGGCGCGATGCTATCCATCACCGACGCAATAGCAGCGCGCGCTAATGTGGTTCACTACTCCCAAGGTGATACTAGCAATGGCCTTCACGGTCTCCCGTCATGGCACCCTGTCCTATCCGCCCAAAAGGTCCTTGTAACGTGGTTCCTCTTGTACTTTGTGACCCATACAATCGCCGATGAAAACGACTTCTAACGCCCGTTCGCCATTTTGCCCTCTTTGGGCTTAAAGGGTGCGTTTGTTTCGTTATTTATATTGAGCGTGTATGATGTATACAAGCTACATGCGGGGCACTCAAATATTCCTCTGTTCCTTTTTTGGCATTAATGAACGGCATTTTGTGCGGTTCTTGACGGTCCCGGATATTGCGTCCTACAAGGAGGCATTGGCGAGCGCTTACCCCGATGATCCTTCGCTCACCCATTCACCGCCCCCGGCTGCGCAAACTGCTGCGTGGTTCAACGTGCGTGTAGAGGAGTCTTTTTACAAAAAGATTGATGCTCTTATGATCGATCTTGGATCTTCATGTAATTCATGTAAGCAAGTTGAGGACGCAGAGCATATTTACGAATTTAGCGGTGATGAAAAGATCATACTCAAGGCCGTGAAGGATTTTGTGGGAAAAGAGTTTGATGAAAGTAACGGTGACAACGGGGACGGTGGTGGTGATGGAGACGAATTGATTACAAGCCTCAAGACACACACTTACAAACACCTATGTACCTTGAAACCGTGCGATGAAAAAACCTCAAACGCGGAGTACCCTCCGAAATACACCCCATTCATACTATCAACATCTTTTGAACTGGAATGTAAACAACAAGGGTACGTGGAGGATCCATGGAATGATACGTATCCTATCGTGTGGTCAATGGACGCAATCAAAGATCTTATTGTCTTGATGCGAAATATGGGAATTTCTCAAGGCACAACTAACTCGCATACCCAAGCCCAAGCCGAAGCCGAAGCCCAAGCGAGCAAATCGAAATTTTGGATTGTTGATGATGTATTCAATGTTCGAAGTCAAACACCGAGCGCAACCGTTAATAACTCAGACATGTCTCTTCTTATGGATTTACTTGGTAACATTTCATCCGCACTAAATGCGGATTCGTCTCCTTACTATAACGCGTCGTTGAAATTAGACGATTTCTTTATGCCCCTGATAAATGAGTCTTCTATGAATTCAACAACCGTTCCTATGGGAGTCGATAACATCGGCAAACAAAACCTATTTGGTTATCTTGGTATTTATCAAGACATATGCACTCAAGCCACCTCGTTTCACTCTCTACCACCCGCTCTCTCACCATGGACTCTTCCTCCTCAAGCCACGCTTGACAAACAATCAAAAACGCCGACCTCAGCTCCGGCCTCTGCTCCCCCTTCAACCATATCCGCGGCGGCCCACACATCCAACTCCGGCCCTCAAGTTGTCACATTTGCGAACGTTTTAACAAAGCGCGTTTGGTGTATATGTGCTTTATCAAAAATTCAAGCAGACACGATCTTGCTTTTGCCCGAAGTCAAGTCACTTGTTTCAATTTCAGTTTCATCATACGAGTATGGTACACGCTTGATTGATCACTTCAAAGAACAGCAAGAGACGATCAACACCAAAAGCCTAAAACCAAATCATATTATCAAGCTCTTGGAAGTTTTCCAAAGCTTCACCTGCGCATCCGAAAGCGAACCCCAAATGCTTGAGGCGGTGCCCGCGTCCACGCTCACGCCCACGCATGATCCCGCATCCTTAGAAAAACCGGAAAACTTCATTGCTCCTCCAACGGTGCGGAGCGTGATTGAGTTTCTCGTAAAAACTAAAAAACTTGTCCCAACAACAACTTGGACACCATCATCTATCATAACTGATTTATTACTATCCTTCATTGAAGCACTTGGTAAGAAGAACTCCCAAATATTTGGACACTTAACATGCCAGCGTAATCAGCTATCAATTATCTTGAGCGACATTGTTCCGAAAAAACGGTTCGTTGCCGGACAAATGTTTCAAGTTCAACCGTGTACACCATTAGTGATGTCGGAAACGGTTAGAGATCTAGAGCAAAAATACCTCATGAATTTTAAAAAAGTAGGTCGCGGATCGGATTATCTTTTACCATTAGAGCAAGTTAGCAAATACTTCATGCCGGGACACTCATTTGTCGTAAGCAGTAACGGTTAAAAAGGATTACACAAATTACATTTTACATATTACACATGACATGACTCGGCCTCACCAAGCTGATTATTGCCAATGAAGTCAATAATGTTATCAAGAGTAAGCCATAGCTTGTTCATATGAACCGTGAAGAGCTGCGCAAAGATCACCTCATGACAATGCATGCTTGAAAGCTCTTGTAGCTTCGCCATAGAACGGTTTTCCATCTTACATGCCTCTTCGATGCTCGAGGCTGATTGGAAGAGGTAGATGTGAATGTCGTCTTCCATGTAGTCATCGTCCGCGTCGTCCTCCTCGTTGCTTACGACATAGTTCGAAAAGAACGCTTTGATCAAGGCTATAGCACACGGCCTGCCACGGGAAATTAAAGCCTTTCGGAAGTCTCCTTCGCATTTTACGGACCCGTCGTTGATAGTGCGCGTTACGTTCCGGGACTTTATAGAAAAGTGATGAGTTGAGTCCTTCATGTTACGTAAAATCAAGAGGTCAGCACTCTCCAATACGATCATGACTCCCATCATCTCCATATCCGTTTTCTTTTTCGTAATAATGCTCTCAATCTCCTTTGGTAGATAGAAGCCGTTGGCAGACATGACGTAAAGTTGAGTAAGTTGAGTAAGTTGAGATTGATTATGGCAAACAATGGACTTTGTGCGCTCGTCACATCATCATTATTTTGCAGTTGGGCTAGGCACCTTTACGTTTACGTCTACGTCTACGTCTTAGGTATAAACACATCCATTCTTTTTGTTATAATATGGAAAGCTTCAATATTGATAAGATTCAGTATTTGTCTGACCTTCATCTTGAGTACAATATAGAACCAACAGCAAGCGTAAAATCAGCAAACGTAGTTGCTTTGCTCGGAGATATAGGAGATCCTATGACAGAGGTGTATTCTACATACATCCGTAAAATGGCATGTATGTACGATATCGTATTTCTGATTCTAGGTAACCACGAGTATTTCGGGCACTCGATCATAGAAATCGAGACGCATATGGAGAAGGTGATGAGCACCCTCCCCAAAAATGTGATCTATCTCCAAAACAAACTCATTGAGTTTGAGAATGTTTGTGTTTGGGGTAGCACCTTATGGACCAAACTAAGTCCTACAATACGGCATCTGATGAGTGATTATAAATACATCAAGGGTTTTGACCTTGAAGATGCCCACATCCTTCACGAACAAGCCACACAAAGTCTCAAAAGAGCCATCTTAGAAGCAAAAGTACGTAAAAAGAAACTCATTGTCCTCACACACCATGCGCCACTTGACTTGATGAACGGCCCGTATCTTAACGAGGAAAAGGCATCTGCTTACGCCACGGATCTGTCAAGATACTTTGAAGACCCCGTCATAGGATGGTTGTGTGGTCACACGCACCAAAACATACGCTTGCTCCAAAATGGGATTCCATGTATGGCCAACTGCCATGGCTATCCTGATGAGATTTTACGGCCACCATTCGACCCCAAAGCAACCTATTCTTGCGTGAATATTGATAACAAAAATGAATAAAATCTATAACCTATATGTTCCCCTATTTGGCTTATTTTTGTTTTAGCAATTTCGATATTTACTATACGTACTCCGGTAGCACTACATCCTCCACTTCCTCGTCAAGAGATTCATCGCCCGTGTATAGCCACATGTCATTGACATACTTGAGATCACGCTTGAAGAAGCTGAGATGACCTGTCTTTGGGCAACAGTTCTTCTTTGTCCACACATCCACAAGGAAGCGTAGTTTTGCAGCAACTGCCGGAGCACCCGCATCGCTACATGCTTGATCAAGAATGCGGTTTGCGATTTCCTCTGATAGGCCAGCCTTGTATCCATAGAAGCTTAGGCGAAGGCGTGGCCAAATTGGCTTGTTCGCATTTGAAGGCGCAAGCACAGTAGGCACAACCGGTGGCACAGGGTTTGTTTGCTTCATTGCACTCTCGAAGCATGCAGGGATCACGAGGAGATTGTCAAGATCGTTTTGAATGTAGAGTTTGTACCCCGTGAGGTCTGGCTCCGTTGCGATCATAAGAAACCGCAGACAAGCAATCACATGCATGGTACCGTATATATTTTGGTACAAGTTGATGACATCGCTATGAAGAGTAGCCTTATCCGGACCGCCAAAAACAGGATTGGCAAACTTCACGGTATTGATGTAGGCCGTCATTTGATTAATAGCAGAGTTCATTGAGGTACCATTGATCACCATGTCCGCCGTGAGTGGCGGAAGAAGGGACGAAGGTCGCTTCGTAACAGTAAGAACTACATCCATATCGAACTCCTTGCAATCATAGACCTTGTTCAGGATTAGGCTTTGAAGCTCGAGCCAATTGTTCGAGCTGAACTTATGGACCGAGGTGGTAGAAGGCATGGCCATTTTTACGCTTGAGAACGGGAGAACGACTTTGCTCGAAGGCGGTGGTAGAAGGAAGGCACTGACTGGTATTCTGTCTTGACTTATCTATCATTTTTTGCCCTAAGTCATTTTTTCAATTTAAATTGAATTCAAACACTAAATTGCTCCCAAAAAGAGTTAAAGTAACGGTCACATTACTATGAAATGCAGCTATTGAAATCAGGAAACGGATTATTCCGGATCATGCAAGCCATGCCAAAAATCAAGCACAAGCACAAGCGCCTTCACGTTCGTTTGTACGCAAATGGCGGAGGCATAGCCTCGCCTCCACCGGCAGAAAACCCGGACGATGAACCCTCTCCTTACAATGACCCAATCTTGCGAAAGTATTATCGCATTGAACCAGGGGCAATTTCATACAAGCGCAACGCACTTGACACTCTTTTCTACAAGTCTGACATTCCGTTGTCTGGTCAAGAGCTTCAATTCATTTGTAAATCAAAAAAACTAGACTTGCGTTGTGGCAATGACATTGTACTCCTCCGAATCAATAAAGATGAATGGGATGCGACGGGAATGATGTGGGATTCTCTTGCAGAGCTTTTAACTGATTGGGCAGCAGAGGTTCTCGTGCGCGAAGGCATCCCGCCAATCGTAAATAATCCAATCCTATTTGACGAACATGGGTACGTGGAACTACCTTTGAAAGTCCGGCGGGCAAACATTGACGAGAGTGATGATGAAGACGGTGATGGAGGCACAATTATTGATTGGATTGATCACGCATGAAGGCACGGCTCATCGATCATTTTTATCGCATCCTAGAATAGAAATAAAAGATGTCAGGAAACCCCAACTTCCTAAAGCGCATGAGGCAGTCGAGCTCGATGTCTGATGTGGATAGCGTTGAAAAGCCAAACAATGCTTCACCTTCTAGCACTTTACAAATGGATACACTAATGAATCAATTCGCTACACAAACCATCAATGACCGCGGAAAGAAGACGTCTGCCCCCATTCGTAAACGCCGTACAGTGTCCATGGACATTATCCGAGAGCCCAACGCCCGTCAAATGAACCTCCAAATGCAAAAAGAAGAAGAAGCTCGTCTTGTAGCTGAGGCACGCGAGCGCGCGGCCATTAAAAAGGCCGAAAAGGAGCTCCGCAAACTCCAACGAACAGTTGAACGCATGGAGACAGGAGATTCCAACATGACCGCGACCGCGTCTGCGTCCGCCCCAACCGCACCGCGTAGAAAGCTAGTCGCTAAGCGAACCAAGGCGCTACCAAAAATAGATGAAGATGGGAATGTTAGCATGACTGTGACTCGTGAACCTACAAAACCTCGTACTGCTCGTATGAAGGTCGAATACGTTCCAAGTGCTAGAATGCAAGAGCGACAAGCCATCCTTGATGCAGCCAAGGCCGAAAAGCAACAGAAGGACGAAGAGGAGGCGCGCATAGCAAAAGAAAAGAGCATGAAGCGTTCTCAAGCCATAACTTTCGCGAAAGATGAGAAACGTTATGTTCAATCCGGAGTGAAGGATCTAGACGATCTATTCAAAAGCATGAACATGGACATGAGTGGTGGCAAGCCAAAGCGCGCCCCCAAAAACAAAAAGTAAAAACAAAAATGGTTTAAGATTATCCCTTTTGTACATTGTACGCAGACGTGGGTGAGTGGTTTAAGCCGATGCCTTGCTAAGGCATTTCCCTATGGGAGCGCAGGTTCGAACCCTGCCGTTTGCGCACCCCCCGCCTTCATCGTCTAGTGGTAAGACACCAGTCTTGTAAACTGGTAACCGGAGTCCGATTCTCCGTGAAGGCATCCCCGCATCTCTTCTAATTTTTTAAACTAGCCACCACGAAGGCGCAACACCAAGTGTAGCGTACTTTCCTTTTGGATATTGTAGTCCGCAAGCGTGCGCCCATCTTCCAACTGCTTGCCAGCAAAGATAAGGCGTTGTTGGTCAGGCGGAATACCTTCCTTGTCTTGGATCTTAGCCTTTACGTTTTCAATGGTGTCCGACGACTCCACCTCCAACGTGATGGTCTTGCCTGTGAGTGTCTTTACAAATACTTGCATCTTGCCCTTGTCTTGACTCGCCTTTCTAACTTCTTATGGGACTAATTTTTTAAGTAAGCGTTTAGTAAAAACGTTCAATCTATGCTACCACATGGGACATTTGATGCGACTACAAGCATAGCTTTTCTATACCTTTGGATGTTCTTTGCTTACTTCACCGTCCTTAACAGCTGTGATTTCCAACGACTTGCTCAAAGCAATGTCTACATTCAACATTTGATGGCTTTTACGGCATTCTTCTTTCTCATCACCGTCGTAGACACAAATAACAAGGCCTCCCTTGGGATGACGTGGTTGAAAACGCTCGTCGTGTACATTTTGTTCGTGATGACCACCAAGGCCAAGTTGCCGGCAATATTAGCAATCGTCCTACTTCTCATTATCGATCTATCCCTCAAAACACATATCCAATACATACAAAAAAACAACCCTGACCAACAGCACGAGCAGTCCCCACCTAGTTACGAAAAGTACAGAACCTACGCACAATACATGCTCTATGCCGTGATTGTGCTTGGCTTCCTACATTACGCATTGTATCAAGAGAAATCCTATGGCAACAACTTTTCGCTTTCTACTTTCCTTTTTGGGACGGGCAAGTGCCACAAATAAAATCCTTGATCATTAGTAATAATGTCATCCCCCACAAAAGAGAATTTGCGCAACATTCACGACATTCTTCATCAAGTCATTATAAAAGACACTTCTAACGGGAAACCCAAGACGGATTTTATCCAAGCTATAATGGCCTTGCAAACTTCCGTGAAAGGTATCGAATCGCCAAGTGTGCGGACGGACATGGCAAAGCGCGTCTTTGAGCCGAAAATGAAGGCCATATTGCTGGCGTTCAAGGAAGAAATTCAAGATTGCCTTGAGAAATATGAGGCCGTACAAATGATTTTCTCGAAATACGAGATTGACATGGAAGAAGAAGGACTTGACAGCCATTTTTTGCTCGATTTTATTGAACATTTGGAAGATCCCATCTCCCGCCTATCCGGGCACGGAGAGCTCGTTAATGAACTTCTATTCAAATTTAAATCCATATTTGATGAACAAACAATGAACACATACAAACAACGCTTCAATATTGAAATGATCACCGGGCATGTCCTCGAAGCGTACCGCATATTCTATAATTCCTTGCTTTCGATTTCGGCCACTTTTGATCCCAAAGACATCCGTTTACATCTTGAACAAGCTTTGGGAGCATTCACACAACTAGGGGGCAAGCGCAAGAGCACGAAAAAGAAGTGAAAAACAACAGGTCACATTTCTTTATTTTTACAACTTCATGTTGTCTTCACGGCGACCCACGAAGTAGTCGGATATTTGCGCTTCGAGACGTAACCCCGTAAGAGATAGTTGTACAAGTCCATTTTTTGTCCTATAGATATCAACATTTGGATCGTACTTTCCGTTTGTCAAGATGTCCCAGCGCTCGCGATACCTTCGGTCCTCCATACGCCCATGCCAATAATGTAGAATTGTACCCGGTACGTAGCCTAACTTCAAAGGTTTCACACGCCCCTCAAAATCTCGGAGATGCTGAGAATATCCCGCGTGAATGTTTCCTGGATGGCTAGAATCGACTTTTTGGATGAGGGCAAGGGCCATGTGATGGTCACCCGACCCTAGGATTCCCCAATCGATGAGACCACCCATCGTTTCATATGCGCGCCGGCTACATGCCCATGCGTATCCTGGATGCCAGAACCCGTACTTGTACGTTTTTGTGTATGGCTTCCCACTCCGCAAATACATGAAACCAAACGACTTGTCTGTTTTTATAGCTTCCCCGTGCGGACCTAGGCCAACACACGTTTGAAACAATTGGACCACGTCGTAGACCTTCAAGGCCGTTTGTGTTTCGCGCACCCAATCCTTGTTTGTAAACTCAAGATCGGCATCTATCCAAGCTACATTTTCCCAGTCACTAGGCATGTGACGAATGCCAATGTTTATTAAGCTCTCCTTGATCCAAATACGGTGTTGTGTCTCTACGCTCACGTACAAAAAAATGCCATCAAGAGCGTCTTTAGGTAATTGACAAGAATCGCCCACTTCCATGGCCTCAACAACCACGACGCGAATATGAGGCCGGTCCGCCATGTGTTTCAAGAAATTAACAAATAGTTCCTTGCGCCTTCCGAACTTACAGTAATTGAAATAAGGCAACACGATGTATAAAGGTACGACTTTGGAGGCCCCTAACCCCATGTATTTTGGTGTGGTCGGGGTTGTGTCAAACGTGTCATCGTAAATGCCAATGTCAAGAGACGCACGCACCCGTCCTCTTGCGCACGCGCCCCCTTTACCCTCCCCCGTTGTCGTGCTTATCCTTTTATTTTTCTTCACACAATCCAAAAAACTCGAGAGTGCGGAACCACCTCGCATTTACCGTGGCCCACGTGTTTAGTTTCACATAGGATCTTTTTTACAATAAAATGTATCTATCAACATTGCATAGTTTTCCGCTTCGCGCCCTGATTTTCTCAGACCTTGATCCCAGTGGATCTTGTTACGAACATGGTATACTTTTGATAATCTAATGGTTTCAATAACTGCCGGAAATGAGTGATGTGCTTCTATGTCAAATCGACCCGCAGGAACGATGGGGACTCGCTCCTCGGCCAAAAGACGCCCGAAGGCAACATCATCAAACGTATGCCTCTTGTTTGGATAATCAAAGTTGTTGGCCCACAAATGCGCAACGTCACGAGACATTACCATGCCACAACCACTTGGGAACGGAGTTCTTCCATTCGCATCTCCTATAACAGCACTTATGAGTCCATGCCGGGGCTTTTCAGCAAGATCACTAATTAGGTTGTCCCATATCCAAAACGACGAGAGATTCGTCCGGACAACGTAATCTACGCCGGCGTAAGCCGGCAGAGACAACAGTATTTTCATGGCGAGTGATGTCTTATCATAGATTTCGGGAATGTAACCGTCCTTGCCCTTCAAAAACAGTGTGTTCGTCAATGCATCCGTAACATAGTCCTCTTCCCCACACGCTTCTTTGTCAAAACGGATAAAGTACGACATCACATCAGGATGAGCGTTCATATACCGCCCCCATTGTGTCATAAGCAAAACATAATATGGCTCATCAATGCTTGCAATTATTAAGTTCAAGATCTTCATGCTTATTAGGCATCATCGCAAGTACTTTAAACGAGAAAGCAGTAAAAAATGAAATCAAATCATCACATAAAGGTGCACTTGGATACCGTGGACTATGGACTCTGTGGTGGATGTCACACACTTAGTATGGAAGCTTGTGGACTCTTTGCTATACATGCCTCCCGGGGAACTGGCCAAATCGTTTCCATTAAAAAGCAACGAAACATTTGCATTTCAAGTACACGAATGCGTCCTTGATGGACCACAATTTGATGCTTACAAAGTTCTTTCTGCTCCGCACATGTATTTCTATTTTGATGATTTCATTTCTCTACTAGAATGGCTTTGCTTACAAACCACGCCTCAATTCCAAGACCTCGTCGAACGGGCAGCTATCCATTACGTCAACATCAAAGCGACGCTCGAGATAAAAAAAGAATTGGAGGAAGAGGATATGTTTGCGGACTTCTCATCCCTCCATGTTAAATAGGGGTAGCGCCTCAAGCACTTTCTTGTTAATATTCAGATAGTAGCTTTGTGGGCGATACATGTGGTAATCCGTGTACTCTCCGTTTTGTAACTCGTTTCTCATCTGGTCCGAAACATCTGAAAATGTGTTTCGATCAAGGCGACGGAACATCAAGTCTGCATCCTTTAGGATCTTAAAATGACTTTTTGTTTTTGGCCATGAAAGCACCGACTTACAAAGCTTCATTTGATCGTAATGCCAACCTTCTTTCCCCGGTTGCCCACTATACAATCCGACCTCCTCGTACATGGCTTTTAGGGAGTCAAAGAGCTCTTGCCAAGAACCAGCGGGAAAAAGCTCCCGCCAAGTTGAACTCAATGCAACATTATAGCACATTGGAACTTCATGGTTGGTATAGGGGTCAAATACGTCACGGTATTGAATAAATAGGTCGTCTCGGAGTGGTGCAATTGAATCTACGTAATACGCTCGTGAACACGGGATCATATCCATGTCTGTGATCAAAACACCCGTATTTGCTTCATCGGGATAGAGAATGCCATGGAGACCCGGGTAAAGAAGGCGAATACATTGTGCAGCAAATGCGCTGTGTACTCCTTGAAGCGACTCATGGGCGTTTATCAAAACACAATTTTCTCTATATGCCATCAGGTGCTTGGGTAGTTCACCGTCCGAGATAACGAGAATGACAACACGAACACCGGGGCATACTCGCGCCCAAGCATCCACAAACATAGGAATAAAGTCAATGTATAGGCTATTTGTATTGGTCGCTGTAATAACGGTTCCTAGCTTCATTTCCTCCACTTTCTCAATACATCAACCTTTTATATTTACGCCTAAGTAAAAAATGACTTAGAACATCTTTTGTCATCTCAATATGCCACGTGTCACTTGCCACTTGCCTTGCCAATGGAGTATAAGATTGAGTCCGTAGAGGCAATTCACGAGAAGTTCGCAGCACACATCAATAATGCCCAATTTAAGCCCGTGATTCATGAAGCAGACATCGAGCATTATACGCCACTCCTTCATGATATCATCAATGCCAGCAACGAGCGCGTCCTTGCCCTCAAACCAAAGGGTATGAAGAACTCCTTCTTCCTCAAGATTGGGCGAACGCTCTTTGAACGTGGGGACTTGTCCCATCACGAGCTCCGCGATCTTGAGGAACGACTACGCGTGCAACGTGGTAAGAGCCATTCGGGCGTCCTCGTGATCACAATATTTACGAGCCCACACCCATCATATACGAATGATGCCGGTGAAACCGTCACACAAACGTTCTCTTGCAAATGGAACTGCTATTACTGCCCTCATCAACCGGGGCAACCCCGTAGCTACCTTGAGGGAGAACCAGGAGTCCTTCGCGCAAATAAGTACAAATTCAACTGTCAGCAACAAATGTGGGGGCGCATGGAGGACTTGTTCGACGCAGGTCATCCCGTGGATAAGCTCGAAGTTCTCGTTCTTGGGGGCACATGGGAGTCCTATCCTGAGCAGTATCGCAATGAGTTCGTACGAGACATGTATTATGCAGCAAACACCTTCTGTGTCCCGCCGAACCTCCGTAGACCCGCAAACTCGCTTGATCACGAGCGCATTGAGAACAAGGGGGCTATTTGTAAGGTCATTGGTCTTACACTTGAGACCCGCCCTGACACTATTAACCCGGCTATGCTGACAACTTTGCGCAATTATGGATGCACACGTGTTCAAATTGGTATCCAACATTTGGACGATGCCATCCTCAAGAAGGTGAACCGGAAGTGTACATACGCACAAACAGTGAACGCAATACAGCTTCTCAAGGATTGGGGCTACAAGATTGATGCTCATTATATGCCCAACCTTCCGGGGGCAACACCCGCCATGGATAGGCAGATGCTCGTAAACGACCTTCTTGGGCGAACGGACGTACACAAGACTACCACACCCTCATCCCTCTTCGTCGGCATCGGGGACGTTTGGGAGCGCACGGAGGTCAGCAACCCCGATATTCAAGTTGATCAATGGAAAGTTTACCCGTGTGAGACCACGCCGTACACTGTCATTGAAAAATGGCACAAAGACGGCAAGTATATGCCGTACACTGAGGAGGAACTCACCCCCATCTTGCTTGACATGAAGGCCTCCATATTCCCATGGATCCGCTTGAACCGGATCATTCGTGACATCCCATCGGACTACATCATTGCCTCGGGAGATCGACCGAACCTTCGCCAAGACTTACAAGTACTTCTCAAACGTCGCGGTGAGCGGTGTCGATGTATCCGCTGTCGCGAGGTAAAGCTTCAACACTATGATCCAGCGCTCGCTCACATTGTGGTGCGAGAGTACGAGGCGTCCAATGGTACGGAGTATTTCATCTCATCCGAGCACAAAGACACAACCAAAGAAACACTATATGGCTTCGTACGGCTCCGCATTCCATCAACCAGCACCACGTCTCCACATCCCGCCATTCAGAATCACGCATGGATCCGCGAGCTCCATGTGTATGGCAAGCTACAAAAGACCACCCCATCAGTGGAAGAAGAGACAGCCGACAATCGTACGCGGGCGCATACGCAACACATCGGTCTTGGCAAGCAACTACTTTCGTTGGCAGAGGATCTTTCAGCCCGGCTTCAGCGGACACAAATCCTTGTGATTGCAGGCGAAGGCACAAAAGGCTATTATGAGAAGCAAGGTTACACAGAAACCGTGCTAGGCTACATGTCAAAGTCTCTATGAAACTGAAACTCAAAGACCGTTCCATCACCAGGCGTTGTCATTTTCTTTTTTATAACTTGTGCGTACCGCCCCTTCACAAGAACAACTTTCATTTTTGTACTCTCCTGGTCAATGAACGCTTGAAGCTTGAGGCAATAGTTTTTTAGCGAACGAATGCTCACCACACCCTCAATGCCCCACAATTTTGAGAAGTACGCTTGCCAAAATATATTGGAGGTCAAAAGCGAGCGAGGTGTTGAGTTTGAGTCGCCCATTTCCAAAC
>Ga0209246_10000204_pt1 | contig 27330 bp, 42 predicted proteins | sample LauGreSpBDMM15SN_2_FD_187560 | JGI IMG/M metagenome (GOLD analysis project Ga0209246, IMG submission 187560) | Freshwater lake microbial communities from Lake Michigan, USA - Sp13.BD.MM15.SN (SPAdes) (version 2) | ecosystem: Environmental > Aquatic > Freshwater > Lake | place: Lake Michigan...
TATGCGGGTATATTTTTTAGCGATGACGTGGCGCGCAACAATCTTTTAAACTATATTGAAAGGCATCAAAATGCAAACATCTGATTTTATTTGTATCGATGACATATACACCGAAAACCACGTGGACCTAATCACGCTCAAGGATGGGCGCGTGGTGGGCATCTCGTACGAATGTATTGTTCTATACAAAGATTTGGACGATTTTTATAACTTTGACGGCAAGGTCAAGCCGACGATAACTCTAGAGAGGGATTAAAATGAGCGATAGCATTGTAGATAAATTCACAATAATTAAGACAAGCGAGGGATTTATGATTGATTACATGGATGAGTATATTTATACGCCTAATGGTGATAATACTTTCTACACATATACAGCAGTTCAACTAGCATTATCACAGCACTTAATCAATAACGCTATAGGGGGTTAAAATGAAAACAACAACATATAAATGTATATGTGGGCATATTGCGTACTATTTAAAACGCAAGGGGTGGCGGTGTACCTGTAACAATCCACAAAAAAAGGGGTTAAAATGATCACACTAGAAAAGCTTGCGGCCATAGTGGCCGAGCAACGTAGAGATACCGCGTACCAAGTAGTATTACAGGCACAGCGTGAGTTAAAACGCTTTGAACATGAATATGTAGCGGCCTTGAAGGCCTTAGAGAGCGCGTCATGCTCTATCTAATCGGCACGCTTATACTACTCGCAATTTTCCTAATGTAGGTTCACACATACGCCTTAACTCACTTTTTGAAGCCTCGATGTTTGGGGCTTTAAAAATGTGCTTTTTATTCATATAATCCGCAGACGCAAGACGGCCACAATCCACCCAACCCGCCTCGACCAGAGCGTGCATTAGTGCGCTCGGTGGCACTTTGCTATTGAGGCTCGTGGCTAATCTATCGCATAACGACTGGAAAGGCGACCCGATTACACCCGATTGAAACTCACCCACACGCAAGCGTAGCATTTCAACTATATGCGACTCTGATGCAGACATTCCATGTTCTACCAATGACAGTTTGTATTCGGTCATTGGTGGCGGCGCGCCTGCTTTAAAATGCGACACATTGCGTGCGTACAGCCAAGCGCCAATAGATGAGAAGCCACCAGACTCAAACCACGCCCACATCCTAGCCCCATCATCTGGATTCATCTTGGGCGCGTGCGTCCAGACGCACATCCATCTACGATCCGCAGTCGGTAAGCTAATAGGGATGTATTCATTCGTAAACGCGATAACAAGTAGCCTGTTACACATCTGGTATGGATGCAAGCCCTTACGATTGATTGAAAGCATTTCGGGCGGTGCTGCGATGATGGGCTTGAGCTTGTTAGCTAACGCACGGCGTGCTGCTGCGTCTGGTTCTTTCAATTCGTTTATAATTAAAATCTCTTTTTCTAGATGGTAGCCCCATTGGGAGTTACTGTTCTCGTAAGTCATCTCCTCGCGGTTCTCTAAGCTATCTCCACAAACGGCGTGTATGAATGGTGCAAAGACTGTATCTTTTCCACATCCATCTATGCCAGCTAACAAAATGGCGTGATTTACCTTTATGCGTGGGTTCTGGAGTTTGAAGGCCATCACATCGAATATATGCTCTCGGCTCTCTGCGTCAGGAATGACAGTCGCGCAATGCGTAAGCCACGGCACAATGTTTCCAGGAACGCAGACAGGGCGGCCATCCTTCCATCTGTTGCCGTATATGTTGCCATTACGCGTTACTAAAACAGAATCGCCTGCTGCGTAGGTAACGCCAACTAGGGCTTTAGCACCCATCGTCTGCCTGTTCTCGTCAAAGAACACGGACGCTTCGACCTTACGATTCGTGTGTATGCTCTTGCAGTCGATGTGCCTGTATAGCGCATTGAATGTAGACCTGCTTATCTCGCGGCGGTCATGTAAATCAAAATATGACTCGTCCTCTTGAATGTATGCAAAGCGTTCAAACCATTTAGAGCGTTCTACACGGCCTAATTCTTTACGCTCTACTTCGGCCAGAGCGTCAGTCTTGAACATATCGGACGGTTCTATTTTGGATAATGCTGTCTCCATTACGGCGGCCAGTAGTTCATCGCGTAGACCATGCCCACACTTGATACCACTTTCCTGCTCTACCCATTGTAGGAATTTATGGCTGTCCCATTCGCTACAATGCTCATGCAGACAAGTGTATGCGCGTGTAACTGGCATATAACGACCTTCAGGATTGCCGTCAGAATGTTCGGCGTGGTTCGGACACATAACGCCCCACCATCCGGCACTATTGCCGTTAGCTAACAGATAACCAGCAGATTTTAGCCAAGCAAGCACCTCGTCCGTGCCATCATCGGCAATGTCTATCCGGTTGAGCGTGGAAGTGTCGGCTGCTTCAGGTATAACGTCTAAGGCCGTGCATATCTGGTCGAGGGTGAACTCACGCTCTGGGTGGAACTCAGTCAATACACTTGCAAAGTTGTCGCGCCCTGGTTTTAGATTGATCGATCCTGGCAGTCGAAAGTTGCGTACAGGGTTGATAGCCCCACCGTCCGTATAGCCTGCGTCTGCTATGGCCTTGATTGCTGCTGAGAAATCGCCTTTGGTTGGTTGGCTATCGAGCGCGAAGGTGTAGCCCCATTGATAGTTGTTGGGCGAGGTTTCCATCTTCCAAGTAGGCTCAAGCGGTGGAACGGTGGACTTTGTGCCTATGTCGTCTAGTACCATAAAGCCAACGTGTTCGCAATTAGATGCTGACGCGGACGGTTTGCCGTCTATAAAGCGGTCAATGATGAACATGGCGGTATTGCCGTACCATGCCCCTGCGGTCATCTTCTTACTAGGTAGAAAAGCAGGCCATGCTTTAGCTGACTGCTTGACCACTAGGAATGTCTCGCCTTCAGGCGCAATGTTTGTTAGATAATTAATCATTTACCATACCTTTTCATAATTTTCACTTCAACAGAAAGCGGAAGGCCAGTTGCCCACGCCGGAGGGGTACACATAATATGCTCTAATTGTGCTGCGACTGCATCTGCATTTTTTTCCGCACATTCAACGACTATTTCATCGTGAATGTGCAGGATTGCGTCAATTTGGCGTAAAGAATGGCGTAGCAGATCGTTAGCGACTGCTTGTGTAATGTTCTCACAAGCTAGACCTTTCCACAAGCGAGCGCGAGGCCATTCTTTAGCATCGGCGGTTGGTTTCCATGCTGCTTTCAGGTATGTAACGCCATCTGTTTCTAGCCTAGCAAACGGATAGCACAGCACACGACCGGACGGCAGTATATACCAGAGGTGTATACCATCGAACATATAGGTAACGCGCCCTGCTGAGAACTCACGGCCTTTATGACGCATAGCTTTCATGTAGGCGATCTCTAGCTGTTGCCAGTAGTTGACTGCCCATTGATTAGCACGTCTCCATGCGTCCACAGTACGCTTCGCCTCTGATTCGGTTAGAGATACACCGTAGGCCTTGCTCATGGCTGCGAACGCTCCAACACCACCACCGTAACCGCAAGCGAGAATTGCCACTTTGCCCACTTGTCGCTGTTCAGGTGATACCTCCGATACACGGAAGATACCCTGCGCTTCTCGGACATAAATGTCCGATCCATCACGGAACACTTGCAGCACTTCTTCTGCATCACCGGATAGCCACGGATTGCACCGTGCTTCAATACCCGCCCAATCCGCTACGATCAGTACGTTGCTTGGTTCTGGTATAAGTGAGGGGCGAAGCATACCCTTCAGCACATCCGTTACCCTTATCCCAAACTTAGGCACTACGCTATGCCCGCGTACCATTGCATCTCGTGTAGCCTGCGGATCTTTCACACACTTGCGCGTAAAGTTGTGGACTTGCGCTCCATAGGATGAAGCACGGCCTGTAGCTGCTCCACCATTGAACACGAAAGCACCACGCACACGCGTGTCCTCTCTATCTGCCAGATCAGCCAAGCGTTTAAACTTAGCGACTGAACTAGCCCATATATCGTCAGCGCATTGGATAACGTCTGCTACCTCGTGTGGCACTTGGTCTGCATCTAATGTCAGTAGATTAGCGCGGACGGTCTTGTCTATAGAATAACGCTCACCGTTATACATTAGCTTGAGGGCTTCTTCGCCAACACGGGCTTGTACCCAAGCTCGCATTTTAGGACTGCGTACGCTTGTTACTTCGCCTTGGGTTATGTCTGCAACTAGGGCTTGGATCTCGTCTGTCTCCACGCTTGCGTACTGCACGGCAGCCAGACATAGCGCAGTATCGACCAGTACGCCTCGATCATTTATGCGCTCGTTAACGTGGTAGTCTAGTAGCTCGGTAGCTGAGAGTTGACGCATAGACTGGGAAATGGAACGCATAGCGCGTACGTCCTGTTCGCAGTACGCAATCATCTCTGCCATCAGTTCAGGCGAGTTGTTGAATGGTGGTACACACATCAAGCGTATAAGCTGCTTGCCTCTGTGATCCTTCTTCATTCTGCTACTGAGCGCACGGCCTACATCCTCAAGTGAACCAGGTAAGCAGTTAGCCCGCGCCTGTGCAGCCGTACAGTAGAACTGCTCTAGCTTGAAGTTTATATGTAGGACATACCAAAAAATTAAACGCTCGAAGGCGGCATTATGAGCGCGGATCTCGCCTGTATAGCTACGGATAGCTTCAGGGAACGGCGCGTCAGGTGTCCATGTTTGCACTTCATCATCATCAAAAGCATAGGACAGGCATAGCACCTCGGTGCTAGCATCTTGAGCGTAATTGTATACGCCGTGCGTTGATAAATCACATTCGCTGCGAGTCTCAAAGTCTAGGTATAGCATATTTCCCTCCCGACTGCCGTCTGTCACACGGCAGAAAGTAGTGAACTAAGCGCGAACTCTACGGCGTGCGGGTTCTTCTGTCTTGCCATCCATGCTAACCCAGTCTAATACTTCAAAGATGGGTGTGAAGATACGGCCATACGACTTGTGCTGATAATGTTCCTTCTTCAGAGACACCACCGGCACAGGTTTCAAATGATCCTTCTCTACTTGGTTAGCAATGGCAACAGCAAGCGCCTGCACAGAACGCTTACCACCGACTGACGTTGTAGAGAATGTTGCTTCCATTCCTGCATCATCACCAGTTAAGCACTTCATGCTCATGCCTACCTGAGTCTCCCACCCACGCTTAGCGCCTGCGGGGGATACGTCAAGCTCTGGCAATGGCTGACTGACGTTAACCATCTTCTCACCCAGCACTTCTCCATCACCCCAAGCAATAAAGCCGTGAATGAATGAGAATGGGTTGACCACCCAAGTTGCTGCGTCATCCACTTCCGTTTGGTCTGCACCGTACACCCAATGGCCTGTCTTATCCATCTTAATGATTACAGTACCCGCCGAACCCACCTCTACTTCAAGTGTGCGTAGCGCGGTTGACAATGTAGATACATCTGGAAGTCCTGCGTTTGAAAAAGCGATTACATTTGACATATTTTCCTTTACCTTACATTAGTGATAGCTTAGCAAGATGCTCAGCTAGTTGAAGCACCTCTGGTCTAGGATCACTCCTAGCTGCGAGGGTGTTGCCAGATGACACTGCCACGACTAACTCGGAGGGCAATGCCACCTTTTTCTCTTTCAGCGCCTTCTCTGCTTGAGCAGGGCTGAGTATATCTTCGGTAAATGGTACTACGCCGTTACTATCAAGCCAATCCGCTGCTTTGCTCTCGTCCACCCATTTGCGAATAGCACGCTTGGCTACTAACTTATAATCTGGTACTGCACCGCCTGACTCCAGTATCTTAAAGGCTAACGCACGAAGGTCTGTTATCCATCCCTCTAGTAGGTCTGCGTCCTTTAGTGCTGCTGATATAGCGGGAGCGTCAAGGCTAGATACTTTCACCTTCAACGCTCGCTCTACTGCGCCTGTCATCTGTGGGCATACTGGTTTAGCAGAACACCAACGACAATGATCGCCTGATTTAAGTGTAGCTTCGGGCTTGGCTGATTCCCTAACAGCGTTAGTTAACTCACGCTCGAAAGCCTTTACTCTATCTGGTGTAGTAGTCCACCGCTTGATGCTAGGTGGTTGCACTATTATACACTCTATTTCGGTCACATCTTTAAATGCCCATAAAGTTGCTTCTGTTCTCATGGCTGCTGCTGCGTAGAACATAAGTTGTTCATTCTCCGCGGCTTCTACTATCAGGCCGTTACCGAACTTCCAATCAAGCACGACAGCCTTATTACCCATTCTGCCAATAAGGTCTGTAGAACCGAACACCTTGGGCATAAGCTGACCGAAGTTAACGCTTGTCTCTACAGCAAACTGCATTGTATGGTTAGGGTCTATCTCCTCAAGGGCTGATAGTGCAGGCAGTATCTTGTCTTTTAATAAATCTTCGGTCAGCACTTCATCGGCGTAGGTTGTACCTAAGTAGTCCAGTAACGGCCTGTCTGATGTCAGCATCTCAGCGATGACATTATGTAGTAGCGTACCCTCGTCAGCGTACTTGCTTGAGGCTTTAGCAGGCATCGTAGCGCACAGGGCTACTGATCCTGGGCAGTTGATAACACGTTTGGCTGTTGAGCCTCCGACTATAGATGAATGTTTCATAGTTTACCTTTCGATTAATGGAGGTTGAATCTTAAACCTAAAAAAAAGACTTGTCAATAACTTTTTTATGATATATAGTCGGGCCATGAAAGAAAGCGAGATAGAGAAGCACCTAGTCTGGACAGTAGATAGAGCAGGTGGCCGGACATATAAGTTCACATCTCCTGGACGCAAGGGGGTAGCAGACAGAATTGTATGCTTGGACGGCCAGACATGGTTTATAGAGTTAAAGACTAAGGGCGGTAGGCTGTCAGAATTACAAAAAATATTTGCTGCCGAGATGAAGCGGCTTAATCAGAAGTATGCGTGCTTATGGACAAAAGAGGGAATAGACGAATGGGCAAAATTTTAATAGCTTGCGAGTACAGCGGTACGGTCAGGGATGCCTTCGCTAAGCTAGGCCATGATGCGTGGTCATGCGACATACTGCCTACTGACGTTGAGGGCCAGCACTATCAACGCGACATAGCAGACGTTATAGATAATGGATGGGACTTGATGATAGCCCACCCACCATGCACCCATCTAGCTGTTAGTGGAGCTGCACACTTTGCAGCCAAGAAAGCAGACGGTAGGCAGGACGCTGCGCTAACTTTCGTAAGTATGCTACTAGACGCACAGATCCCGCACATCGCGCTAGAAAATCCTATCAGCATCATCTCTACCCGTATCCGCAAGCCTGACCAGATCATTCAGCCGTGGATGTTTGGCCACATGGAGCAGAAGTCTACCTGCCTTTGGCTGAAAGGCTTGCCAAAGCTAGTACCAACCAACAATGTAAAAGAGGAAATGCTGAAGCTACCCCGCAACCAGAGGGAACGGCTGCACTATCTACCCCCTAGCCCTGACCGGTGGAAGTTACGCAGCAAGACATTCCAAGGTATAGCTGACGCTATGGCCGCACAATGGGGCGCTCTATGAATCTTAGACCGTACCAAGTAGAGGCCGCTGACTTTCTGCTAGCCCATGACCGCGCTATGGTACTGGCGGCGGTAGGTGCGGGCAAGACTGCGCTAACCCTACACGCTATGGAGAAGCGCGGTGGCCGGTATCTGGTCATAGCGCCTAAACGTGTGTGCGAGGAAGTCTGGCCGATAGAAGCGCCTAAGTGGTCTACTCTGAAGCTAACTGTAGCAGTAGGCACGCCCAGAATACGGCAGACTGCGTTTGATTCTAAGGCTGACGTAGTGGTAATGAACTACGATAGCCTGAAGTCTATACCCCATCTAAACTTTGACGGCATTGTGTTCGATGAGCTAACGAGGCTGAAGAACCCATCAGGTAAACGCTTCAAGGCGTTGTTCAGCGAGATAGACCACATACAGATCCGTTGGGGCTTGACAGGATCATTCACCAGTAACGGACTAGAGGATGTGTTTGGCCAGTGCAAGATCGTGGACAAGTCGCTACTCGGACGGTCTAAGGGTGCGTTTCTACAGAAATACTTTGTACTTATCAATAAGGATTACGGCGAATGGGCTGCACGCAAGGGAGCGCTAGAGAATGTTATGGCGGTCATCAAGCCTGCTACGTTCCTACTGGAGTCCAAGCTATACAAGGACAAGCTACCGCCTCTGCACGTTGTCGAGATGCGCTGCGACATGGATCTCAAGGACTACAACAAAATGAAGAAGGACTTTGTTGTTGAGTTTCCTACAGCTACAGCCGTGGCAGCTAACGCCGGTGTAGTCACAGGCAAGCTACAGCAGATGGCCAGTGGGTTCATATATGATAATGACAGCGTAGCGTCACCAGTACCAGGTAAGTACACAGCTACACGAAGCACTATGTGGTTGTCAACACATAAATTTGATTTATTAGATAGCGTTTTGGAAGAAAATCAACACGCCAACACGATTATAGCGTATACATATAAAGGCGAACTGGCTGAACTACAGCGCCGGTATCCCAAAGCCCTCACGCTAGACTGCCCTAACGCGGTAGCTAGATGGAACAGAGGCGAAATAGAACTGCTTTTAGTCCACCCCAAGTCTGCGGGGCATGGATTGAATCTACAGTACGGTGGTAGCAAGATTATATTCTTGTCTCTGCCGTGGTCATTAGAGCTATACGAGCAGACTGTTGGACGCTTGCATAGGTCAGGTCAAGAACACGCAGTATGGTGCTACATATTAATAACTAACAAAACGATTGACGAGCGTATATGGGGTGCGCTTGCGGATAAAAGAGCATTGTCTGACATTGCAACGGAGGAGTTAAGGTGAAAACGAAGTTAAAGGCGGCTAAAGCAGAAATGAGGATTAGGACTCGTGAGTACAACGCCTCGAAGAAAGCTCTGGTCAGAATATTTGATGTAGTTACAAAATTGGAGAACAAAATTGCTAACTTGGCGAAGTCTAAATGATAAGTTGTATGCGCTAACTGAGGCCGAGGTGCTGAAGCTGTTAGATGATGAGCGGGTGGGTTCTAAGCGGATCTCTATACTAGAGAGGTTGCACCAAAGGTATAGTGTACTGCGGGCTACTAGAGAACGGATAGATATACTGAAGGAGGCGAGACGAGCATGAGAGAATTTCTAATAGCAGTTATTTTAATGCTAGTGATGACAGATATATTTGCTTGCCCCAGCAAGGGTATAGAGAAGCTACCGACTCATCTGGTGCAGCCTTACTGCGACTGCTACCACAAGATAGTGTTAGAACCAAGGTGGATAATACCTGGGCGTGAGAGGGCTGAACTAGTGTGCGGGGGTCGGGTTTGGGATATTGCATATAAACAAAGGGGAAGTAAATGACGTACGAGTATAGCACTAAAGGCAAGTCCTTCTCAATACTGGACGCATTGGGCAAGGCAACAACGCAGGAGTTGGTGCTGTTGAGCATAGCGTGTAGCAAGGGGGCGTACACCAAGATGGGTTCGGACAAGGTGGCTGCATTTGATTTATTTAACGAAATTATGGAAAAACACCATGAATGAGATATATGACATTTATCGAAAGATAAGGGCTGATTGTACGACTCACTTGGAGGTACAGGATAAAATGATTAAGGACTACGGCTATACGTGGCAGGAGATTACAGAAGCTAAAGTGGCTATGGAGTCTAATGAACCTAACTATTGGCTAGATAAGTCTAGTATAGACATGGTTAACAGCCCACCACATTACCTGACCGGCGGTATAGAGACTATAGACTACATCAAGGCCAAGCTGACGGCTGAAGAATTTAAGGGCTACCTACGCGGCAACGTACTAAAGTATGCGTCGCGTAAAAAGGGCGGTGATGATATGGGTAAGGCAGCGTGGTACGCTGATAGGCTATCAAAATGTGGCTCTTAATCGCAGCCTACGCTTTCAGAGAAGAAATGGTGGGGTCGCTAATATGATGATAATAACTATCTTAATGTGTGCAATACTTGGTTACCAAGTAACTATGCCAGAGATTGCTAATGCCAAATATTCATTCGCAGTATATAAAGATAATATTGTGCGAATGAATACACAAAATGGTATCTTTGAACAATGTAATGAAAAATTTGTGTGCAAACCGACGGAACTAAAGGAGGCGAAATGATTAAGATAATAGCACTACTAATGATGGCATCAACAGTTCAGGCAGCAGAGTTATATGATCAGCAGACCGGTAAGTATCTAGGCCAACTAGGGGGCAACCCGTACGCGGTTGACTCCACTAGCAACCCTTTTGGTAGATATGGTAGTACACTAAGCCCAGACTCTATCAATAACCCACTTGGCAATTACGGATCAGTCAACAGCCAAAACTCTCCTAACAATCCGTACGCAATTAACCCGCCGGTGATTAGGAGATGACTGAAATATGCTTAGTTTGTGGATGGGACTTTGACGCTGGGACGGGGTTGACAGGTGATTTTGACGATAACGAAATATCCTTCTGCCCTGATTGTTTACATAATATGCTAGATATGATGGAGGAGCATGATGACTGACCAAGATAGAGCATGGCTAGACTACAACCTAAGAAAAGAGCTAGAGTCGCTAGAGGGTAAGCAAGGCAACTACTTTAAGATAGAGGATATTAAGGCAAAGCTAGAGGAGCTGAAATGCTTGACTACATAACAGCGCACCCTGGGTGCAGTAAAGAGATGATCGTAGCCGCCACTGGTTTGACAGTACACCAAGTAAACAATAGGTTAATCAAACTTAAAGGGGAGGTTCAGACAGTCATTACAGGCAAGGGTGGTGGCCGGACGGGTACGTATTACGCGAGTGGTAAAAGCCCTACCGGAGGCAGAATAGTTCATGCAGGTGATTTGTTGAGAAAGAAGTACGGCGTTCTATCTCCTGAGTTAAGGAAGATGGAACATTCTGGAGTTCGTAGTTATATGGAAGGAAATGGTTATGACTGAGTACAATGAAAAGAAACGCGCAGAGTCTATCGAGTATCTGCGTAGCCGTAACAAATATGTTATCGAGAGCGACTTTGTTCCTACGCCCGCAGTGGCTACAGACATAGCCAAGACCATAGAGATCTTTCTGTCAGACTTCAATAGGCGGTGTCACAAATGAGTCAGCCTACGTCTAACAAGGATCTGATGGATACGCTTAATGCGTACCATAAAACAGGTTCTCAGCTAGCCGCAGCTAAACTTTTAAACATGAGTCCTAGCACTCTTAGGTCTAGGCTCAGAGCAGCCGAAAAGATTGGGCTTAAATCCAAGATACCATTCGGTAATTCTGCTGAGCTAAACGCCTATCAGCAACTATCCGAAGCGCAAGCCAAGATACGAGCGTTGGAGACTTTAGCCAATATAGTAGAGCGAGATAAGCTAACTTGTGACTACGTTAAGGCTACAATTATCAAGTTAGCTAAGTCCAAGATAGACGTGCCTAAGTGGTTGTCTGCACCGCCTAAGAAAAAGGTGACTAGCGGAGTCCCAACTATCTTTGCGTCAGATTGGCATTGGGCAGAGGTGGTGGATTCAAAGCAGATTGGAGGCGTTAACTCTTACAATATCAAGATAGCCCAAGAACGCGCTAGAACCCTCATCGAAACTTCCGTAGACCTCCTCAAAAATCACTTCGCTAATCCTACTTATCCTGGCATTGTATTTGTGCTGGGTGGAGACATGGTGTCCGGTGATATACATGAGGAGCTGTCTGCGTCTAACGAGATGGAGATGATGCCGACGGTACTTGACATTTGGGCGGTGCTGTCGTGGTGTATTAATAGACTCGCGGACGAGTTCGGTAAAGTGTTCATTCCCTGCGTGACAGGTAATCATGGACGCAACACTTTTAAGATTCGGAACAAGGGTCGTAACCATACTTCCTTCGATTGGTTGATTTACCAGTTTCTAGCCAAACGGTTCGAAGGTGACGACAGAATACACTTTTTGATCTCAGACGGCTCAGATGCGTATTATTCCGTTTATGGTCATAAGTACTTGTTAACACACGGAGATCAGTTTAGAGGAGGTGACGGCGTGATTGGCGCTCTTGGCCCGATAATTAGAGGCGACCATAGGAAGCGTTCTAGGAACTCACAGATCGATCAGGAGTACGATACCATGCTACTGGGTCACTGGCATCAATTAATTCAGCTACAGAGGCTTATAGTGAACGGTTCTTTGAAGGGGTACGATGAATATGCGTATAATAACAACTTTCCGTTCGAACCACCGAGGCAGGCGCTATGGATTACTCATCCGTCGCACGGCATCACTTTTTCAGCCCCTGTTTACGTAGATAGGAAGGCAGAGGTAAAGAATACTAACTGGATCTCTTGGACATGAGAATAACTACAAAGAACTTAGTTGATATGTATATTATGCTGAAGGGTATGCACCCGTTTAATAAATGGCGGTTGCCACCGGTAAAAGAGGTTAAGTTTTCTGTGACGGATGATGCGGATAATCTAGGTACATACGTGCATGACGATGACCAGCATCACATAACAATTAGTCGGGCTAAGAATGGGCATCTGGAGACAGTAGTCAAAACTATGTCGCATGAGATGATACATATGCTGCGGGGTAAGACTCCTAAGTACGGGTTACACGACGCTTACTTTTTAGCTAAGTCGCGTGCTGTGGCGCTGGAGATGGGATTCGATCCGTTGGAGCTGTAAACAATCGGTACTCGGCTTGCCTACGCCTGATCAGTCCCTTGAGGATTCTGCCGCCTGCCATATTATACTTCAGTATAACTTTAGCGGCATCTGCGTCGCCTCGGTTAATCTTCTGCCTTAATGTAGATCTTTGAAGAACGCCCAGGCCGAGATTAAAGCTAAAAGACACAAGAGCATCAAACTGAGATTGAGTGAGATACACGGGACAATAACGTAACACACCCCGTTCAAATCTAGCCAAATCTGTTCTAAGAAGTTCATTTATTTCCCCCAGAGATAATGTGCGATTCCATTCGTCAGGTAGCTGCAAGCCATTACCAATAACATGACCGTAACCAACTGTATATAGCCCAGCAGGGCAACGATACGGAGTAGACTTGCATCCTTCATATTTTCTAATTAACTGCAACCCATTTGATGAAGTTTTCATTGTACAAACAATTAGTTACTGTTATGGTTTATACATAGTATATACATTGTTTAGAGATAATGCAGTTGCATTGTACGTTGCACCCTTGCAACATCTTTTGCAACTTTCCCGTGCGGTAAATATACGGCTTAATTACCGCTAAAACCGCATTAATTTACCGTTCCGGATATATTACATTTTCAGGTTTTATTTACTGGCAAATGCCCTCGCGCCAAACCAAAAAGAAATGATACTAGCAAAGATAACTTGCATATGTTCATCCCATAAATTATCCATAGCTACTTGGAAAGATATTCCTGTATTTATGGCGTAATAGAAACCAAAAATCTCCACGAAACAAAGGACACTAAACATACCATAAGTGATAATAGGGCGTACCAGCATACGGAGGTTGATAGCCCATTGTGAAGCACCCTTTCCAATCTCGATGTCATGTGTGTACAGGGCCTGTTGCTCTGCGCTAGAAGTCTGCGTCTGAATCTCGTCATATTTAATCTCCTCGATTTTAACTTGGCTTGCCAACCCTGCCTTCTGTAACTCCAACTCGCGGGTTAGTTGTAACTGCGCCATCTCCAGCTCGTGCTTCTTATCGCCTCTATCCTGGAAGAAGTCAAGGACTTTAGGCACGCCTGCTGTGAGAAAGCTAACTATAGTGGTGAACAGAGTAAACATTATTTATCTACCTTTCCGTCAATTTTATCGCCTAAACGCATAATCATATCTTCTATTCTGTCAAACCTTGCTTCCATCGTATCCTTCGATACGTAGTTGGTAGGTAGATTAACTTCTATCTCCTTAACGTCCTTCTTTAGCTCTGCCACCGCATCCCATAACTGTCGCCCAAGCCATCCAAGTAAGGTTAGTAAAGCACCACCTACGTAGTTGAATAGCTCTTGGCCTGTCATTGCTGCGCTCCTAAGTTGTTTTGATTAGCGGGTGCTAGGTTATTAAGTATAATTGCTGGAGGTACACGCCGTTTTATCAATCCCATTGGTATGCGCTCTGTAGTGCTAAGCTCCCCAGTAGTAAAGCGTTTGCTCATAGCTTTTTCTAAAGATGACGCGGCTAGCTCTGGATGGAGCATCTCTTTAGCTATCTCGATAGCTGTAGCCCTGCTTATCTTACCCTCGATAGCCCTAAGTAGCTTATCCGCTAGAGTAGCTACTCTAGACAATACACCAGAAGTTCTAACATTAGGCGCTAGCTCTACAGTTTCGCCTCGTTTGGCGTTCTGCTTGTTCTGCTCCTGCCGTAGAAAATCCTGCTTAACCGCTTCTACTTTAGCTACATTATCAGGAGACAGCACGTCAGTTAGTTTCTTATGCATATCCGATTTTGTAGCCGTTTCTATAGTACCAGCTTCGTTTTCTACCGCGGCAATAAAGCTACCTGGAGTCTCATTTTGAAGCGAACTCTTTAACTCTTTTCGTAGATGCTGTCCTACCTCCATCTCATTTATAGGCTTAGAGTCGGCTGCGTACTGCTCTCTAGCTACCTTATACGCCGGTATGTTATTATCTTGCTCTACCCATTTAAGAAACGCGTCTTTAGTAGCTATAGTCGCCTTTTTAGTATTACCCGACAAGCCGCCTTCTTTAATAACGGGCGTATTAATAAGGTCGTCAAACGCTAGCTTTATATTGTGTAAGTCCTGCCCTGTATAGTTAGCAAAAGAGGGCTCAGACATGATAGGCTTGCCAGTAATAGGATCAGCTCCTACTTGTTTAGCTGCAGTATTTGCACCAGAGCCAAAAGACTGCCCTTTTTTAGCTGCTAGCTCTGCCGCGTCAGCTACCGCCTTCTTCATATCCGGCCTAGACATCAGGCTAGTAAAGGTCTTATCCGCAGCAACTATCTGGTTATCAGAAAGGCCATAGGTTGCTGACGCTTTAGCGTCTCTTTCCGCTATAGCTGCTGCTAGATCGGCTTCAGTACCACCTATCTCGCCTAGCGAAGCATCTCTAGCTTTAGCGTTAGCTATGTCTCTAGCTAGGTATTCGTCGCCCAAAGTCTTTGCTGCGTCTTTTTGTAGCTTAGCGTATCCTGTAGATCCTACAGCGGCTGCGGCTTCACCAGCGGTAGGCAAGCTGCCAGGAACTAGCTCGGTATTACCCTGTAGAGCATTTAGTATTTGTCCGTCTTTACCCTTAACTGCGGTGCGTAGAGCGTTGCCCTTAGAATCTAGTACCTTATCTGCGTACCCTCTACCAGCGTTATATCCACGTATACCTAAGTTAGCCGTGCCAGTAGCACCTGCTATTACAGGTGCTAAAGGGTTGGTCATAGCGGATATATTGCTAAGTTTGGAGGAATTAGCAGCTTTGCCCGCTACGCCGGTTAACCCCGAAAAGTCCGCTAAGACTGCAACAGGGTCTGTCTTTAGATGATTAAGGAAGCCCTCTATAGAGCCATAATTTTTAGCGTATTCACCGCCTACAGCATTAGCTTGGGCTACCGCAGCTTTAGCAGCTTCGGGGTTAAATTCAAACTTGTTAACCATATCGGTAACTACTTTGGGGGATATATTCTGAAGCGCACCAGCACCAAGTCCTACCAGCTGGTTAAAGGTATCAAATGGATGCGCTACCGCGCCTACTACTTTACCCATACCAGGAAGGATATTACGAGATAGCTCACCAACATAATCTACAGTGCTAGCTATAGGCCCCTTTGGTTGAGCAGGCGCGGCAGCTTCGGTAGGCGCGGCTACTTCTTTAGCTGCAGCCCCTCCGTCTAGCCCAGTGACCTTTCTCCCTGTAAAGTCTTTCTCTGCCCGAAGTTGCGCCATTTCTGGCGTGACGTTATCCGGCACACCGTTGTATATGTGCGAAGAACCATCGTCAAAGGTTACTGTAATATTGCGTGCCATTATTTAGTTCCAGTTACTTACGGTTGCGCCAGTTCTAGTTGCACCTGCTTCAGCAGGTGATCCTGTACGATAGCCTTGTTCTGAAAGAGTCTTTTTATACTCTTGATCCATAACAAGCATTTCCCTTCTTAGTTCTTTTAGCTTTTTAACCACTGTTTCTGGCGCATCGTTAACTGCGGGTATAAATGGCCTAAGTCTGGGCGTTTCACCAACTGTTACCGCTGCACCACTTCGATCATGTATCTTTAACGATCCTATGTTAGCTACGGTAGCTCTGGCAGTAACGCCATTAGGATCAGTTCTTTGTAATACAGCGTCTGGTAGATAGGCTTGAGCGCCAAATCCGCTAGGATATAGGCTTACTTGTTTTAACGCATTATCTATATTAGCTACCGCCGCGTTATTCTTGGCTACAGTTTCTAGGATATGCGCGGGCATACGTTTCTCTGGGCCAGCCAATGAATCAGGTGCAGTCTTTCCTGCATTTTTCTGGCTCCTTAGTTCTGCCCCAAATCTATTATAGAAATGTACAGTACCGTCATTATCTGTAGTTGTACGGACTACTACGCTTTCATCTGCTTGAGGTATATTAGTTTCTTTAGCGATCCTAGCTTTTAGACGCTGCGCTGTTGGAGAGTTTCCTTCACCAGCAGCTTCGAGTTTTGCTAAGTCTGCGACCAAGGTTTTAAACTCAAATGCTTTTTTATCTGCCGCCTCGTCTGCCTTCATACCCGCTATACTCTTATCTTGTACGTCTAGACGCGTATAAAAGTCTTTGAGCTGAGAGCCATATACTTCACGCATTGGTGTGCCGCTAGAACTATCGTATAGCGCTGTAGTCTTTTTAATGTCATCCGCAGTCTTATCGCGCTCTGCTACTTCAGCTAGATATTTTGGCGTATATTCTAACTTTTCTTTCATCGTCGCGCCCATCGGTACGTTGCCTACCTCTGTAGATGGGCCTCCGTAAGCTGGAGTAGACAATACTACAGTCCTATCTCCAGATGCTACCGTGTGCTGACTTGGCTTCAAGTCTGCCGCGCTAGCGCCCTGAGATGCTAGCCATGCAACACGCTGGTCTAGAGGCAGAGCAACTAACATATCTGCTGTGCGTTGTGAACGTGCCTTCTTTTCTGGGCTATTATGCGGGTTAAGCTGATAGTCTTGGTTATGCGCTATTATATTCTCAGGGGATGGGTTTTGGGAGATATTGCGATACGCTTGCGCTGCAGTCTCGTCATGTATCTTATCTGTTTCTGCTACAGTTTTTTCTCCCAACCGCTTAGCTGTCTCTCCCTGACGTATTTCAGCTAGGTCTTTAGTACCTCTTAACCCATAAATTATGCTTTCATCTCTACCACCACTACCAATATATCGATCTAACTCTGCCTGCCTAGCCGCATCTGCCGTAGCTGCTTCCGTCTGTTGCCTATGTCGCGCCATATTCGACATATCGTTTTGGATATTGGCAAACTTAACCATATTGTTAAGCGGATTCTCAAACTGAACCGGCTTTACACCTGCTGCTATTTCGTCATTTATAGCCATTATTTATCCTATACGTTAACGGATGGGGGGTACATATCAAATACAGATGCAGGTAGATTTCCTTCAGCCCCGTACCCAGTTCCCCCTCCTCCAAAGTTATAGCCATCGTTAGTAGGTTTAGGAGGGAACATTCTATTCATCATACTCATATTATTGTAGTTATTCATCGCATTGCCGATAGCGTTGCTATAAGAGTTAGCTGAACCCATGTAGCCAGAAGCGTTAGCTGCTCCAATACCACCAAGAGCTGCACCGCCACCAGTAGCATAGGCATTACCTGCTGCGGTAGTGTTATTGGCAGCACTTAACCCTACGTTGCCTTGACCGCTTAGCATATTGTATATGTTGCTTCTGTTGTTCGTATACCTATTGAACGCCTCGTTGTACTTAGTGCTTCCGTAGTCCACACCGTACCGCTGTGCTGCCTTCAGCGCTGCACCGCTGTGCAAGCCGCCAGTAGCTGCGTTGCTAGCGTTGAGAGCGTTCATGCCTGTGTCCAAACCAAACTGATAGCCTGGATCTTTATTACTCAGGTAGTCATCCATGCTAAAGTTACGGGCTAGAGAACCATAGTCCGCATCGCCAGCATTACCGCCAGTACCAAGTAACGTAGCTAGTCGGTTGTTAGCCCCTACGCCTGTATTATAGAACGGTTGGTTTCTAGCAGTCGTTTCTTCGTACATCCTTCTCTGAAGGGCTAGCTGTTCTCTAGCTGCTGCTGCTTGCATTTCAGCAGCTTTCTTTGAGGCGTTAGACCCCATCATTCCGCCTATAAGACTTGCGCCTGCTCCTATTACCGATCCTGTTATAAAGGCCATACTATAAACTCCTTAATTCGTTATATATTTTACTTACTGCTTCTTTGTTAATCGTTAATCCTGCAAATTGCGGTTGCATCTCTATCTCTCTTAATACTGCATGGCGTTCTGCATCAAACGGCCTTTCTAGTAGGTACTCGTACATCCGTTTAGGCGCATCGAATACATCACGCCAATCCAGATGCACACCCTTTATACTGTCCAACCGCTTCTCAACATCATCGTCTAACGCTGGAAGCCCTAGCGCCATTAGACTTTCGTCTATTTCGTTTACATCCCTATGCAGTATAACCTTACGGGCGGGGTGCTTATTAACCCACTCACTGAACCAGTACAAACCGGTACAGGATACGCCTAAAGACTTCTTGCTTGTTAATCCGTCTAACTGGTTGTAGTGCCAAGTATACAACGGATCGTGTATACAAAGTGTAGTATCTGTAGTAAGCCAGTTAGATGCCCAAGTGGTCGCCGATCTGGGAGCAGCTATAACCATAAAATCTATCATACAAAGCTGGTTATCAGTCCATTAGTTACGGTTATAGTCCTTCCTACCAAATTAGCAGTCGTGACCGAAGTATCAATACCATCCTGCAAATCGGTTAGCGTTACAGTAGCTGAACCGCTTCCCGTCATAACAAAGACGTTAAGAAAGAACCTATACCATTCCCTTGACATTAGCCCCGTTTCGGGATCTATTACTGGCACACGAGGTGCGGGTATATTGGTAATATTAAGCATTGGTCGGAGTAACCTCTAGCTCAGCGCCCATGATGGCTACTTTAACAGCATCCGTACCTGACACTTCATACACCCTATCCCGCAGCTTTGTGGTCATACCCAGCCTACGCCAGATAGCCCTTGTTCCGTACGCACCATATTGACCCATATTGACCCAATGCTCATTCGACCAGTTATGTCCTGCGTCGTCTGACCATCGTAGCATAACTTGTGGATTACCAGGTTGTGTTTCTGTTGTTTCTGTTATAAGAAATTCTGAAGATTCTGTTACTAAGTAATAGCCGTTGTCTGCCATTATGTTTACAACGCTAGTCTCGTCTACACCATAGTACGTACCAGTTTCGCAGTCTAGCTGTAGCGAATGTTGAGCTGTACGTTTTAAATTGTTCTGGCCTGCCGGTATTGCTCTCCATGACCGTAGCCATTTCTGTATATCACCTGCGTCATCGTAAACGTCTAAACTTAACGAGTATATCTTACCGTTCTCGTAGTCGCCTACGATAGACGTATTATTAAAGGTAGTGTAGCAATTCGACCTATGGCGAATAAACTGACCGTTACTAAACCCTGCGCGTTCGTGCCATGCACCGGTAGCCGCATCGTATACCCAAGTAGCATTAGCTGTGGGGAATATTAGTACGTAAAATGGATGGCCTTCTTGCTGATAGGTATAGCCTATTGCGTCTGATATAACTCCATATCCTTGTATGGCAAACTCTACCGCGTGTGTGCTGATACGCACACCGCTGTAGCCTTGTGACCTATACACCACTCCTCTACCCCTAGCATCTGCGCCCAGCCAAAACAATCCATTGTCTAGCTTAGCTACTGAGTACGCAGCAGCGCATCCAATTTCGTTAAACGCGCCCTGAATACGGGTTAGCGGAAAGTCAGGCAAGCCTGCGTCGTACCATACCTCTACGGAGTTAGTACCGAATAGCCACGCTTCTCTGTGATCTACCATTAGAGCTATCAGGCCATCGGGCGAACCCTCCGCACTAGCAAAGGCTAATGGGTTTATGGACGAACCATCGTACAGGCTAGTAACCCATAGCTTCTGTGAGTTAGGCTGATTAAAGACAAAGTAGCCGTCTAGAAAGGCTACAGTCACAGCACCCTGAAAGTCTGCGTCTGTAATCTGAGCAAATTGTGTAGTAAACGAGTTGTAGATGTAGCCCTTCGGATTACAAGCTATGAATAGCTGAGTACCGTTATCCGACATGGATACTGGGCCTGTACCTGATATAGTGCCTAATAGAAGTGGTGTCCAGCTAGAATCTACGCTGTATAGCTCAGTCCCGCTGGCTACATAAGTAAAGTACCCGAACGACCACAAGCCCCTTATGGGGCCGTCTCCTACCGTGGCTAATAGGCTAAGTCCTGGCGCTCTGTTTAGATACGCTGCTTCCTTACCGCCCTCGGTAACTACTTCTGGAAACAGATTGACCATGCGGTTATCCGCAGCGTTAATGCTGCGAGCTACATAGCTTTGGCCTAATATCGGCGTTTTCAATTAATAGTTCCCAGCAAAGACATTGAACCGTTGACGTGTACCTACTATTGAATAAGGTAAGCTCATTATGTCGTCAGGGTTATTTATACGTTTAAGTGTACGTTTAGCTGACATAGCAATGCGGGAGACAGTCGGAGATGGCTCTACGCCGAACTCGGCTGCTATTTCGCAGGCTAGGCAATACTTGAACGCCCTCATGTACCCTGGCGGGAATGAAAGCACTGTATCAAGCGTAGCAGGCTGCTCTAACTCTAATACAGAAATAAAGTGCCACTCCAACGCCCGTGTAGGTTCTGGGTAGACATACATCTCAATATTAGGGTAACTTGAGCTAACCCATATAATCTGCGGATAAGTGCTGGTTACAGTCTTAACGGCGATACCGTTGTACTGTTGTTGATTGACTATCTTAATACCAAAAGACACGCCAGTAGACGCGTCTATAAAGTATGTGGAGTCATCTAGCAGTATAGGCCGGTTGCCTACAAAGTCACCTGACGGGCCTAATGTTTGAGATATAGTGTTCGCAGGCCAAGTAAACACTTGGTCTTGAGTAGTATATACAGCTAGCCGTTCGGTACTCCATGAGTCAAGCATCTGATTCATAGCGGCTAGCGCATCTTGCGATGTAGCGACTGACGGCTGCTCAGACTCCGCTAGTTGTCCAATTAGGCGTAGCGCTGCATTGATTTGATCTCCCGCTGTCATATTAGCTCCGTTTGCGTTTAATTACTTCCTCTACAGGAGCCGCGACTTTAGGCGTATCGTGAGTATACACTGTCCAACCGTTTTTTGCATCCTCTTGTGCTTCCGCGTCACTGATTGCTACCTTAGTGCCGTGTACTTTATGCTTTAGGTAAATTACCATTATGCTTGTCCTTCTAAATAACTGGCAAAATTGCCGATAAAAGACTTACTGCCGATATGCCCAAAGGTTATGTCTGGATCTAGCCAGAGATCATACCCTGCTGCTACAGCCCGTTTACAGAACATTATGTCCTCGGACACCATGCGGTCATCCATCAATACTCTGCTAAATAATGCTGGTACACGTTTAAATGCACCTTTAACTACACACTCGTAGCTAGGGTATGCGCCAGCCATGCGTTCTATAACGCTTCTATGGATGCACAAAAAGCCCCCAGGCAGGCTATTAGCCTTTATCAGTTTGCCTTGTGCTTCTCGGTAGGTTACGGGATACAACTCCGTATCGTTCTTAATCCGATACGCCCCGCCTACTATGTCCTTCTTGTGCGAGATTAATTGATTAATCGCGTCACCTTCCCAACCTAAATCTGAGTCAATAAAGACTAAATATTCGTGCTTAGAATCAAGCAATTTAACTGCTGCAATATCGCGGGCGGTATCTATAAAGTGTACCCCTGCAATAAGAGCTAGTTCAAAGTCTACTGTACTAGCAGCCCTTAACATCGAATGTAGGTACTCACCGCAAACCTGACCATCATAGCTAGGTGTTGCGATGAGTACCGACATTTTTACGCCATGATACCTAGATTACGCAATGCAGTACGACACGCATTAGCGCAAGTTAGTGTTGTTGCTGCATCAGTACCTGCCGCTACAGTTGCTTGCTGAGCTACGGGTGTTGCTCCGTAAAACCCAACAAGAGTAGCTGCTGAACCGCCAACTTGCACAGGTACACCTGTACGACCTACGTTAGTGGTTTCGCCTGAATTACCATCACCTATTTGATACGCCATACTATTTCTCCTTAAATGTTACCGTCGGTAATCGTACTATCAGGTCTACTAACCACCACCTTGTACACTTGCGCGGCGGTTGGTGTAATAGAACTTGCTGTATTATTACTAAAAGTTATCCCTAGTGTATTTGCTGCCGAAACCCTTGAGCCAACAATACCCAGACCAGCTTGCGCTGTAGGTTTGTTAATACTCACCACATCTCCGACTCGAAGGCCGTTGACAGTGAATGTTTGCTCTGCTGTGGTATTAAGCACAATCAGAGCAGGTGACAGCGTTACCGAGATAACGGACTGAGTTACTAAATTACCTGATACGTAGCTCATAGGTTACCCCCACATACGAACAGCCATTTGCGGACGGATGACTGAGAATCCGTACAATACGTCGATACGGCAAGGCATACGGTCATTGTTAATGTCGTATTGACGAACAATACGCATCGAAATGCCATTATGAACTTGACGTGAGGCCATATCTACTCCTTGTGGAAGCAGCAAGTCGGCAGTTGCAAAGGTAATCGCATCCTTCTGATACAGCAAGTTTTGCGGGTACGCAGTCGAAGCAGCGCCAGTGAAGGTGATAGCAGCGTTATCTGCTGGGAACGCGTCAATAGTTGCTAAAGCATTACCCGCCGTGTACATTGGAGGTGAGATAGCAACGCTAGTCCATGCGCCAGAAGAAGCGGTAGCAGTAGCAGTACAAACGAACTGTTGCAAACTGCCGGTAGTTTGGCGAGTTTGTGGGTTCACTGAGTATACGCCAGCAATCGTAAACACGTCACCTTGTACAATAGTAGCAGTAGTAGTACCGCCATCAAGATTGATGGTAGCTTGACCTTGCGTACTAACTGCACCGTTAACCAGAATAGTATCTGTGGTCGAACGTGTACCAGTGGTGTGAGTTACGATAGACTGTGACATATTGACTTCATCATAGCCCAATACGCCTTCGCCCATCATACCGTTCTTGAACTGACGGGAGATAGTGCCGGACGGATTGAAAAAGCCCTTCATGCCTTCAACCAAGTTAGCGTTAGCTGCTGGGTTTACAGTTGCGTACCTGTTGTTCATTGGCGATGCAAACTCATTCATCTTTTGGTTACCTTGCAGCAATACCAAAGAAGTTGAAGGAGTAGTACCAGGAGTACCAACAGAGGAGTAGATGCTCTTGTAAGCAGAAGCTACGTCATTGTCGATGCTAGAGGCCAACTGGGAAATACGCGGTTTAAGTACACGATCCGCAAAGTCGTCTAATTGCATTGTCAGCTCGGCGCTTGTGAAGTTAATGCCGATATGCTTTTGCGAAGAAACGGTCAGGGTTGTGAATTGCTCATTGTCGTCCTGTACTTGCAGGGCGGCTCCATCAGTTACTAGAGCGCGATCTGGTAGACGGATACGCAGAGTAGATCCAATTTTTGCACCTTCAACGGCAAAAGAGTCGTCGTAGGCACGGTTACAGTTACGTGTGATTACCAAGTTGTTCTCTAGAATTTCTAGAGACTTTCTGGTAATCATGTCAATCGTTAAAAGGCTATTCGCCATGTTTTATTCTCCTTAAATATATCAATATGTCTTAGACTCCTGCTTCTTTACCTGTCTTGCTCTTTCGGCGTTGATCCATTCTGTTGTCGTCATAGTTTTCATAGAACGAGGGTCAGTTGTATCATACGCCGGTGAGCCACTGCTTTTGGCAGTAACTGGTGAAATCGGTGCAGGCGCACTAGACGTTCTTTTTACTGGTGGATCAGAAACCAACTTGGCTTCCAATTTTCCTATCTCTTTAGCTTGCGAGATTGGTGACAAACGTGAGATACGTTCCGCTTCCTTCGGATTAGCGCCAAGATAATATGCTACATCTGGCCCTGCCTCGGAGGACTGAATCGCCTCGGCCATCATGGGAGTAATTCGTATGCTTGGGTTGTACGCGACTTGTTCAAAGTCATCGTACTTAGTCCTTGCATCTTCCTCTTTCTCGTGATAAGCCTCAAGAATGTCCGACTGTTGCTTCTTGTTGTCCCGTTCTACGAGTAGCTGTTCTGCTTTCTTCAGAGCCAGTGCATCGGCATAAGCATCAACAGTTTCAAACTGCTCAATAGGCGGTACAACAACAGGCGCTTGTGGACGATCTCTTTCCCACTTTCGCTGCTCTCTTGCAAGCCTCTTACCAATAGCTGCATCAAGTTCCTCCTGAGAGAATGACTTGGCTTCCGACGGTGCTTCTACAGGTTCCGGTGTTGTCGTGACTACCGGTTCCGACGCGGGTTCAATCGCTTCTTCCATTTTGACTCCTAAGAATCCCTAGCTAACTGAGCTAGTGCAGTTTAAGTCTTAATTATATAACATAAAGCGTAGTACGGAGGCATATTAGCATTAACGCCACTCACGCCTGTTGAAGCGTTGGTTGTAGTAATAATAGCAACTCCGGTTCCTGTGTTAAGGGTATAGGGTGTAATTACAGGGTATTGGTTAGCTCCATTGCTTTGGGCAATAGCACTTGTGTACCCTGTCTGTGTATGCACGTGACCTGCATCTGTTGATGTCGCTGTATGGGTGTGAGCTACAGTAACCGAATCCGTACTACCGCCCGCAGCGTCAGGTGCATAAAGATTACCCGCACCAAGTATAAACCTATCTGCTAAATTTGGTGTGCTATACGCTCCATTGCACAATAGCCATCCAGCCGGTATAGACGCTACCGATCCACTCCACAGGATTATACCTCCTACCGGTATGGCTGCTACAGCGCTTAGCTGTACAAAAGCTGTAGTGGCTAGCTGAGTAGTGTTAGTACCACTTATTGCAGTAGGGGCTGTAGGTACACCGGTAAAGGCTGGGCTAATGTTAAGCCCGCCCAGATTATCGGAAGTCCATATAGTTACGTCATTAGAGTCTTTAAGCACAAACTTGTACGAAGCAGGAGATAGCCAAATAGCTGCCTCACCTCTAGTATCAAGTATTACTGGGTTAGTATTAGCTGTAGCTCCGGTATTGTCGGTATAAGTTGCTAATGGAGTAGTCGTACCCGCCGCGTATGTGTATACCTTTCCACCGATTAGCGGTGCGCCAGCAGTTGTTGTAAACTGCATCAAGGGACTAGCTGTTAAAGTTATCATCCGTTAAACTTTCTAAATGGTGTCCATCTGCATACAAACTGGCCGGAGGGCTTCCAGCCAATACTCGCCTCATAGCACTTACCGTTACCGCGATCCTTTACAAACTTATACTGAAAGTACCCGTCGTACTTAACCAGGTACTCACCTTCAACAGCAGGTGCGCGATCAGAAGGGTTAATGCCTTCCTCGGATAGTACCATTAATGGTGACTTTGCGCCTAGTATTGAGTATGCAAATCCGTACGCATTGTTACGATATAGCCACATGACACGCAGTATGTAGGTATATATTACATTTTGAGAGCCTCTCAACCAACTGGTAGCTTCGATAAACCTTGGTTCTTTGCCATCCAAGGTATCGTCGTAGGTCTGAAACCATCTGAGCCATGAGGGTAAGTTGCCATCGCTGTCTGCGAAGATAGGCAATAGGGGATTTATACAGTAACCTATTAGGTTAACTGTGAAGTCTAGGATTAGGTAGATTAGGAAGCGTGTGTACATTATGCTGGCTCTGGTACGTTGCCTTCAGCAAGCCATGCTAAATAAGCGATGTAGTCTGTGTTGGCAGGGTCGAAGGGGATGCAACCGCCATCTGTTGTGCGGATTATTGCACCATCTACAATAGAGCCATCTAAATTTTTATATTGTTTATACATTTATAACTCCGATGAAATAAGTAATATTCCAGATTCATTTGGAATCATTCCAATAGGTCTATTTAAAGTCAATCCTGTAAAGTTGGCAAAATTAACAAATACACCTTGTGGCGTAACACGAGTTCCAGAATTTATTACTGCACTAGCAGAAGATTGAGTGTAGTCGGCAGTAGTAAAATCAGAAAATTTTGCAGCGGCACTTAAAGATAAAGTTGGGGAAGCCCTCATTTCAACTGAAAAATTTATTACGGAACTTACAGTTGTTGTTGCTTGACCTGCACCCATCATTCCTGTTGCTTTTTGGAAATACCTCTGACACAAAGCCAACTCAGTCCCATAAGGTCGATAGTCGAATGATGTGGCAGTACTACCGCGCTCTAGTTGTACTCCTGTGATGTAGAAGGTTGCACCGTTAGTTCCAATAACAGATACAGAACCTGTTGATTGAATATAATAATTGCTAGACCAAGAGCCCGCAGTTCCGCTAAGTGTAGAACCACAACCTAATCCAAAGTTTAAAATAGCTGCACCAGCATTTGTTGCGCCAACCCAAGTTCCACCTGTATCACCTACAATAGTTACAGATTTTTGCTCCCAAGTGTTTGCGCTTGAAATTGTGTAATTAAATGGATAGCTTCTTGTTCCTGCATAATTTCCGAATGCTCCACCAAAAGTACCAGTCAAACTTGATTTAACCCAAAATGATAAAGTAACTGTTTGTGCGTTAGCTGTGCCAAAACCTAAATCAGCAAAGTTAAATCCTTCAATATATTGACGCACACTAAAATTATCAGATGCGCCAACAGATACTGCAGATGCCACAGTAGCTGACAAATAAGTATTAAAGCCAACAGGAGGGGTTGTACTCAATTGCTGAAAAGTAAATTTAGATGCTTGAGTAGGAATATAACTCCATCTATCAGTTAAATAATTATTTCCTGATGATGCGCTTGGAGTAACACTAGCCCCAGCATTTCTCTGGTCAATAACCATCCCACCATTGATGATGCGATTCTTGAAGCCACAATACCCTACGGTTGTGCCTGTACCGCCATTAGCTTCTGGCAGAGTTCCTGTTACTGTGGTTACTGGGACACCAGTTGTGCCATCGAGAATTAGGCTCATGCTGATAACTCCTTCAACTCATCCAATGTGGTAGCAGTAATCTTTGTTATATCACGCAGTCTTTGCTTCTCAGCGACTATAGCTTTAGTGTCTGTGCCTGATTCTAGGGCGCGTTGGAATAGAACGTCTTGTGCTTCCAT
>Ga0209246_10000207_pt1 | contig 26964 bp, 26 predicted proteins | sample LauGreSpBDMM15SN_2_FD_187560 | JGI IMG/M metagenome (GOLD analysis project Ga0209246, IMG submission 187560) | Freshwater lake microbial communities from Lake Michigan, USA - Sp13.BD.MM15.SN (SPAdes) (version 2) | ecosystem: Environmental > Aquatic > Freshwater > Lake | place: Lake Michigan...
TGATCATAGTACTACTCATACTTGGGAAGTTCGTAATTATGAATGGCCAACAGTAAAAAGTATAAATAAAGAAAGTATTATTCTGTTGAAGCAGATGGCTCAAGATCTTCAAGATCTAAATCCTTAACAGATAAGATTTTAGCTTTTTCTGCTAGAATACTAAACATAATCATTGATGCAGCTGATTTCCAGCATTCATCAATAGCTGTAGATAATATATCATATGGAACAGATGTGGTTAATACCTCACCTGTTCTCATATGAATTTTAGATCCTGCATCAGGATTCATTCTATTTATAAATGATGTTCTAGTAATGTGAGTAACATTAAGTTGCTCATAATATGAACCATCTTTATCTTTAAATTCTATTGGTAGAAACATTATAGTATAATATTACCTTCTATTTTGTAATTATGTACTGAAACTTTATCTTTAATTCTTTTCATTATAGCAAATCCATGGTTCCATTCATTGATTTCCATGTATTCAGGAGCAAGATCACACATACATCCTAAACTATATGCTTTAATACTAGTTGGTTCTCCGGGACCATAAACTCTCTGTAAGCTTTCACTAGACTTATGGAAGTGATTTACTATAGAATTAGATTTAAGTTTCATTAGAAGTGTTCTAGCAGGTACTACACCACCAGCACCAGGTATTTTATCTCCGTGCTCTATTGTGTAGTCACCAAATATTACTTTGCTTCTAAAAGGAATAAACTCTATTTTGTATGCAGCTACTTGAAGAATAACATCTAGTCTGAACTCATCCATGTCTAATAGTTCTGATGCCTTAATTTTAAGGTATCTTTCAAATCTATTCTCATGGTTTCCTGTAATGTAATAGATAGGAATATCAGGGAACCTATCCCTGATGTAAGCCAGGAATTCTTTTCCTGCCTCTATCTCATCTTTAAAATGAACTACTCTTGGATCTTTCTCATGAAATGATAGCTGATAGAAGTCTAATAAGTCTCCATTAATAAATATAGAGTCTACATTTTCTTCTTCAAACTTAGTAAACATAGTTTCTAAAGCTGTATTATCATGAAAAGGTATATGAACATCTCCAAATACACCTAATCTCATACATCCTGAAGGAAAAGTAAATTTATTTCTTGTTTTTGTATGTGATTCTGGTAAAGTAAGTTTATTATGCATAACTTTAGTCTTTAGTTCTTTTATGAATTTATTATTTGAGTTAGTCACTGCATCTCTTTGTCTTTTACCTACTTGACCTCTATAATATCTTACTCTAAGATATGCTGTTTCAAATGTTGTAAAAAATGCAGTATTTTCTGAATAAATTTTTCTAGCTAAGGTTTTAGATGGGGCTTCTGGGAATTTTTTTAAGTACTCAAATACAATTTCTGTATTTTTCTTAGTAGCTCTTTTTTTATCTATGGCTTTTGTCATATACATTAATATACAAAAAATAATCAATATGTTTACAGTAAAATTAGTTAAACAGGGTGGAAAGTTAGTTTATCCTAATGATAAATCAAAATTAAATTATAAATTATTTTTAGATAAACTGCCAGAAGGTCAGGAAATAGAAATGTTTATAGGGCTTACTTCTAGTGATAAAAGTGTAGCACAATTAGCAAAAGTACATGCCTGCATTAGAGAATTGGCTCTTGAATCAGGATATACTTTTGATGAAATGAAGATATTAATTAAAGAAAAATCTGGTTTATCTTATAATGCTGGTGATGCAATAATATTTAAATCTTTTGCAGATTGTAGTAAAAATGAACTATTATTAGCTATTCAAGCTTGTATAGAGATTGGAGAATTATATAATATTAACTTTGGGTAGGCTCTTTATAGTTCTCTTCTCCTGGTTCTGAAATTTCTTTTTCATTATAAAGATTTAATTCTGTAGCTTGTCTTTCAATTTCAGCTAAAACAAGAACTAAAGTATAGAATGTTCTTTGCATATCATCTAAATCTTCATATTTTTTAGTTGTTATTTCTTTTAAACCTTCTTCTCCTTTTTCACCAGCAGTGATTTGTTGTAAGACTGTAAATGAAGCAGCTTTAGCCATTAAATAAAAACTTTTGTTTACTTTAATATCTAAAATTGCATCATCTTTTAATTCTTTTACCTTTATCATTTTCTAATTTTTAAACAAAACTAACAAAAAAATGGATATAGAACAAATTAAACAAAAAATGTTTGATAAACTTGAACCTAGTGGATGGGGAAAAGTTTTTAAATCTTTTATATTTAGTTCAGAATTTGAAAAAATTCTTAATGAACTATGGGATTTAAGCAATAAAAATAGTAGATTTGCACCTACATTAAAACAAATATTTAGAGCATTTGAAGAATGTCCATATGATAAATTACAAGTAGTAATTATTGGACAGGATCCTTATCCTACATTAAATGTAGCTGATGGAATAGCATTTAGCTGTAGCAATACAAACAAGTTGCAACCAAGTTTAAAATTTATTTTACAAGAAGTAGATAAAACTGTATATGATAATCATGTTATAAGTGAAGATCTTGATCTTAAAAGATGGTCAAATCAAGGAATATTACTATTTAATACAGCTTTAACAGTTGAGATAGGTAAGATTGGTAGTCATTATGATATTTGGAAACCTTTTACTGCATATTTATTTGATTATTTAAATCATAATAATTCAGACTTAATATATGTTTATATGGGTAAAAAAGCTCAAGAATGGTCTGATTCAACAAGTGATGATAATCATAAGTTTTTTATAAAACATCCAGCAAGTGCAGCGTATAATGGTTCTAAATGGGATTCTGATGATATTTTTAATAAGATATCACTCATATTAAATAATAAAGATAAAACAATAATAACTTGGTAATATGATAGAAATTTTTATTAAATTGAGTCAAAATAATTTAACACCTAATTCATTTTATATTTTATATTGCATAAAAGAATCAATAGTACCTAACATTTATGTAAGTAAACAACTTGAATGTAAAAAATTAATAAATGATAATTGGTTAACAGAAAATTTGCAATTAACTGATAAAAGTATTATTTTTACAACTGAAATAGACGGCTATTTTAAAAAATCCAAGAAAAAAACTTCTAAAGATTTAATGGGTGATAATTTTATTAAAAACATAGAATCGTATGTAAATATATTTCCTAATAAAAAATTATCTTCTGGGAAATATGCAAGAGTTCCTTCTAAGAATTTAGAAAATGCATTTAGATGGTTTTTTGAAAATTACGAATATAATTGGGAAACTATATTTTTAGCTACACAAAATTATGTTTTACAATATGAATCAAAAAATTATGAATACATGAGAAACTCACAATACTTTTTGAGAAAACAAAATATTGATAAAAGTTGGGATTCTGATTTAGCAATTTATTGTGAACATTTAAAAGATAAACCAAATGAAGAAAAAGACATTTTTAATGAGTTAATTGTATAATAGAAATTTAAAAAAATATGGGTAAATTATTTAATGGTGCAAAACATTTATTACCAGTCAGTGAAAGAGAAAGTTTAGAAAAAGGTTTAATTAAAATTAAAGCAAAGAGAGAAGGTAAAATACCTGCTCTTGTTAGTTCATGGCCTAAATTTAATGATGCTTTTTGTGATGGATTAGAATGGAGAACTATAACTGTAGTTGGAGCTAGACCTGGAACAGGTAAAACTCTATTTATGGAACAATTAGTTTCAGATATTATATTAAAAAACACAGAACAAAAATTTAGAGTCCTTAAGTTTCAAATGGAAATGGTTGATGAAACAAGTGGTATTAGAAAATTTGGTATAATTACAGGTTCTGATTACAATACCTTAATGAGTAAAAATGGAAATTTAGTTGATAAAAAAATATTTGAAAAATGTGTAGAATATTATAAAGAATCAATTTCTAATGATATTATAAACGTTGTTTATGATAATTGTACGGTTAATGAAATGTGTTCAACAATTCATTATGAATTAGAAAGACATAAAAAACCTGATAATACTTATGAAAATATACTTGTTACAATAGATCATTCTGCCTTATTTAAAAATGATGTAGGTCAAAAAGATAAATTTGAGATGTTAGGAGCATTAGGAGAAGCATTAACATATATGAAGAAAAATTATCCAGTAGCATTTGTTGTTTTAAGTCAGTTAAATAGAAATATAGATGATACAAAACGACAAGTAGAAGGTACATATGGTAATTATGTGTTAGACTCTGATATTTATGGATCTGATGCTTTATTGCAACATGCAGATGTAGTAATTGGTATTAACAAACCTTCTGTAAGAAGAATAAGAAAATATGGTCCTGAAAAATTTTTAATTGAAGATCCAGATACACTGGTATTCCATTTTTTAAAATCTAGAAATGGACTTACTAGAATTAGTTTCTTTAAATTAGATAGAACTACTATGAGAATAGTAGAAATGGCAACACCAGCAAGAGAAGTAAAAGATAAAATAACTGTAAATTATTAAATATGAGTAATATAAATTTAAGAAAAGAAAAAGAAAAAGTGTTTTATGAACATCATATAAATACTTTTAATGCAATTGGAATAATAGATCCAATGTTTGTAATTAAAACTGCCTTTTTTAAGAAAGGAAAGTTTGGTAGGCAATCACAATTTTTTGAATGGGAATTAAAAAAAGGACAAGATATTTATGTTGAATTTTATGATAATGTTTATGATGATAATGGTATAATTGTAAATATTTTACCAATGAATGAAGATAGACAATTATTTAAACTTAAATATAATCCTTATTTCTATGAAGAATATGATATTATTGAAAATTATGATTTAGATGGAAAGGTTGATAAAAAATTTATTTTACCAATAAATGAAATGATGGTAGTATTATCTAGTGGTCAAGAAATTAGTTATTCTCTTTATGAAAAAAGAAAAGAAGAATCTAAAAATGATTTACCACAATTACAAAAGTCATTAAGTTTATTTCCAGATTTTGAAGAAGATTTTTTAAAAAAAGAAGAAGCAGTAAAACTAGTAGGTTCTGATTTTGATATTGATAAAGATAAAAATGATTTAAAAGATGAAATTTCAAAATTAAATTTTGAAATAAAAAAGCTAACAGAAGTAATCACTAATTATTTAAACAAACTACAATAAAATGAGTATAGTACTTCCTACAAAAAAAATAAAAGCTGAGAGAGTTAATCCAAAAAGATTAATTATATACTCAAAGCCGAAAACTGGTAAGACAAGTGCATTTGCAGGTCTTGAAAATAATTTAATTATTGATTTAGAAAATGGAACTGATTATGTAGAAGCAGTAAAAGTTAAAGCAAATAATTTACAAGAATTAAAAGAAATTGGTAAAGCAATTAAAGAAGCAGAATATCCATATACATATGTTACTATAGATACAGTAACTGCATTAGAAGAAATGGTAATGCCTTTAGCAATTAATCTTTACCAAAAAACTTCTATGGGTAAAAATTATTCTGGAGATAGTGTTTTAACTTTGCCAAATGGTGCTGGATATTTATATATTCGTCAAGCATTTTTTCAAGTTTTAGATTTTATTGATACCTTAGCACCCAATATTATTTTATCTGGTCACATTAAAGACAAGCAGGTAGATGATAAAGGTGAGATGGTAATGTCTGCAAATATAGATTTGACAGGTAAAATTAAATCTTTAATTTGTGCAAATGCTGATGCAATTGCTTATATGTACAGAAAAGGTGATCAAACAATTTTAAATTTTAAGACAAATGAAGAAGTAACATGTGGTGCTAGACCAGAACACTTAAGAAATGAAGAAATAGTAGTTTCTGAAATGAAGAATGATAAGTTAATTACTTATTGGGAAAAAATATACAAATAATAAAAACTAAAAAAAATGGGATTAAGTACAAAAGATTTAGGAAATGAAGGAGGTTCAGGTATTGCAAAAACTATTGCACCAGGAAACAACAGATTAAAGATTAATAGTATAAACTTAGAAGATTTTCAATTTATTGAAGGTGCTAAACATCTTATGCTACATGTAGAAACAGAACCAATTGAAGGTTTTACAGGTTTTTTAATTGATAAAGATGATGAAAGTAAAGGTCATTATGAAGGTCAAATTGGTAGAGTAAAAGCAAGTCAGTATGCCTATGCTAATGGGGAAACAAAATCTGGTATTAAAATTCAAAGAGATAGATCTCTTATGATGTTTTTGGCTAATTTGTCAAAAAGTTATGGTATTACTGGATGGTTTGAAGAACAAGATAATAAGTTCAATACTATTGAAGAATTTGTAAAAAACTTTAGTAATAATGCACCTATTAAAGATGTTTATTTAGATTTTTGTGTTGCTGGAAAGGAATATGAAAATAAATCTGGATATACAGCATATGATTTATGGTTACCAAAATCAGAAAATAATAAATATGCTTATGGTGATTTAGATTCTGAAAGAATTCTTAAATATGATGAAGTTAAACATCTTAAAAAGATTGAAATTAAACCAGTAGATAAATTTGGTGATGATGATGATTTTACAAAACCAACTAAAGGAGCTTCTGATTTCAGTTTAGACTAACACCTCTTATATAAGGGGGGTTATGTAATTCCCCTTATATTTTTAAAATGGGTTATTATGATTTCAACAAAGAATTTAATTTATGATTTGGCAGATGTGCCAAGAGAATGGGTATTTGAACACTATCTTAATCTAACAGAAAAACTTACAGGTCAAGACCTTAAAATAAAATCTGTATTTAATTTACGTGAGAAAACTCCTTCTATGTGTATCTACATGGATAAAAATAATATCTATAAGTTTAAAGACTTTTCTTCCGGTAATGGAGGTGATACATTAAGTCTTGTACAAAATCTTTTTAATCTATCTACTAGAGGTCATGCATCTTTTAAGATAATAGAAGATTATAACCAATATGTTTTAAATAATGGTTTTAATCCTATAAAGTCTTATAAGCAACAAAGCAGGTATAAAGTTACTGATTTTGAAATCAGACACTGGAATACTCTTGACCAAAAATACTGGATGGGATATAAGATTGGTTCTAAGTTATTAGAGAAATATAATGTTAGTCCATTAGAATATTATATTATGCAAAAAACAGATGAAAATGAAGTTTTGTCTAGTATAACTATCAAAGGTAATTATATCTATGGTTACTTTAAAGAAGATGGTTCTCTTTATAAAATATATCAGCCTAAAGTAAAGGACAGTAAGTTTATTAAAGTAAGAGATTACATTCAAGGTTCTGAACAGCTTGCATATGATAAACCATTTCTTGTTATAACATCATCTCTTAAAGATTTGATGGCATATAATAAGTTAAAGTTTATTAATTCTGAAGCTATTGCACCAGACAGTGAGAATACTATGATTCCAGAAAATATTATGAATAGTTTATCTACTAAGTATCAAGATATTTGTCTATTATTTGATAATGATGAACCAGGGATTAAGTCAGCTGAAAGATATAAATCTAAATATGGTTTTAATTATGTAGTTTTAAACATGGAAAAGGACTTATCTGATTCTATTAAAGTTCATGGAATTGAAACTGTAAGAAAAGAATTACTACCTTTATTAAGAAATGTATTATTATGAGTTGGCTATATCAAGGAGAAAAGTTTAATAATTCAATGATACCTAAAAATGCAGAAGGGTTTGTATATGAGATGCAAGCTACTATTGATGGTAAAATTGTTAAGTATATTGGAAAGAAAAACTTTTATTCTTCTGTAAAGAAGAGATTTGGTAAAAGAGCTTTAGCTCAAGTAACTGATAAAAGAACCAAAAAATATACTGTTGTCAAAAAAGAAAGTTATGAAAACTACTATAGCAGTAATAAAGTTTTACAAGAAGCTCACAAAGCTGGAATTGAAATAAGAAGATATATAGTCCGCATATGTTTCTCTAAAACAGAACTTACTTATTTTGAAGTTAAGTTTCAGTTTACTAGAGAAGTATTAGAAAGTGATGATTTCTTAAATGGTAATATCTTGGGCCGATTCTACGGTCCATTTAAAAAACAATAATTATGACAGAAAATGATATGACAGGCCTTCTATTACAGTTGGCCGACCTTGGTGTGACCGGAATTAAAGTACTTTACTCAGGTGGAGGAGATTCAGGTGCAATTGATGAAATTATATATACAACACAAGAAGTAACAAGTCTTCAAGATTTAGATAATTTATATCCTTATGATGAAAATGTTTTTGATTTAAGAGATCTTAGCACATCTTTCTATTCAGATATAGAAGACTTTGCTACTTCACAACTCTTAGATAATATAGAAGATTGGTGGAATAATGGGGGTGGTTATGGAACAGTACTTATTAGTATTCCTTCTGGTAACTATACAATTAATAATTCTATCTATACTAGTGATACTGAAGAGTTTACTCATCATGGTAATTTAATTAATAAAAGCTTAAACTAATGGCACATCCAATGCAACATTGCAAATCATCAGTTAAAAAATGGGGTGGTCAGTTATCTGATTACCAACCTATTCATGATTGGTTTGATGAAACCAAAGCTTGGATAGGACACAGTAAGCATAGAATGTTTAGACACCATAGTGAAGGTATATTTGAATGTGAAAAAGTATTTGGTAACTCATTTATAAATTCAGATGGTAAAACAGTATATACAAGATATGTTGGTGAACAGCATGTAAAAGAAGACTGCAATGGATATATTCCAAGTGCAAAAGAATGGGTTGATAATATAAACAAGCCCACAGAATGGATGTTAAAAACACTAAAAATTGAAGACTAATGGAAAATAATGAAACATTAAATGCAGGAGATCAAAAACTTAAAATAGTTTTTATTAATGAAAGTACTCCTGATGAGAAACCTTTAGAAATGTATTTTATTTTGGAAAAAATAGATGATGTTAAAGTTATTACTTTGAGTATTGATCCATCTCTATTTTCTAAAGAAACAAAACCTTCACTTATGAATGCTTTGTATATGGATACTGTAAATGTTTTAGGTACTGTAAAAAATTTATTTGATACTGGTAAAAGTTACGAAGGACTTCATATACTTACAAGAGAAGAATTTAAGGAGTATGTAACAAAAGTATTAGGACATAAAATAGAAGACTAATGGAAATAACTGATGATATTTTAAGAGAAATGGCTGAAAAGTATATGATAGAAGAAAGCTATGGTGATCCTCAACCAGATTTATATGTAGGTTTTTTAGCTGGTTTTAAAGCAGCAATTAAATTAATAAGTAATAAAATAGAAGACTAATGATTTTTAACAAAGAAGAAACAAAGAACTTATTAAATATGTTAAGGTCATCTGATAAAGAAAATGCTATTATAGCATTTGAATCTTTAAAAAAAGTTGACACAAAAAAGTATATAGGAGAACTAATTGTACTCTATAAATTTGGAAATGTTACTCCTGAAGATTGGAAAACTAATTGTCCTAAAGTTGCAAAACTATTAGTAAAAACAAAAATTCTTTCGGGTTCTTATACGGCACTATCTAGTGGAGTTTGTTTATCACACATGACAAATAATAATGCTAGTATACAATCTATAGAACTTTTTATGGAATTCTTTACTAAAAGTATGATTGAATTTTTAGGTCAGATGGGATATCCTGCTGATAAATTTGAAATTAATATAAACTTAAAAGATGGACAAAGCACTTAGTCTTAGTAAGATAGCAAAAGAATTAATGTTAATAGAGCCCTATTATGGGTTCTTTTTAATTATGTTAAACAAAACATGGAGAAAAGATTTACCTACAGCAGGAGTAAGTAAGAATGGTATTAATTACCAGTTAGCAATAAATGAAGAGTTTTGGACAAGTCTTAGTGAAGAACATCAACTTGGATTATTAAAACATGAGCTCTTACATATAGCTTTTGGTCATTTAACAAGTTTTGGTTCATTTAGTGATAAAAAACTAGCTAATGTGGCTATGGATATGGAGATCAATCAATATATTGATACTGATTGGTTACCTAAAGGTGGTATCATGATAGAAGACTATGAAGATCTTAATCTTGATGAAAGAGCAGGTTGTAGATACTATTATAAAAAGCTACAAGAGCTTAAACAAGAAAAAGATAAGAATGGTACTTGTGGTAATGAACCTATGGATAAGTTACTAGATGATATAGAAAATGGGAATGTCCCTGATCATGGTACCTGGGAAGAGTTTGATGATCTTAGTGAAGCTGAGAAAAAGTTAATTGATAAACAAATACAAAAAGTTCTATCAGATGCTAAAGAACAGACTATTAAGAAGAGAGGAAGAATCCCGGGAGAAATAGAAGGAGTAATTACTATTGAAGAAATAGTTGCACCTAAGTTTGATTGGAGAGGATATATGAGAAGGTTTACTGGAATTAGTACAAAAGTATTTACTAAGAAGATAAGAAGAAAGGAGAATAGAAAGTTCCCTGAGAGTCCTGGTCTTAAACTTAAGATGAAACAACATATGTTGTTAGGTGTAGATACTTCAGGTTCTGTAAGTGATTCTGAACTACAAGAATTTATGAGTGAAATAAATCATATTTATAAAGCAGGAGTAGATGTTACTATAATTCAATGTGATACTTCTATTAGATCTATTGAATCTTACAAGGGTAAATTTGAATTAAATGTATTAGGAAGAGGAGGAACAGAGTTTGATCCTGTCTTAGAATATTATAATGAAAACCAAAAGAAATATACTAGTCTAGTATATTTTACTGATGGAGAGTGTTATACACGTGTAAAACCAAAAGGACATGTTCTTTGGGTTTTGTCAGAAAGATCACAAATGAATGATGAGTTACCAGGAAAGGTAATTAAGTTAGAACTATAAAAAGAAAAAGTATGAATCAAGTACAATTAAATGTAGAAGAGTTAAAAAGTTTTATAAAGCATATGGTTGGTAATAACCAACATATTCAAGCTGAAGGTAAAGTTCCTGTAGCAATTAATATTGAGGGTGATGCTGGTCTTGGTAAAACTTCTGCTATTATGCAGTTAGGAAAAGAAATGGATATGCAAGTTGTAAAGCTTAATTTATCTCAGTTAGAAGAATTAGGTGATTTGGTTGGTTTTCCTGTAAAAGAATTTGAGATTACAAATGCTGAAGGTAAGTCTACTTGGATTAATGAAGTTCAGATAGATGCCGCAATGAAGAAAGGATATAAAGTTGGAGCTAAGAGAATGTCTCATGCTGCACCTGAATGGATTCAAGGTAAAGGTGAGGGTGGATTCTTAGTATTAGATGACTACACTAGAGCTGATCATAGGTTTATGCAAGCAACTATGGAGATCTTAGATAGACAAGAATATGTTTCTTGGAAACTACCTAAGAACTGGCATGTTATCTTGACTACTAATCCAGACAATGGTGACTATAATGTTACTAGTTTGGATGTTGCTCAGAAGACTAGATTTATTTCTGTTGAGTTAAAGTATGATGTTAATGTATGGTCTAAGTGGGCTGAGACTGCAAGGATAGATGGTAGATGTATCAACTTTATGTTGATGAATCCAGAACTTGTGACTCAAAAGGTTAATCCAAGATCTATTACTACTTTCTTCAATGCTATTAGTTCCATAGAAAAGTTTGAGGCTGACCTACCTCTAATTCAAATGATTGGTGAAGGCTCTGTTGGAGCAGATTTTAGTTCTATGTTTACTATGTTTATTAATAACAAGTTAGATAGGATTATTTCCCCGGAAGATGTCTTGACTAAAGATGAAGTATATGTAATGGGAGCTTTGACAAGTGCAGTTGGTAAAGATGATGAGTTTAGAGCAGATATATCTAGCGTAATTGCAACAAGATTAATAAACTATTCATTGCTTCTTTCTGAAAGAGGACCAGTTCCAGCAGTTATTACTGATAGATTAGCTAAACTTACTACTGAATGTGATGCATTTACTAATGATCTTAGATATTACATGATCAAAGAAATAGTAAATGGAAACAAAGTTAAATTTGCTAAACTAATGCAAAATACTAAGGTGGTGAAGATGGCTATCAGCTAAAACAGTGATAAAGAGTTTCCCCTTTAAAAAAACACTAAACTAATTAAATCAAAGATAGAGGGAGGTAATACTCCTTCTATTTTAATATTTCAACATTATGAAACAATTTATAAATATAAAACTTAACGACTCTGCAGATGATACATCAATTAGTTCTTTTGAACTAGAACTTCTAGAAGGTGCAGATGATCTTAATGAAATTGTAAATGCACAAGGATATGTTCCTGTAAAAGGAGACATGATATACTTATTACCTGGAGTTAATATTCCTAGAGTTAAACTAAAAGATTTAGCATTAAGTTTAGGAATTAGAGTAGTAAGAGATCCTGCTAAAGCAAATATAATTTTTGCAGGTAGAAACTCTATTGCAAAAATTACTAGTTCTAGATGGACATATAAAGTTAATTCTACTTATGCATTAGAAAGAATTAAAGAATTATGTAATGATGATTTTTATATACAGAATTTAGAAACTGCTATTGCTAGCACGGGAGAAACTGATATTTTTGGTGATTATAATGACATATATAATATATTAGCTAAGGGTTCTAGAAATGATTATACTAGTTCTTATATCTATACTGTAGACCCTGATTATAGTGAAATGTACAATACAGTTAAGAATAAAATTATTTATAGTGAAACAGAATTATTAAATAACATTAATGGTGATGATTCTACAACTATTAATGAAGAAGTTTTCCAGCAGCTTAAAAATATGTTTGACAGTTCAGATTCTGATAATCATGTACTTGCTATGGAAATTATGGCAAACTCTAAGTATGAAGATAGCGTATTATATTTGTTGATGTTAATATCTGAAAATGCATATAAGATAAATAATAGCAATACAAGAAATCATGTGAATTTTAAGTCTATGCTCAGTTATTTTAATTGGCAACCAAGAGATGTCAATCATATAAATACTGATGATATTGTTCAAATAATAGACAAGAAGAAAGGTTTATTAACTGTAGATATGATTAAGAGATTGTATCAGGAATATGGTGAGGATATTGTCAGAAATATATATTATGATGATGTATTTGAAGTTAAAGAAGTAACTATTAAGAAAGAGTATCTTGAGAAACTAAACATAACATCTATTAATTTAATAAATCCTGAAGAAGATATTACTTCTGCACGACCGGATCCTGTAGAAGTTGAAGAGGAAGTTTTAGAAGATGAACTTATAGAAGCTGCATTTACAAATATTGAGATAAAAGAACTCAAGTCAGAGTTAATAGCTCTTGAAGAAGAAGAATCAGCTGAAAAAGATTTGGCGACTTTTAAAGAAGAAGAATCAAATAACCATCAAACAAACACAAATGATACAGACATTGACTGGTTCTAATGAACTTGATGCCTTTTATAAGGACAAATTTTATTTTAGTTATAGTAGTATAAGTAAATTATTATTTTCCCCGGCAGCTTTTTATAATCATTATGTGCTCAAACAGAGAGAAGATGTTGTTGCACCCCACTTGGTTTCAGGTAGGGTGCTTCATTGTCTTTTATTTGAGCCTGAAAAGTATGATGATAATTTTATAAGCATGCCTGGAAAAATTCCTACAGATAGTCAAAGAAAAATAATTGATAATATTTTTAGAAAATATTTGGAAATTAATAATAATGCATTATCTTTGGCAGACTTCTCAGACGATATACTTACAGAACTCCTTACAGCAAACCTTTACCAATCTCTCAAAACTGATCTTCAAAGAACTGAAAAGATTCTTACAGAAGAAAACAAAAATTATTTTACCTTTCTTATAGACAGTCAAGATAAGACTATAGTAGATGAGCCTACTCTGAACAATTGTAAATCAGGAGTTGAGGCACTAAAGTCTAATGAAGAGGTAAGATCTTTGTTGCAACTTGATAAATCAGAAGAAGATGTTCACATTGAATCATATAGTGAGTTGCCTATAAAAGTTGATGCAGAACATTTACCCTTTGGGTTTAAAGGAATATTAGATAATATTATAATAGATAAGGAATCTAAAACAATATTTATTAATGACCTTAAGACCACAGGTAAACCTCTTGTAGATTTTCCAGAGTCTGTTCAATATTATAAATATTGGGTCCAAGCAATGGTGTATGTAAAGCTTACATATGATAAATTTCTAAAAGACTTACCTGATTTAAATGAATGGAACTTGTATTTTACTTTTATAGTAATAGATAAGTACAATCAAGTGTATCCATTCCAAGTCTCTATGGAGACAATGACCATATGGCAACAAGACTTTGAAGAATTAACTGATATACTTAAGTATCATTATGAAAACAAAGAATTTAAGTTACCGTATGAATTAGCAAAAGGTAATGTAAAATTGTAAATTTTATGGCTTTAAAATCTATTTATAAAAAATACTTTCAAAAATCCAAGGTGTTCTTATATCCGCTTCTTGGAATAAAAAGAGGGTCTAGTGTAATTCCTATTGAAACATATGTTATTTGGAAAGGATACTATTCTCTCGAGGATATGAAATTAATATGTGTATATGATATAAGAAATGATGATGAATATGAGTTTTTTGAAAAAAATACATTAATTAAACATAATAGATTGTGTGATTTTGTAAAAATAAATTCTCAAGCTGTACTTACATTTGATTTTTCAGATCTAGATGATGACTGGAATCATTTTATAAATGGAAAATATAGTAAACTAAATATAAAATTAAAACAAAAAATTCTTGATTTCTTTGATAAGTATAGTGGTAATTATGCATATGTGCATAGTTATTTAATACCAGAAAAATACTTTAATAATTATGCCGAACTTCTTGACGTAAACGAAGAGATATTAATAAATGTAGGAGAATTATGTGATAAGTTAGATTTAGATAAAGAAACTTTATTTTTAGAACCTGTTGATTTAAATAACATAAATGAAAAAGAATTATTAAATTTGTATAAACTAAATAAAGATGAGTAAAGAAAATCAACAAACAATGATGTTAGTTAAATCTAGCTGGCAAGAAAGCCAAACCTTTAGAATGATTCCTACTAGTGAATCATGTCCCTATGTAGAATGTATTTATGATCCTTCTACAAATGTATTTGTAATTATATCTAAGATAACAAAGCATACATTGCATATGCTACCTAAATTAGATGAATATGGGCAGCCTGTAACAGGATCAAAGGGAATGAAACAAGATAGACATAAAATTGAAGTCTTTCAAGAATTTTATATTGAGGATAAAATAGCAATTAAAGATTTAATAAATCTTTTTGCTCTCAATGCTAAAACATTTGATTTTGAAGAATTTATGATTTCTACAGAAACTCCTAATACCTAGGATATTTTTTCTTAAATATAGAAAAAGGGTAGAAGGAATTTTACCTTTTTTTTATAAACTAACGGGGGAACAGCTTAACTGAACATATAGCCTATGAAAACACATTGGGTAATGGACTATGAAACTCTTAGTAATTGTTTTATAGCAGTATTTGAAGACATAAAGTCTGAGCACACAGAAACATTTATCTGTCACAAATCACAAAATGATATATTAGAATTTATAACTTTTCTTGAGAGAAACATAACTCTTGGTGAATGGCATGTAAGTTTTAATGGTCTTTCTTTTGACAGTCAGATAACTGAATATATTCTACGGGATAAAGACCAATTACTTGAACAGGATGGTGATACTATTGCTAAATTTATTTATCAAAAAGCACAAGAAACTATTGAAAATAGTAATAATGGTGACTTTGCTAAATTTAGTCCTAAAAACTTAAGCATTAGACAAATTGATGTCTTTAAACTTAATCATTGGGACAACCCAGCAAAAAGATCAAGTCTTAAATGGATTCAGTATACTATGGATTGGCACAACATTATGGATATGCCTATTCATCACACTACTGAAGTTACTGTAGATCAAATACCAGAAATTATTATCTATTGTAAGAATGATGTTAAGTCTACTAAACAGATCATGATGCTTAGTAAAAGCAATATTGATTTGAGAGGAACACTTACAGAGGAATATGGTATAGATTTATATTCTGCTTCTGAACCAAGAATTGCTAAAGATTTATTTTTACATTTCTTAAGTAATGCTACTGGAATAAAGAAATGGGATCTTAAACAAATGAGAACCAGCAGAGAGCAAATTATATTTAAAGATATTATTCTTCCTTACATTAATTTTAAGACAGCTACATTCCAAAATCTTCTGAAGAAGTTTCAAGATGTAATACTTTATCCAAATCAAACAAAAGGTGGATTTAAATATTCTGCACAATATAAAGGAGTTAAAACTGATTATGGTCTTGGTGGTATACACGGTGCTAGACAAAGTAAAGTGTATAATTCTACTGAAGATATGATTATTATGAGTTCAGATGTTGTAAGTTTCTATCCTAATCTAGCTATCAGAAATAAATGGGCACCTGCTCATCTACCTAAAGAAGAATTCTGTGATCAGTATGAATGGTTCTTTGAAGAAAGAAAGAAGATACCTAAGAAAGATCCAAAAAACTATGTGTATAAGATTGTTTTAAATTCTACTTACGGACTTAGTAATGATGAGAACAGTTTCTTGTATGATCCACAGTTTACTATGAGGATTACTATTAATGGTCAGTTAAGTCTTACTATGTTATATGAGATGATTTGTGAGGGTATTCCCGGTGCACTTCCTCTAATGCAGAATACAGATGGTCTTGAAACTATGATACCAAGAGAACATGTAGATAAGTATATGGAAATTTGTAGTCGTTGGGAAGAAATTACCAACCTACAACTTGAACATGATAAATATTCTAAAATAGTTCTTGGAGATGTAAATAACTATATTGCTATTTCTGAAGAAGGAAAATCTAAATGTAAAGGTAGATTTGAATATGATAACTTAGCATTACACAAAAACAAAAGTTTTCTAATTGTTCCTAAAGCACTATATGCATATTTTGTTGATGGTGTTAAACCTGAAAAGTTTATAAAAGAAAATTTAAACATATTTGATTTTTGTGGTGGTGTTAAGATAAAAGGTAATTGGATGTTTACAGAAAGAAAAATAGAAACAGGAGAGTATAGTGAAACAAAACTTCAAGAAACCATTAGATACTATATCTCTAATAAAGGGTCTAAAATCATTAAAACTAACCGTGGTGATAAACGTGAAATCCAGGTAGAAGCTGGTAAATGGTTACAATCTACTATGATTAATTATGAAGAAAAACCATTTGAAAAGTATGATATTAATTATGATTATTATTTAGAAAAGGTTAAAAAAGAAATTGAATCTTTAGAACCAAGTACAAACCAATTAAGTTTATTTTAATTATGCCAAGAAAAATAGAAAATACAACAAAAGCACATTTGGTAAGTGTGCCACTACCTAATCATGCTGCTACTTACACTGTAATTAGTCACCAATTTATTATTGATTATGCCTTTCAATCCCTTGCTACTGCAGGGTTTGGTATTGTAGATGAAGAGTACAGATGTACTGCTGATGGACAAATAGCTCAAGGAATATATAAATTAAATTTTAATTCTGATCCTGAGTTGTCAATGATGTTTGCATGGACAAACAGTTATAATAAACAAGTAAAGTTTAAATGTGTAGTAGGTGCATATATTAACAACACGGGATCAGTTATGATATCTGGAGAAGTTGGTAGCTGGGTTAGAAAACATACAGGTACTGCAGATACAGAAGTAAAATTAACTATTGATAACTATATCACTAATGCAAATATGTATTATAATCAGTTATGTTCTGATAAAGCTGCTATGGAACTAGTTGCATTGAATAAAAGAAAACAATCTCAATTACTTGGTGTATTGTTTGCTGAGTATGAAATACTTACTACAGAACAAGCTAGTATGATCAGAGATCAAATGAAGAGACCACAACAAGTATTTACTAATACTGATAGTTTGTGGGCATTCTATAATTATGTTACTAATGCATTACAGTCATCACATCCTAAGACTTGGATGGAAGATCAAAGAATCTTGCATTATTTCATAGGAACAATTTGTGACTTCACTTTACCTGTGCAAAGTGTCACTGCACAGATACCTCTTATTCCAATTGTAGATCCTTTATATGTTGCAACACCAATTGTAACTGAGTCAGAGTTTGTTGATCCTAATCAAACTAATTTATTAGATCAGATTGCTGCAGCTGAAGCAGATCTAGAGGCAGATCTAATGGATGAAGATCTTAGATACAAACTTGCTGAATCAGCTGAAGAAATATTAGTCTCTTATACAGATCCTATGGGAAATACATTTGAAACTATTGACTTTCATAATGCAGTAACTGCAGATCCGGGAGATGATGATGATGATGATCTTGATATCTGGACAGAAGCTCCACTAAAAGAAGAAGAACCATTTGAAATTGATGAGAATCAAGAATGGACAGGAGAGAATGCTTCACATATGAGTTTAGAAGTTGCTCCAGAGGATATAGAACAAGCAGAGTTAGATTTAACTAATAAAGAATTTGTCAAAGAAAAAATAATATATGAAAAAGATGCTGTTAAAACAGCAAATTTTGATGATTTTATGCTTGGCAATGAAGAAACTAATGAGGATCAGGACTTACCTGATTTCTTTTAGTTGTGAATAATTTATCAATAAAAGGGTGGCTTCGGCTGCCCTTTTTTTTTCTTATCTAAATTAAATTTTAGTTACCTTTAGATTGCATTTTATACATATTTTCAGCATTTGTAACAGGATCTCCTGTAGAACCAGTAAAACCAACTGACTTGAAAATTTTAGCCCAAATTTTTAATGTATCTTTTTCTTTCCAAGAATATGGTCCAGTATCACGCTTATATCTATCCATTTCTTGAAATGTTGCAAAATCAATGACATCTTTAAAAATATCTATGTAAAGTATAATTGTATTATACCATGCACTTGATGTTGTCGTAGCTATTCTGACATAGTCATCTGCACCAAAATTTATACCCATTATAGATGGTAATGGTGCAAAAGCTGAAGTTTCAGCTTGTACTCCCATCATTAACAATAACATATGATTTGATAAAAAACCATATGTATTAAATGAATCTTCACCTATAGCACCTGATTTTGCTCTTAATTTTTTCCATTTTTCATCATCATCAGGATCAAAACCAAACATCATTAATCCTAATAATGCTAATCCTATTGCAAAAAATGCTTCAGCAGAAAGTTTTCTAACTGAAGTCTTTTCTTCTGGTGTAAGATAATTATAATCTCTAAACTTTGATCTAAGTACTTTAACCATTGTTTGAAATGCTGTAATATAAAATCCTTTGCCATAAGAACCTGTTGCCCAATCATATCTTTCACCACCTCTTGACCAACCAATAGTTTTAGAATCAAATCCAAATCTATTCATTAACATAGGAGTAAACCATTTTCTCATGAAGAAGAACATTTTATATAGAAGTAATTTATTACCTTCTGGTTGACCCATTTCATCATAAGCTCCAAACAATTTACGGGACGTACCTTGTATTCTGTTTTTCAATCCCATAAATAATTCTGACTTAGATATAACAAGTTCTTGACCATCTTCAAGTTGTACTTCAGATTTAATTCTATTTTTAGCTTTTAATTCTTCAACAGGAATATAATATTTTTTAGCAATTTCTTCTAAAGATTCACCAACAGTATATTCATGATATACTGGTAGATTACTCCATCCTGGATGTATACCTGGTTTTAATCTAATAATTCCATCATCATCTTTTTCCCAAGCTTCAATATATCGTAATGACTTCTTACTACCATCTTTCATAACTTGGTCTACTTTTTGACCATACATAAAAGATCCAAATAAAGACATTGCAACCTGCATCTCACCAAACTTTCTGTGCATATACAGCCACTCAAAATTTACAAGATCTTTTACCATAGACCTTTCAATTTCTCTTCCAAATTCATCTTTAGATTTAAAAGTTGGATCAAAAATTTGCACAAGTTGTGTTGATATTGCACCAGGTCCCGTTTGATAAATACCTTTTGTAGTCCATTCCAGCATAGCTCTTTCTGCCCAAGGTCTTGCTAATGCAATATCTCTAAGATTAATAAACTCAGCACCTGAACCCTCTATGATTAGTTGTACATAAGCACCATATTTATTTTTTAAATCTGAAGCTATATTGACAGCCAAAGAACCCCTTGCAGATAAACCTTGTAAACCTTGAATCCATTTTCCAATTCTAGGATTAGTTTCTTCAATACCTTCAACCATTTTACCATGGTATTCCCTTTCAATAAGAGACTTAACTTGCCCAAGTCTATTGTTACCAGCAAACTTTTTCTTTGCCATTGTTAAACTACCCTTTAGATTATAAATCTTTTTGTCAAATTTTTCTAAATCTTTGGGAGCATTTGCAGGATCTTCTAATGTACTTAGTATAGAGTTAACAAGTGGAAGACTTTCAATTAACTTACCTTGTGTCTGTATAGAAAGAGCATACTTAAATAAACCAAAGAAAATATCGGCATCTTGATTAACTATATCTACATTATATATTCCTGACACAGGAACATAACTTATTTGATTACCATCTAAATCTGTATTAACTAAATTATTTTTTTCATCATAATTCAATTCATTTTCAACATCTACAACTGATCTACCTACCATTTGTTTAGTCCATTCTTTAATATTACTTCCTAATTCAGAAAATCTTGAACCATAAGTACCTTTTTGAAAAGCTTGATAAACATCTCCTTTTTTAAGTGAATATCTTGGCATATCAAGATAGAGTTTACTATAGTTACTCATACCTTTTTGATTCTCTAGATGATATTCTTTGATAGCTTCAAGTAATTCAAACTCTGCATTGTTTGCAGCTTTTAATTGAAAATATTTTTCATTCATAAAAGTACCATCCTTGGCACTATATTTTTGTCCAGGTTGAAATAATCGTGGTAAAAATTGATTTTTATTATCAATAAATTCACCTACATAATCTTCTTTAACACCACCAAATGGAATAGTTCTATATTTATCTTTTACTTCATATCTAGAATGTTTTGAATTAGGGGAACCCATTAAAATAATTTCTTTACCTTCTCTATCAAAAATTTTAGTAAACTTAATATAACTTTCATTTTTAGGAATGGCTACTTTATTAGCACGAGTTCTTCTATATTCAGTATCATATCTTTTAGTTTTTTTATTAAAAACCTCAACAGTGTAGTGATTTAACTCAAACCATTCTTTAAATCCTTCATCAGCATTTAATATATCCTGAAATTCATCTGAATTAATAAACTCGTCAAGTTTTTCTACATCAACTTCTTTAATGTTTTGCTTAGATAGATTATAATTTAATGCTTCTATATAATGCATTGTAGGTAAACTTTGTGTTAGTTCAGATAACTCACCAAAAATTTCTTGTATTCTTGCTGCATCTTGAGGATCAATTCCTTCTTTTTCTTGCCTTGAAAGTAATTCAAAATATCTTTTGGATTCAGGACTACCAACTACTAATAAACCTTTACTTGCCTTGTACTGTAAATCACGTAATGCATCAGACTCTTCTTTAGTAAGTCCTGTAGATAAATCATATTGAAATTTAAAGTCTGCTATAGCTTGCTCAGTATCTCTAATTTTTTCAAGTCTTGTTTTACCCATAGCAGAACTATCAGGTTCACCTTGTTCATCTCGATAACTATATATTAAATCATTTATGGTTTGGAATGCAGCAGAAGCATCAAATTTAGATTTCATTACAGAATTCATTTTTTCTTGAAGTTCTTTAAGTTCTTCAATTAATCTAGATCTTGAATCCCAATATGATTGATCAAAATCCATTCTAAGATTTTGTCGTCTCCATTTTTCTATTTCTCTAATAAAATCACCTGACCCAGGAAAAATTTTCTTAGTTGCAAGTAAATCTACAAATTCATTATAAGCACTTTGTAACATTCCGTCAAGCGGTCTCCACTCATAAAAATCTTTTGTAGCAGCTCTATGTTCTAACAAAACTTGAGCAATACTTAAATCATAAACATTTCTTGATGGATCATCTACTTTAGCAGTACCATCTTCATAAGTAAGTGAATATAATTGTTGAAACTCTCTAAATGCTGCCTGGATAGTTGAATATTTTTCAAATCTTTCAAGTTCATTTTCCATTGAGTTAACCAAATTATTAAATGCTTGAAGCTTTTGCTTTCTTACATAATATGCTAATTGACCAACTTCAGACTTTTTAAAAATTTCATCTTTTTCATAATACTCAGGAACAAATTCCTGCCACATATAATCATTTTTAAAAGTATCAAACTCCATTTGAGCTTGAGCTATTTTAGGAATATCTTCTCCTTTCTTTGCTTCTTCTAAATTATACTCTAATAAATCATAGTTATATCTGTAATCCTTAAATTTTCCAAGATAACCGTATACTTCTTTCTTAACAGGTTTACCAGTTTCCTTATCTATAAAAAACACTGTGTCTTTAAATCCCATTTTTTCTCTCATTGCAATAGAATTTAATTTACTAAATCCTACTTTAGGCAATAATTTTTCAAGTTTAGTTCTGAATTTCATAGACTTATCCCAAACTTCATTTTGAATTTGAGTTTTTTCATTCTGAATAAACATAGCTAATGGACCTACTATAACATCATTACTAGAACTATAAGATTCTAACCATCTATTAAACCAACTAACATCATGGGCACCTCCAGTAAGAGCAGCTCTAATCTTATCTTCATCAACAACTAGATCTTTATATTCTTGAAGAAAACCTTTTAATATTGTATCAGGAACACCTTTTGCAATAAGTGCAGCTATATCATCTTCAGTAAGAGTTTGTTGAACCACCTTATTATATAATGCATCTACCTCACGTTCAAGATCTGCAGGATTTGGAAAAGCTTGTTTTAATGCTATGCCTAAATTACCTTTAAGTCTATTTTGAATATATTCAGACATGTATCCTGTAATCTCCACATAGAACTGAACATTGTTATTTTTTAAGATATTGGCTATGTTTGTGTGAATTCTAGTTATATTTAATACAATCTCATTCAATGTTTTATAAAATGGGTTGTTACTATCCACAAGTCCACCTTCTACAGATAAAACTTCATCTATATCTTGAATCATTTGTAACCATGCCTTTGCATTAGATTTGTAAAGAACTAATAATGCAATGGCACTTCGGTTATTAATATTAGTTGCTCCAAGTCTAGAGATATCTAATAACATATTCTTAGTCATGCTATTAACATTATCCAAACTATTAACTAAAGAAGTAGCTCTTTGCAAGTCTACATCTAATTCTTCTCTAGCTGTATCAATTGCATTTTGTATTAATTCATTATTAGAATAGTTTTCTGCTTTATTATCTAAATTTTCTTTTAAAGTTCTTAATACTTCAGGTAAAAATCTATTAGTTCCTTTTTGGAAAAGTGATTCATTTAATAATTTTCTTATATTTTTATCTTGTTTTAATCTATTAAAATTTTCAATCTCATTTAAAATTCTTTTAGTAGCATCATATCCTATTTTAAAAATCTTTTCCATAGCTTCTTTATCAGAAAAACTATTAAGTTCATTTGCTCTTTCTAATACTTCTCTGGAAAACATTGCAAGATCTTCTTCAGTGACTTGGTCATTCATAAATTCAAAGTCCTTATCTAGAAGCATATCAGCCATTTCTTCTAATGAAGTGTCAACATCTAACTTGGCCACATTAACTTTATTACCAAATATATTTCTAAAGAACTGTTTTAATGCAGCAAAAAGTTTGTTCATAAAACTTTGAAACCCTTGAGTTTCAATTTCATTATTGATTCTATTAAGTGCTCTTAATTGCATAGCATATGCAAGTACTTCTTCCTTAAATAGTTCTGAACCTACTTCAAGTTCTGGATAATTAGTCTGTACGTAGTAATATATACCTCTACCTTCTTCAGTAGCAATTGCTTGGTTATAAAGATTCTGAAATAGAATGTTATTGGTCTGTCTTAGTGCGTTCAATACCGGGTGTGAGAATTCGTGTAGTACAGTTCTTACATTAACATTATCTCCTACAACATAAACTGTTCCCGCATAGTAAAATGCAGGTTCTCCTTTATATTTAACTTGTCTGTTCTTTAAAATGTCTGCAGCCTCTTCAGCTGATACGTTTCTAAACTCTGTTTTGGTAGCAAGTGATAATCTTTGAGCAAGTACCTCAGCAATTTCTTTTGATCTTTGATTTTGTAAAGTATCAAGCTTTACATCCATAAATAAAACACCATTTATATCTTGTATTGAAGTATCTATATTGTTTGAATTTCTTAAAAACATTATTTTATCAAGATCTTTATTAGGTTCAATAGTTAATTCATTCCAAGTATTCCCATACTCATCTGTAACTTGTTTTACACGTTCTTTACCAAATTGTTTTTTAAGAATATTAGTTACAGTATTTTCGTAGAAATTATAAATAGGTTTTAATTTAGCAAATCCACCTTCTTCTAAATCTTTTAATTGTTGTTTATAAACATTTAATCTATCTTCAAGTTCTTTAATTCCATCTTTTTTAGAAGATTCATAAACTTCTTTACTATAAGAAGGATTTAAATCTTCATATTTTTGATTTGTTAATTCTGTTATCTTATCTTCATTACCTTTTATACTATTAAATAAATTTTGTTTTCTTGTTTCTAATGTTTGATGTCCTTCTACCTTACTAGCTGTATCACCAGTAGGAAATAATACTTTTTCATAACCTTTTTTAGCACTATCTTGCATTATAGATTTAAGAAAGAATATTACCCAATTATTGTCTTTGTTTAAGAGTTGAAGAAAAGAATTTTCTTTACTATCTTTTTCTTGGTAAGCTATTTGAGCTTTAGAATATTCTTCAGGAGTTATTTCTTCACCATTTTTAGTAAACCAACTACCTCTTTTAACAGTTACAAAAGCATCATAATTATCACCATTATAACTAAAAATAGCCCCACCTTTTATTGGAGTTACTAAATCCTTTCTATCTCTACCTTTCTGAAATAAATCAGATTGTACTTCTAGTATTCTACGAGTTTTAAAAGCAGAACTTAAAATATTTAATGTTTTATTTAATCTATCTTCTTTAAAAGCTTTTGCTTCACTTTCTGTTTTAAAAGGTCCTTGTAATCCAATGTACCAATTTCCATTTTTACCTTGACGAATAGGAGTTGTCTGAAATCTATTTAAATCTTTTTCAAGTTCCTCTATATCTTTAGCATTAGTCTTATAATCTTGGATACTTTTATCATCACTTCTAAACCAACCAATACCATTTTCTGTAGCAAATTGAGCATGTCCTTTAATACTAGGTGTAATAGCAGGAGTAGCTATTTCATTCTCTGTATAATTAGTACCTCCTGGAACTGTTAGGTTGGAGTAGTACCGTGTAGGTCTTTCTTCTACTTTTTTACCAGAAGCCTGTACAGCTTTATTATATTCTTCTTGTGTAATATCTATTTTTTTATTTAAGTCATTTAATGCTGCTTTAGAATATGTAGGAAACTCTTCATAAGTATCTATCCTATATTCATAATCCCCTACTGTAAAAGCACTTTCATAATTATTATAATCTATATCACTATCTAGTTTCTTAGTATTAGCAGTATTAATCTCAATAGTATAACTATAAGCAGAAGCAATAGCTACAGCTATTTCATCTTTAGTCATTCCTGGTTTAGCAACTTCTTTAAATAATTCTATTTGCTGTGAGGATACTCCTTGTTTTTGAAGGTCATTTAACCAACCTTGAAGCTTAGATGTTTCAAATTTATTTCTATTAATTTTATCTAAAGCATTTATAATTTTTAATGAAAAATCAACTACAGGAGTTTTCATAAACATGGGTTTATCCTGATAAGCATCATACAGTTCTTGAAACTTATCAAAAAGTGGTAGATTAGGTTCAGCTCTTAGTATTCTGACCTTAGCATCTCTGTAGTAAGTTGACTTATAAGGATCAATACTCTCTGACATATTAGCATTAAATAATTTACTACCATCAGTTTTAAGACCATATTTCTTTTCAGCTAATTTTGTTAACTTGTTGTTTAAATCGTTAAATTTATCTTCATCAATAATTCTACTGACATCATCAGTAGCTCCTTTATCTTTTAAATAATTTATTGAGTTTACTTTTACTTGGCATATCATATTATGAACATTTAAATGGGTCTTCTTCTAATTCTAATTGTATTAATATTTCTTCATCACTAATTCCTTGAGTTATTCCAACCATTTCTTTAATTTCATTATACATAGTTGAACCAGGATTTAAGTACTGAAACTCTTCAAAAAGTCTTTTACTCAAATATACAAATAATTCTTGAGGCATAGTTTTAGGATTACCAAAACCATACTCAGGAAATGCAATTTTACCACCTTTTTCTTTAATTTCTTTAATTAAATTAATTCTTTTTTCCCATATGTTCTTAAGAGTATTATATTCGTTCGGACTAACCTCTACTTTTTGACCATTTTTCATACTCATAAATAAATCTGTAGGAAAATTTACTGACATATCGGGGATCTCTGTCATAAAATTAGATGCTCCACCTAAATTAATACCTTTATCTTTTTGATTAGGCATTATTTCATATAAACTTACATTATGTAAAAATACTACATTAGGGTTATTCTTTCCTAAATTTAAATAATAATATGTATTTTTTGCACCAGCATCATTGTAAGTAAACACTCCCTCTATATCTGTAGTTTTTAGACCTAATCTTCTTGGTTCAGATACTGTATCTATATTAGTAGAATCACTTTCAATACTAGTAGATAGTTGAGTAGTAGCTCTAACTTTCTTTACAGTAGGATTTTCTACAGGTAAAATTCTTTCTGGATTTTCATAATCCATTTCAGAAATATAATCTTTAAATCTTGTTTTAAAATTATTATCAGTAGAATTTTGTCTGATAAACTGATCATAAAAGTTATCTAAAACAACCATTCCTTTTTTATTTAAAGCAT
>Ga0209246_10000210_pt1 | contig 26732 bp, 31 predicted proteins | sample LauGreSpBDMM15SN_2_FD_187560 | JGI IMG/M metagenome (GOLD analysis project Ga0209246, IMG submission 187560) | Freshwater lake microbial communities from Lake Michigan, USA - Sp13.BD.MM15.SN (SPAdes) (version 2) | ecosystem: Environmental > Aquatic > Freshwater > Lake | place: Lake Michigan...
GGTTCTAAATACGCAGTAACCCTTATGGGAGAAACTGCTAATTTTGCAATGATAGTAGATGAAGCTGACGCGGAACTATTTATCGCAACTGGTAGTACGGAGCCATAATATTCGTAGTTCGGGCGTGAGTCCAATCCATATATAAAAAAGGTCTGGAATCTCTGGACCTTTTTTTAGTGGAAAAAGCACTCTCTTAATGTAATATATAATAATAAACATTATGATCTATATTAGTAAAAATACCACCAACGAATTTGGTTTAGAATTTCCTTCTATTCCCACCACTTATGTGTATTTTATGTTTGTATTCACATTCGAATCTGCAGTACAACAAGAAGAAAGATACTGGTTTTATGATAATCCAGTATGTAATAATAGAACCAACGTTTTTGAATTGGTAGAATCAGATAGTGCTTTACAATCAGACGAGCAAAATCCTATAAATCTACCAATAGGTCAATGGGATTATCAAGTTTATTCTAGCAATACCCCTATTTCTTTAGGAAGTCCTGAGAATTTAGGAATTCTTATACAAGAAGGACGTATGGTTGTAGATGGAGTCACAACAGTACCAGAAGTTTATATTGGAACACAAGAACAGTTTTACACTGCTAATGTTTACGATTGATCTAATACCCAATTGTACATTTTCCAATCCTCTAAAGCTTCTTCTTCACTATCATAATAATCTATATGGTATATGTTAGCATGTTTATCAAACACATCTACTCTCCATTTTCCTTCAGCTTTTATGTAAACTAATCCTGGATATCTAGTGTCCGGTATTTTACCTGCCCTAGAGCTTTCCCAATTTCTATAAACATTTATAGCATCTTGCATGTCTATAAAATAACCAACATGAATCATTCTTCTAGGATTTCTTAATGCAAAAGCAATTTTCCATTTTCCATTAGGAGTATACCAAGTCACATTATTAACTCCGCTTTTTAAAAAATTCTTAGTGACGTGAACTCTATCTATAATTTCTAAGTTGTCTACCGCATCGTTATTAGGATCACCATCAATATGTTTTACTCTTTTAGTTAAATCGTTTTTATCTAATCCTAAAAAACATTGAGCAACTAATCTACTAACTAATCTTTTACGTACTTTGCTATTATGTCTAATAATAACAAGATTTCCATCATTTTTTAGAAATTTCACAGCTTTTAACTGTCTGTTTTCTTTTTTAATTTTTCCTGTGTTACTTACAAAATATGAATAATCATATCCTTCTAAAGGTTTCCAAATTTCTTCCATTTAAAAATAAAGTTATAGTTAATGTAATATATATATCAAAATCATAAAACTATGAAGCTATTTGGATTTAATATTAGTAGAACAAAAGAGGAGAAACAAGAATCCAATCCTCAAACATTTTCTGCTTTCGTACCAATAGGGAAAGAAAATCTATCACTCCCGTACATAGATCCTATGTACACACTAAACGGGATCACACAATTTGGAGCAGACAATCTGTATCCACAGAAATTAAATCAATTATATTTCAGTTCTCCTATACATTCTGCTTGTATTGACTTCACAGTTAATGCTATTATTGGTGGTGGTTACACTTGGAACAATGAAAAAGCACCTGCACAAGAGATCGTAGATAGATTAGCTTTTGAAAAATTTAATCATTTTAACAAATTATCTAGACTCCTAACAAGAGATTGGTTGATTCATAAAAGAGTCACAGTGGAAATTGTAAGAAGAGGTAAGGATGTAATTAAATTCCGTAGAGTAGACCCAGAAACAATTCGTAATGACCAATGGTTAGAGAGATTTATGTACTCGTCTGACTGGAGAAGAGGTTATTTAAACGCAAGAGAATTTATTAAATACTATGATGGATGTAAAGATATTAGCACTCTTTATACATTCTACGATTCTAGTCCTGGAGTTAATTCTTATCCACTTCCTAGTTACAACAGTGCACTTAACTGGGTACAACTAGATGCTGAACAAGCTTATTTCCACAAGAACAACATACAAAATGCTATATTTCCAAGTCTTGCTATTAGAAGACCTAAAGAATTCCAAAGTATTGCTGAGATAGAACAATTTAAAAGAGAAATAGAAAGCAAAACAGGAGCAGCAAATGCTGGTAAGGTTATAGTGCTAACAGGAAATGGTATGGACGATGTACCAGAGATTGTTAATATACCAACAAATGACAACAGTGGGATATTTGATTCCACTTCTAAAGAATTAAAAGAGAATATCTCTATTGCTCATAAGATTAACCCAGCAATTATGGGAATTAAAACAGGAGGACAATTAGGTGCCACTACAGAAATACAAGACTCTTACACTATATTTGAAAAAAATGTTGTGCAACCAGACAGAATGATAATAGAAGAAATACTTAATGAATTAATACATATAGCTGGTGTACACGATTCAATTACTATTAACAACTACCAGATTATCGAAGGACAAATTGTAGATAAGACTGTATAAATAATAAACAAGAATGATTTACTTTGTTACGGAAAATTACTTAAAATTAAATACTACCGTCGGACTTAATGTAGATGCGAACATTATCTCTCCTGCTATAGTAACTGCTGCCGACACATACGTCCGCAGTATTATCGGAACACCCTTTTATAACTACTTGCTTACACAATTTAACAATCAAGTTCTAGATTCCGATGAAGTTACACTTGTTCAAGACTACATTAAGAACGCGGTGGCATGGCGTGCTGCTTCAGAAATAGTGGTTGCTGCTTCTTATCAGTTAAAGAACAAAGGTATCCAAACACAATCTGGAGATTACTCTATGAGTCCAGAATATAAAGCTCTAATGTTTAATGTGCACCACACAGCAGATAAAGCTGCATTCTATGATAGTAGACTTTCTGAATTCCTAGGATCAGACAAAGAGAAATACCCACAATTCTGGGCTTATGATAATAGATTTGCAATTGCTAGAAGACATTGTGATATACCAAATTTATTCAACCAAAACATAATGTTTATTTAATGGATGCACTAAATTTTTTAACCTTTGTAGCGGGTTTATCTATTACAATTATAGGTTATTTTTTAAAACAGACTATGTCAGATCTTAAATCAGTAAAAGAAATTAGTTACGAAACTAGATCTAAACTAAATGTACTTGAGAACGATTACATTAATAAAGTGGAAGCTCTTAACAACAAATTTGATATGCTTAATGAATCTATTCGAGAACTCACTAAGGAAATTAAAAATATGCCACGTAAATAGAATGAAATTACAAGACACATACAACGATTATCCTAAAGAGGCTTCAGAAAATGCTAAGCGAGCACTTAGATGGGCTGAAGAAAACGGTTGGGGTGATTGTGGAACTCCCGTAGGTAAAGCCAGAGCAAACCAATTAGCTAAAGGAGAGTCTATCTCAAGAGACACAATTGCTCGTATGGCTGCTTTTGAAAGACACAGACAAAATAGCAAAAGACAATTAGGAGATGGCTGTGGAAGACTAATGTGGCTAGCTTGGGGTGGAGATGCAGGAGTAGAATGGGCACAAAGAAAATTAATTCAAATAGATAAAACACAATTAGCAGAAGGACAACCACACTACACTAAAGATGGGGAGTTATGGACTGGACCCACACACAAAGATGCAAGTGGCAGATTAATGACAGGTGCTACCCATACTGATGAATCAGAATTCCTTTATCACTTGGATGAAATGTCCGGTTCTAAAATTTATAAAACTCTTTTAAGATTTTTTAACTAGTAAATTTGCTAGTTTATATTACCGCTACTGAACTTTTGTCCTAGTCCTAATGGTAATCATTAGGACTTTTTATTTGTAGCACTTAAAATGGATCTTTCTGTTTCTCATTTCTATTCTCATAATCCAATTCTTCTATCAATTTTTCACAAGTTCTACTAACAAGAAACCATTGTTCAGCAGAGAGTGGTAAAGTGTGGATAAATGTAAATTGTGATTCCCAGTAACTCATTCCTTGGGATTCGTCTATAATGTGTGTTTGTGCTTTCATATTGTGTATTTCATTAATTACTTGCTATTCGTTCATTCTCTTTAATCTGTTCTAGTAATTCTATTGCAGCAATTATAGAATTCCTATAATTCATAGTTGACAACTCCCCTTCAGACACTAACATAAGCGCAAGAAGCCTTCCTGCTTCCACTAATGGATCTGATAAATCGGAACACGCTTCGCAAACTCCAGCTATCTTAATAAGACAATCTCTCTCTTCAGTGTCGTGAGTCTTTAAAGAGATTAAAGAGAAAGTATAGATAGCTTGATCTATTGGTGATAATGTTTTCATGTATAATTCTTGATTCTCGTTTAGCTTCATACTCGTTTTATTTTATATAATTAATTAATTCTTCTAAAGTACTAAAATGGTTTTCTTCTAATAGTACAACTATTTTTTGCAAATCAAATCCCCTAGAACTTTTTATTATTAAATGATGGCGGATTAGAATGAAATAATAAGAATCACAGTTGGGAAATTTCCTATCTATAATTCCATTTATTTCGTATATCTTATTATCTCTATTAATAGAATTATCTACTGAATCCATTAATTGTTTAAATTGTTTATTTTCCATATTATATTGTTTTTTATATATCAGTTTTTAAAAAAGGGGTTTTGTTTTTAGCTTCTTAACTAATTTCTCATCCACCTCATCCCTTTTAACAAACGCAATGTAAGAATAACAAATCTTACAACTACACTTAATGTGTATCTTTATATTAGAATACATTACCTCGTGGTATTCATAGTTCTCTTCTGTGCAACATTGATTCATAATTTATAATTTTTTAATGTTAACGCCTCTAATTATTAAAGGCGTACCGTGTCTAATAATTAGAGGCGATCGTATCTAATTATTAGAGGCTACTAAATACTAAACTAAGAACTATCATCGGAAGTTCCGTTCAGAACTTCTTCAGGCCGTATTACTACGTAATGCACGTCTGAAGAATCTTTCATGCGTTTAAAACGCTTTTTTGGTTTAGGATAAGGACGTGCATTTAATCGATACGTTCTTTCGTAAAGAACATAAGAAGGATTATTCTTTCTTTCTGGTGTTTCGTTTACTAGATATCCTAATTCAAGTAATTGTTTAAATGCTTGAGCTACTTTAAATTTACCTATATTGTATTGGTTAATAAAATAGGTCTGGTTAATACCCCAATCGTTTGGTTTAGTAAGAAGAATAGTTATTATTCTAACAGAAGTATCAGTCAGTCTAATATCATCCACATAATAATTGTCTATAACTGTAAAGTTAGTTTTTTTTTCGGTACGCTTAATTTTTTCATATTTCATATCCTTCTTTATTTTAGATTCCTTCTTAGTAACCCGGGAAGGACTTAGGAGGAGCTACCTCCTAAGAACCGGGTGTGGGATACCACAATTTATATAAAAAAGAAAAATACAAGTATGACAGCTTGTGTTATTCATATGTTATATATCGTCGTGGACATAAAGTTTCTAAATCTCTTGCCAAACTTCTAATCTTTTACTACAACTTCTGTATTGTGCCACCATAATATCGTAATAACAAACACAACCAATATGTTCAGGAGGGGGTAAAGCTTTAGAAGGAAGTCTCTCTTTACAAAGAGTACCAAAAGCTCTCTTAATATCTCCGTTAACTTTCCTGTGGTAGAAGTACAAAGCTCCCTCTTTAAGTCTCTCTTCTAATTCCTGATGTGTGATCCGTTTAATTTTCATACTTTTAAATTTGTTGCAAACATAATGAACCAAATTGAAATAAAAAAACGATTATTAGGAAAACTTATGTCGGAGAAGATATATAGAGAATATGCAAGCAAATCCTAGAGTGATATCCCAAGAAGGCCTGGAGTTATTAAAAGAGCAAGAAGGCTTTTTTGAAGTGCCTACTAACCACTATGGGGTGTTGTATATAGGTTACGGTCTCACCTTCTATGAAAATGGAGAACCAGTCACCATTAATGATACACCCTGTTCTAAGAAGAGTGCAGGGAGACAGTTAAGGCAGATGTTAAAACCGTACGAATCTTGTGTGTACTCTGCGGTTAAAATAAGAATCACACAAATACAATACGATGCTCTTGTACTTTTATGTTATGATATAGGAATTATGGCATTTCTTAGGAGCTCTCTTTTATATAATATTAACACGCACGCCGAACCCGAATTGGTCCGGGCATCTTGGAAAGTCCACTCGTTACATGAGCGGATTGCCAACGAGAACCTTTCCATATGTAGGCATACGGAGTGGTTAATGTGGACACAAGGAAAATACCCACCAATCATATGATCTCACAATTTTATAACATCCAAGACTTTCAGACAGGCTTTGCCATCTGGGCATTCATCTGGGTCTACCTCCAGATCACTCCATTACAAATGTGGCTGGACACATTCTATGATTCTCTATGTGATTCCCAGAAATTCCCCGGACTTGTAATGCAGGCAATCTCTTTAGTATGGATCTCAATAGATTGTCATAAGTGTCTTTCATTTTGGCTTGGACTTGTCTTTACTGGCAATCCCATAGTAGCTATTAGCTTTGCAATTTTGGCCACCTTACTCGCAAAAATTACCAAATAATGACTCCACAATTTAATGACCAAGAATTACAATTCATTACTTCCTATAGAACAAGTCTCGATTTCTCTAAGACAAGGATTAAATCCCTGCACAAAATCTGGAAGAAGTCAACCGGAATCCGCGAACATAATTGTTTTTGTGACATGCAATCCAGACACGAATTCAAACACAAGTTCTATACCTGGTACGATTCCCTTTGATTTATCCCGGGAGTTTTCCAAGAGTTTCCAAGATATAGAGACTTACACTAAGAAGCTTATTAACTTCCTGGGTAAGCCAATAGACTCTGCTTGGATCATGAGTGAATGTTACATCTATCTTCACAACAACTTGGCACTCTTGGACACATCCCGGAAGATGATTGCATATGCTAAGAATTGGATTAAGTGTAATCTTAAATGGACTAACTCCCCGCTTAATAGACAGATAAGACTTAATAACCTTCCAAGTGATTCCCCGTGTATCCCAGGCACTTCCGAACAAGGACAGAATGCTGAGGAGATCTTAGCACAGATCCAAGAGTTTAGTACCACGTTAAACCAATACGACCGTAGATTATTCCACATATACTATGAGATGGACCTAAGGAAAGGCAAAGAGATTGCTTCCCACTTAGATATTTCTATTAGTTCTGCTTACCCTATTATAAAAGAATGTAAGCAATTGGAACTTAAATTACGCAACCATATTAAAACAAATTTCCCTTATGCCTAGGCCAAAGACAACCAACTTACAAAAAGACAACATCATGATGGAAGTTGCAAAGAAGTTCGAAGAGTTACAGAACAACCAAGCACTTAAAGATATAGAGATAGAAGAGACCCACATAGGTAACGAGAACCTCACGTATATGCAAAGACTGTTTGTTAATAGTTACTGTAACCACATGAATGCAAACAAGGCTGCTGTGGAATGTGGGATCTCTATAGCATCTGCCTCGCAACGTGGTGGTCAGTATCTGAGATCACCTAAGATACAAAGGGCAATCATTAAAAGACTTAATGCACTATCAATGGTGAGTGCAATCAATAGAGAGATAGTACTAGTGGAACTCTACCAGATGTTCCAAGAGACACAAGCAGAGGCAAGACAAGACAGACATTTGCAATTAAAGATACTTGACCTTATTGCTAAGATGCAAGGATTCTATATGACAGGTCCACAGGTAAATATCACAGACAACTCCCTAGAGGGTATTAAAATACAAATAGTAACTAATGAAGGAATTCCTAACAGAGGCACAGATCACGCAGATGCGGGAGAGAGTCTTAGCAGTCGAAGAGAGACTGAAGTCAATTAAATTAAAACAAGAGAAACTACGTGAGCGAATTAAACCTAAAAGCAACCACAGTCTTCCAGAAGAACTGGGAAGCAATCCAGAGCACAAGTAGATTCATAGTTAACGAAGGTGGGTCAAGGAGTTCTAAGACCTACTCCATCTGTCAGGTGCTTATACTTTATCTACTGCAGAACCCAAATAAGACTGTGAGTATTGTCAGGGCTTCGTTCCCAAGTCTACGTGCCACTGTGATGCGTGACTTCTTTGAGGTGCTCCAAGAGTTAGACATGTATGATGTGAAGTACCATTCCAAGACTGAACACATATACACGTTCCCTAATGGAGCTAAATGTGAATTCTTTAGTGCAGACCAGGAACAGAAGTTACGTGGTCGTAAACGAGACGTATGCTGGGTTAACGAAAGTAACGAGTTGGACTATGAAAGCTTCCAACAATTAAACATGCGTACAAATGAGAAGGTGATTGTGGACTACAATCCAAGTGCAGTCGAGAGTTATCTTTACCAATTGCCAGAGGACAAATCCACGAGAATCCATTCCACATACCACGACAATCCATTCCTTTCCAAGGACATCATAGAAGAGATCGAAGGGTACAAAGATTCTGACCCAGACTATTATCAGATCTTTACCCTCGGTAAGAGATGCTTCTCTAGAGAGAATGTCTATAATAAATGGGACACACTAGATCAGAGACCACCACATTTAACAGAACACATTTATGCTATTGACTACGGGTACACACACCCGACTGCAATGGTAAGGATATGGTACCATCCCAACCACAAAGATGTATTCATAGAAGAGATCATATATGAATCCCATTTAACATCCGGGGATATCCTTAGAAAATTCCAAGAGAATGAAGTGGATTCTTCTAAGATGATAGTTGCTGAGACTGCTAGACCAGAGGTCAATGCGGATCTAAGAAGGGAAGGTTATAGAATCATAGAAGCCACCAAGGATGTTAGAGATGGTATCTTAAATGTTAAAAGCTTCCGTGTGACGTGCTCTAGTAAGTCCCACAACATTATTAAAGAGAACTTTAACTATAGGTACAGAAAGATAAATGGGATTATCTTGGAAGAGCCTATTAAGTTATTCGATGATGCTATGGATGCAATCCGATATGGTCTAATGTGGGTTAAGCGACACGGGCAGAAGTCAACAAGTTCCACTGGACAAATCTATTCATTTGAGTTATAACGAAAAAGTCTCTGTGTGTAAGTAATATATAAGTAAATAAATTCACAAATGGCGATTACAATAGTTGGACAACCCGATCAAATAATGCCTGCGTATAATCCCGTAGTGTATTATCTTAATTCTAATAATAAGGCTTTCACAGGCTTTAGATACATTATACAAATATACGATGCAGGTACTGCTACACTGTTAGCCGAATTTAAGGTGGCACCAAGACCCACGGATGGTTATGGCTATGTAGATATTTCTAAGATAGTCCAATCTAAGTTATCTAGTTATCTTAATATAAATGCCGCCTCATTTTCTTCTGCTGATACTGGTACAGTCTATAACTACGACCTTAAATTCGGAGAAGAATATGTGGCAACTAAGGCTTGGCAAAGTTACCAGAGTTCAGGTACCACCCCTGCATTTGTTAGAATTAATTCTACTGCACATGGTTATGTGGCTGGGGATCAGATTAAGTTAACTACAAGTGTCACATACACTGATGCAAGACAAGCATTAAATGGTTACTTTACAGTGCAAAGTGTGGTAAATGCTAATGCTTATGTTATTAATTTATCATATGTACCTGGAATGGTAGGTCTTCCTGCATCTGGGACTTCCCAATATGCAGACAATAGAATACTTAGATACACAAACCTTACAAGTCTACTAAACAGAAGGGTGTTTAATAGAGCATATGAATTCCAAGACTGGCCAAGTTACACCCAATCACAGATTATCCTAGGTAGTTCCACAAGTGAGATCCTAACCAATGCACCTAATACAGGCTTTTATATACGCCCCGATCAGCGGGCATTTTGGAATTTCTGGGATAATAAACAGAACCTATGTAAATATGTTCTGTTCCAAAATGATGCTGGTGAGACATTCTATATGAACACCTCTAGTACTGCATCTTTTGTTAAGCAGGTTAATGTTGCATATGGAATTTCACCAATAGGACTTGGAGGTGCCGTACTTCCATTAGTTAAGAGTACCACTTTATACTATGATGTTTGGTCTACATCTTCCAATCAACTGAACGTACAAACTTCTGAGAAGCAAAGACTTTATATAGATAGAATCTGTCCTATTAACGAGACACAAATACTATTCTTAGACCGTGCAGGCTCTTGGAGTTCTTTTAGTTTCCCATTAAGACAAATAGAAACAGGCCAAGTCACTAGAGACGCTTACCGTAAAGAACTAGGAGGACTTAAAGCTGGTGCATACACATATGCTACTACAGACACAGGCACTACTAATTGGTACATTAGTAACACAAAGAATTACACTTTAAATACTAGTTGGATCACAGATGAGATGAGTGTTTACTTTGAAGAACTTATCACAAGCCCACAGACATTTGTTCTCTTTGATGGAAGTGTGAGTTGGTTAGCATGTCAGATTGTTAATAGCAACTACACTATAGAACGCTCTAAGAATAAGAAGTTAATTAGAAAGACTATAGAGATCAGATTAGCAAACAACGATAACATCAACATATGATAAATCAGATAACTAAAATACAACTAATAGGTAGTCTTCAAGGTTACCTAGATGTGTCAGCAGCAGTCCCAGTACCAATGAATTATTCAGTGGCTGATATTAGAGATATTTCTAAGAGGACTGGTGCATTCTCCAAGGCTATAAAACTACCAAATACCAAGAATAATTCTAGACTACTAAACCATTACTTTGATTGTAATGTGCAAGCTGGTACATTTAATATAAATAAATTACAGCAATGTATTTTATTACAGAACAATATTCCTATCACCCAGAATGCGTATGTACAGTTAGTCAACGTTAAGAAGACCCAGAACGTACAGACAGAAGATGATGATGTGGAATACGAGGTACTTATTAAAGATAATGTTGGAGATTTCTTTACTCGACTTGGTGGCACATTATTAGAAGAAGTGGAATTAGGTTCATTCACACACAATTATACCACTACTAATATTAAAGCCTCTTTCGATAACACATGGGTTGACGGATATAAATATGTTCTTCCTCATATTGCTACACCCGCAAGTGGTCTTCCTAAATATGTGCTATCAGAACTTAAACCAGCAATATATGCTAAACAGTATTGGGATCGTATACATGCTAATGCTGGATTCACTTATGATTGGAGCACGCAAGCAGCTCTTAATGTGAGATTTGATAAGTTACTAATACCTTTTAATGCAGAAGATGAAAAGATAGCTGAAGAGACTATAGAGAATGTAAAAGTTATAGCAGATCGCGCAGGAGAGGGCACTACAAATTATTTTATAAATCAAGCTCTTAATGGAAGTACCATTGATTTTGTTAAGCCTTTAACTATACCTAATGAGATTCAAGATAATTTAAGTATCTATAATCCTGCATTATCTCAGTATGCTAACCAATTCTTATTAACAGCACCTACAGGATTAACAGTAAAATTTGAAGTTGATTACGATTTTATTATCGATAATACGGGTAGTATAAATGCTACTTGGGGTGGAATAGCTAATTATCAACCAAGAATAAGAGCTTTAAAAGTGGCTAACAATTCTGCTTTACCTTGGTTAAATATAGGACCACTAACTAATTTCGTTTCAATAAACACTTCTCAAACAAACTATACAAATCTTCCTCCAGGTGAAAATTTACTTTACACTATAAACAATAGTTTCACCCAGACCCTTTCGGGTTTAACTGCCGCTGATGTTCTTAAATTTGAAATTGCTATGATTCAAGTAGGAGGTTCTCAGTTTTGGAATTCCAATGGTCGAATAAATCCTATTATTAGATTAAGGAGTTTAAAAATGACTATCTCTTTAAATGCTAGTACATTAGTTTATGGATTCCCAATAAATCCAAATTCTTTTATTCCTAAAAAGATTAAGCAATCGGATTTCATTAAGAGTATCTGTATGATGTACAATCTATTTGTTGAAACAGATCCTAATGATCCTAATAAATTAATTTATAAACACAGGGATCAGTTCTATGATTCTGGGAAATCGGTGGATTGGACTGAGAAATTAGCCAGAGATAGAGAACAGAATGTTAAGTTCCTTCCAGAATTAACTAGTAAAAGACTTATCCTAACTTATAAAGGAGATAAAGATGTTGCTAATGAAACTTATACGGCTGCCACTAAAGAAATATACGGACAACATGAAGTGGTGTTCCAGAATGACTACATTAAAAACATAGACACAAAAGAACTTATATTCTCCCCAACACCAGTTCAGACAACTTCTTTTGGTACTGTTGCCCCATTATATAATGGGCAATCTCCAAATACCAATATAAGAATCCTATTAGATAACGGAGAAAAGGCATGTAATAGTTATCAAATAGAAAACTATACAAACAATGTAGAGACCCTAATTTCTTATCCTTGTGTGTCTCATATGGATGCTGTAACAAATCCCACATTTGATATTAACTTTGGTATTTGTGATTTTTACTTTTATGATCTTGTACAAACTACTCAGAATAATCTATTTAATAATTTTTGGGCTCGTACGATGTCCCAAATAGATCAAGGTAAGCTTCTCACTGCCTACTTTGCTTTAAGTGAAGCAGACATACAGTTAATGAAGTTAAACGATAAAATTAGAATCGATAACTCTTGGTGGAACATTAACAAAGTAATAGATTATGACGCAGGAGCTAATTCCTTAACTAAAGTGGAATTAATATCTATAGATCCTGCATTACTACTTCCTAGATTTGGTGGCACTACAACCTCTTGGGCCCCTAATTGGAAAGTGACACAACCATTTAAACCCTTATTACCTATTAGTCCTGTTAAACCAGTTAAACTTGTTAATCTTGCTTTAGAAGAATTAAGAAATTACAATACTTCCATTATAGATTCTGAAAGCAATGTGATTTTAATGGGTAAGCAGAATCAGATTTCTACAAATTTTAAAGGTATTGTAATTTCAGATAATATTATAACACCCGTAAATGGAGTAGGAGTTTATGTAGGGGATTGGTTATTAAGCGATGATGGTACATATAGTTATACAGGTCTTAGATTTATTGATGGTGGATTAGATACCACAATGAATAAAATTAAATTAAATCCAGTAGATATCATTGATGGAGGATATGATGATGTTAGAAAAGATGGAGGATGGAGATCTAATAGAATATTTATAGACGGCAATGAAAATGATCTAAATTAAAAATCTGATATATAGGATAATATAACTATACAAAAAAAATTCTAATGGCAAACATAGAATACTCAAGGATGATCCTTAAAAGAACCAGCACACCCGCGTTGGTTCCCACAGCAGCTACTAGTACTGACTTAAATTTACTAGGACCTGATGAAATATTTGAAGGAGAATTATTTTACAATATACCAGATGAAATACTTTACTGTAATTCTAGTGGTACAATAGTACAATTAAACTCTGTTGGACCCACAGGTGGTACTGGAGCAACTGGTGCTACTGGACCTTCTGGAGGACCTATAGGAGCTACTGGAGAAACCGGAGCAACCGGAGTTACAGGTAGTACTGGAGCAACTGGTAGTACGGGAGACACAGGACCAACAGGTAGTACTGGAGACACAGGAGCTACTGGTACTGGACCAACAGGACCACAGGGAGATGCAGGACCAACTGGAGCTACAGGTGCTGGTATTAATTTCTTAGGAGTTTGGGATGTTGCCACACAATATCTTATTAATGATTCAGTTTTAGATGACACTGCAACACCTTATCTTTGGATTTGTATCCAAGATTCTCTTGGTGACGATCCCACATTATCACCTTTATATTGGGTAGTAATTTCTACACCAGGTGTTACTGGAGCTACTGGTGCTACTGGTGCTACTGGAGCTGGAACTAATGGAACTTCCGGATCTAGTGGAACTTCTGGATCTAGTGGAACTTCTGGATCTTCTGGAACTAGTGGAGCTAATGGATCTTCAGGAACTTCTGGTAATTCAGGATCAAGTGGAACTTCTGGATCTTCTGGAACTAGTGGAGCTAATGGATCTTCAGGAACTTCTGGTAATTCAGGATCTAGTGGAACTAGTGGAGCTAATGGATCTTCTGGAACTAGTGGCTCTTCTGGAACTAGTGGCTCTTCCGGAACTAGTGGCTCTTCTGGAACTAGTGGAGCAGCAGGAGCTAATGGCTCTTCTGGAACTAGTGGCTCTTCTGGAACTAGTGGCTCTTCTGGAACTAGTGGCTCTTCTGGAACTAGTGGCTCTTCTGGAACTAGTGGAGCAGCAGGAGCTAATGGCTCTTCTGGAACTAGTGGAGCAGCAGGAGCTAATGGCTCTTCTGGAACTAGTGGCTCTTCTGGAACTAGTGGAGCAGCAGGAGCTAATGGCTCTTCTGGAACTTCTGGTAATTCAGGATCTCCAGGAACTAGTGGCTCTTCTGGAACTAGTGGAGCAGCAGGAGCTAATGGCTCTTCTGGAACTAGTGGAGCAACTGGAGCAACTGGAGCTACTGGAGCAACTGGCCCAACAGGTTCTGATGGAGCAAATTCATCTAGATGGATATTTAAAAGTGCTACAGTTCCTCCTGCAGATCCCGCGCCAACTTTCTTTATTGCAGATACTGCTACAATTGCTTCAATAACTGCAGTAGGTATAGACGATTATAATGCAGATAATGTCGATTTTTCTAGTTGGTTAGCTAACATAGATAACTTAGTAGACACTTTACTAAATCCACTTTATTTACAAATCTCCCAGGTTGGTAATAGTTCTATCTTTGGTATATTCCCAGTAACTGGAGTAGTTAATTATACATCTCATTACGGATTACTTTTAGGAACTCCTTTATCTAGCAATGGTACGCTAACTAATAACTCAGTATACTCAATTGCTTACGTGTTTAACGGGGTTACAGGACCTACTGGAACAACTGGAGGAACTGGAGGAACCGGTGCTACTGGAGCAACTGGAAGTCAAGTTATAGAATTAATGGCTGCATGTTCAGATGAAACTTCTGCTATCACAACCGGCACTGCTAAAGTGACTTTTAGAACCCCATGTGCATTTACCTTAACTGGAGTTAGAGCTTCTTTAACTACTGCACAAGTTTCAGGTAATATCTTCACAGTAGATATTAATGAAGGGGGTACATCAGTACTTTCAACAAAAATAACAATAGATAACACAGAAAAAACAAGTACAACTGCGGCTACTGCACCGGTTATTTCAGATAGTACAATTGCAAATGATGCTGAAATGACTGTAGATGTTGACCAAATCGGTAATGGTACTGCAGCAGGTTTAAAAATAATTTTAATAGGAACTAGATAATGCCTTCAATAATAAACTCATCTATACTAAAAGTTTGTACAGGAAATGCAATTTCTGTTACATCACTTGGTGCTTATTTTAAATTTAACGGAGATGTAACAGATTCATCTGGAAATAGTCTAAATGGAACTGCATTTAATTCTCCAACTTTTCCAGCTGGAAAATACCAAACAGGTATAGAATTTAACGGAACCACACAATATGTTTCTGTTCCCGATAGCGCATTCTTAGAAGGATCTAGTGGTAATATCTCCGTATTCTTTTGGGCAAATTTTGTCGATGGAGGCACAGCAATAAGTAAAGATGGAGGAGGCACAGGATACAGAGTGTTACCTAGAGCAGGTTTAGATTGGTTAGTTACTGTTGGTGGTAATAACTGTAGTAGAGGTGTAGGCCCTGCAACAGGTGTATGGATTCACCACGGATTTACGTATAATAATAGCATTGTAAAAATATATGAAAATGCCGTACAAGTAGGAACAGATGTTAGTATTGGAGCTGTAACTTTAGCAAATGCAAATGCAATGAATATAGGAAGATCTATATCAGCAAGTTCATATATTCCAGCTACTATGGATGAAGTTAATATATGGCAACGTGTATTATCTGGTGCAGAAATTACTACATTATACAATTCAACTTGTCCACTTAAAGCTTAAAATATGGAATATTCAACTACAAAAACAGTAACAGATTGGGAATTCGAAAGCATCTATAATAGCGATGATACTAATATAGATACTGAATTACAATGGCAATTTAGATATGATAATCCCACTTATGAAGTAACAGGATCTATTGGACATATAGAATCAAACGGAGATGGTACTAAGACTTATTACATAACATTTACCTACGAAATTAATTAATAAAACATGAGTTTACTACAACAAATAGCAGAAAATTTAGGAGCAACAGGTGCTACTGGAGCATCTTGGATGCACACTATAGCAATCCAAGAAGGTGCTACAGGTCCTGTCGGAGGATCCTGGATACAAGCATGGGCTGATGCTGTCGGAGTTACTGGACCTCTTGGAGGTTCTTGGATTCAGGCATTAGCAGACCACTATGGAGTTACTGGAGCAGAAGGAGATTGGTTAATTGGTATAGAAGTTGGTACTAGCGGTGGCGGAGGAGAAGCACCAGTAAACACGGTTGCTCCTGCAATAACAGGAACCACAATAACTGGAGAAACTCTCTCTTGCTCTGAAGGCTCTTGGACAGGAACCGCAACTATTATCTATACTTATCAATGGAAACGTAACGGATCTCCTATTGGAAGCGCTACTAATTCATCTTATGTTCTTGTTAATGATGATGTGGGAACTTCAGTAAAATGTACAGTAACAGCTACTAATGATATCGGAGCAACTAATGCTGATAGTAATACAGTTACCCCTACTAATCCACCATTAGATCCAGATGCACAAGCGTATTTAGATGCTGTTGAGGCTGCTGGAGGAACTATTAATGACACAATAACTGATGCAACAGATACATTATTTGTTGCATTAAAAGCTGCTAGTATTTATTCTAAAATAGATGTGTTTTATCCGATGATAGGTGGAACTTATAATTCTATTAGAATTGAAGCAAAATTACAATCTACTTATGATTTAACACAAAGTGGTTCTTGGACTTATAGTTCAAATGGTGCAAGAACAGTAGCAAATACTTCTGGTAGTTTTTATCTCAATACTCAATATAATCCTTTTACTAATTTAACAAGTGCAAATAGTTCATATAGTACTTATTGGACAAACACAAATAGTTTTACCCCTACAAATGATAGATATTTTTCAGGAGCTTATTCGGGGCAAACAGAATTCTGGACATTAAATCCTTATGATTCTAATGGTTGGAATTTTATAGGTTATAGAAATCAAGAAGGACCTAACGTTAATCCTACAACTGCAGGTATAGTTCCTAATGGTGGATATTTTATAAATAGTGAACTTAATGTTAGCGGTACTAATACTATACAAGGTCTGATTAATACCGCAACTTATACTTCACAAGCAATGGGTACTCCTACTGGTTTACCAAATTCAAATTTCTTTTTAGGTAACGTATCTATATCTGGTTCACCATATCAAGGTACCCCAGGAACTTACAATTTTTTACATATTGGTGATGGTCTTACACAAGCTGAAATGATTACATTATCAACAATCGTAAACACATTCCAAACCACGTTAGGAAGAAACACATACTAAATAAAATATAAATATGCCAGTAAACACAGGAACAGATCAAGAAGGATGCTTCGCAAGATGGGGCACACAAGGTGCTAAGTACCGATACTCATGCGGAGACGAGACTGCAAGAAACGAAGCCAAAGCAAAAGCCTATGAACAAGGCGTTGCTATTGGTGAATATGCGGAATCACTTGCTGTAGGAGATGCAGTATCTTGGAAAACAGGAGGACAAAATCCTAGAGGTAGAATCAGAGATGTTGTTAAAGACTCTAAGAAAGTACCTGGTGTTGATTTTGTCATAGAAGGCACAGAAGAAGATCCTGGTTATATTATTGAAATATACGAGGAAAAAGAAGGCACTTGGAACCCTACTGGAAAATTTGTAGGTAGAAAAGGAGATTCTATATTAGCAAATGTTTCTTTGGCTTCAAAAACAATGTATGAGAAACTTCACGAGTTTTATAGATTTAAGTAAAAGCACCAAATGGCAATTAGTATAAAAGTAAATATAGAAGGTCAGTCGTTAGTCCAACTAACGCAAACCATGAAGTCTCTTAGGTCTGAACAACAGGCTTTAACGAGTGAAGGTACTTCTGCCTATAAAGAATTTGAAAACCAGATTAATGAGGTTAATGCAGCTTTAGTAGCCCAAATTGGTGATTACGATACTGCTAATAAATCTGTAGCAACTCTAAAACAAGAATTTAAAGCTCTTAAAGATTTACAATCACAAGCTGGTAGTAGCGAAGAGATGGTTAAATTTGCTTCTGCAGCTGGCCAGGCTAACGATAAAATGCGTGACGTTAATGAGCAGGCAGCAATATTTTCAGGAGGTAGTGCATTTGAACAAGCAGGTACTGCAATTGGACAAGTAGGAGATTCTATAATGAGTCTAGATTTCGAAGGTGCTTCAGAGAAAGCTAAGACTTTAACTGAGATCACTAAATCTATGAGTTTTTCTGGAGCTACTTCAGGACTTAAAAGTTTAGGAACCACCTTTATGCAGTTAGGTAAAGCCTTATTAACTAATCCTATATTTATATTAGCTGTGGTTATTGTAGCAATTGGTGCTGCAGTAATGGCTTTACTTAATAAATTTGGACTATTAAAACCTATTTTAGATGGCATTAAAAAAGCAATAGGCTTTATTACAGATGCTTTTAGTGCATTAACAGATGCTATTGGTATAACTAATAATGCTGAGGAAGCTGCAGCTAAAAAACAAGAAGAACAACATAAAGAGCAAAAAAAGAGAACAGAAGAAAAAGTAAAATTAAATGATAGTCTTTATGGTATGTCAAAAGACTTATCTGATGAAGAATTTCAAAGATTACAAGAAGAAAGTGGATGGGAATTACTACGATTAGAAGATGTAAATGAATTAAAAGCTAAGTCGGCCCAAGAGGAACAAGCAAGAGGAGAAGAAGCATTAAGCAATTTTGTAGCACGTGTCGGTGACGTAAATGATTTAACTGAAGAGGAGGAAACAAAATATAATGAATTAACAGATGCAGTTAGAGAGAATGAGCAAGCAGTTATAATAGCAGAAACAGAAAAAGCCAAAGCTAAAATATTTAGAGCAATAGAAGCAGATAATTTATTGACAATGTTAAATGCTAAAGCAATAAAAAACGAATCAGCTCGTTCTAAAGCTTTACTTGATATAGCAGAAAAAGAAGCAATAGGTAAATTAGAAGCTAAGAAAAGAGAAGCCACATTAGCTGGTGATACAGAAACAGCTAAAAAATACGAAGAAGCTATAACTTTAACTAAAGCTGATTTTGAAAGACAAAGAGCTGCTATTACAAAAGGTGTTGCTAAAAAAGAAGCAGACGAAAGAAAAACAAATAATGATAATGCCCAAAGCGAATTAGAAAAAAGATTAAAAGAGCAATTAGATACAATTAAGAAAAGTAATCAGAGTAAATTAAATGATTTAAAAGAGGGTTCACAAGAATATTTAACAGAGCAATTAGCAGGTTTAGATAGAGAATTAGCATTTATTAAAAAGAATACAAAAGGACTTCAGCAGGATCAATTAGATTTAAAATTATTTACTGATGATATTAACAAACAGAAGCAAAAACTTAATACAGATTATAATAATAAAATACAAACTGAAAATAATAAAAGTGCTCTTAAAGCTGCTGAACTTGCTGTAGAAGAAGCTAAGACTGACGAGGAAAGATTTGCAGCAAGATTAGCTGTAATACAAGCAAATAAGACTATAGAATTACAAGCTGTACAAAAAGGAAGTGACGAAGAAAAAATAATTATAGCAAAAGCAGCAAATGAAATTAAAGAAATAGATTTAGAAAAGACTGCAATAATTATACAAAATCAAGTTGCTGTATTAAACCAATCTAAGGCTGCTGCAGACTTAGAAGCATCTAGAGCTGCTTTTGAATTAGAAAGATTTAAAGGTCAGCAAGAAGATAAAATAGTTGCTATCCAAGAATATGGTAAGGTATTAATTGCCCAATTAACTGCCCAGAAAGTTGTTGAAGATAAAAGTGTACAAGATCAATTAGATGCTTTAGAAAAAATTAAAGCAGAAAAAGGAAGTCTAAGTGAAACTGAACTTAATAAAGTTAAGGAATTAGAAGCACAGAAAAAAGCAATTGAAGAGAGTTATAGACAAGCTAAAATAGTAGCTGAAGAACAGACACAGTTGACAATAGACCAGCTTAAACAAGCTAGTATAGATAAAACATTAGAAGATGCTGGTAAAATGGCTGCAGGAGCCGCAGAAGCACTTAGCATGATTACTTCTATTAGTCAGTCTAATTTGGCTACGCAGGAAAATCAAATGAATGCTAGGCATGCTCAAGAATTATCTAATTTAGAAGAAGGTTCTGAAGCATACGAAGCGGCTAAAAAGAGACAATTAGGAGAAGAAGAAGCTTTTGCTAAAAAGAAATTTGAAATAGATAAAAAGCAACAAATTGCAGCAGCTGTTATTCAAGGTATACAAGCTGTGTTATCTGCATTCTCTTCTGGATCTGCTATACCTGTAGTTGGTGCTGTTACTGGTCCTGCTTTTGCAGCACTAGCAGCAATAGCAGCAGCTAAAAATATACAAGCAATTAAGTCTACTACATTCCAAGGAGGTGGCGGTGCTCCTGTAGCACCTTCAGGTGGTGGTGATGTATCTGGAGTAGGTGGAGGAGGAGGTACAGATTCAGCAGTGCCTTCGTTTAATTTATTTGGTCAAGGTAATAATGCAAACACAACTAATGCCTCTTCTAATGTAATGGGAGGTAACCAAACACCTTTTGTTGTTAAGGCAGTTGTAGTAGAATCGGATATTACAAATTCACAAGCAAATGTTGCTAGATATAACGAATCTGCCACTTTGTAAAATGAAGCAATATGAAAAGTAATATATATGTTAAAGTAAAAGGATGAATATAACTTATTTAAAATTATTGCAACTATTCGAATCATTTGCTTCTGCTCATTTAGAGATTAAGAGGTTTAAAAGTGATTTTTTAGAACAATTACAGAATTTCGGAACTGAAGAAAATTCATATCCTATTTTTTATGTGGTACCTACACCAGCAACACTTGGTGGTAGTACCATTTTTACTGATATGAATCAGTACAGTTTTACTTGTTATTGTTTAGATATCATACAAGAAGGACGTGCAAATATAAATCCCATATTAAACACCACTGCATTAGTCTTAAACGACTTTCATAAATGGTTAAAAGATGGTGAAATACCAGGTATTGATATACTTACAGATAGTGTTATTTCTCCTATTAATAACTATGCTTTAGATGGATTAGCAGGTTGGTCATTAAATATTACTGTGGAAGTTTCCACATATTCTGTGTGTGAAATACCATTTAAAGATTCACCAATTATTACTGTTGAATCTTGTGATGTTATTTATGCTGCTTGGAAAGGTCCAACAGGACCTACTGGACCTACTGGACCTACAGGATCTACTGGACTAGCTACTAAGAATATTCAATTAAGTGGTACAGGAGGATGGGTTTGGGGATCAAATGATCCATTTGGTAATGCTGCATCTTATTATGATGTCACTTTTGCTCAGCCTTTTTCTTCTACTAATTACACTACAGATTTATTCTTTTATCAAGGAGGTGGACCTACTTCAGGTACAGGACTTGTTGGTTGGTTTGCAAATTCTGTATCTGGTCTTTGTATTGTTACTTTTGATAATAAAACCGCATCAGGTGTAAGAATTTGGATTAATCTAGACATTCCAGCACTCGGAAGTGTAGATAGTATTTTTAATCTAAAAGGAATAGAAATTGGAGAATCCTAATAATACTATACTTTAATGAATTCTGCACTAACTGAGGCTTATAAAAAGATTGTAATGAGATTACAACTTATAGATACTGGTAATTTACTAAGATCTATAAATGTAGATGTTTCTATTAATAGACAACAATTAATTATAAATGTTAAAGGTGTAGATTATTTAGAATATGTAGATAAAAAATACCAACTTTCTAAATTATTTTCTGAGAGTTTTGAATTTAATAATGAGATTAGTGATTTATTTGCCCCAATTTTAGAAAAAATGGTGGATGATCAAATACAGAAAGGCACAGAAATCACACCAGATTTATCTTTAAAGATTTTAGTTAACGGGAATTAATCACTCATTGCGTTTTTCATACCTAGGATATTAAATACTAGAATTAATTTCTGTCCAAAAATATCATTAAATTTAGTTATATCTCCATTTGCTAAACCATAGATAGTATTTTCCCAACTAAATTTTGCTTTCTGTCTTTGTATTAATAATGTTTTTTGGTATTCTATTAGATCATATCCTGACAATTTCTCTTCCTCTTCTTCTAATTCTTTACCAACATCCGGATCTTCAAATAGATTCTGGTATGTTTTCATAAATTCGTTCTTCCAAGAAATATATTTTCTTATCCAATAAATTGCTGCTGTGACTGGTATATCTAAGAATTCTTCGGATCTTTTATTAATATCATAATTATAAGGTTCGCATATGCTATTCCCCCAATCGTCTTTACCTTGTTTTTTGTGTAGTATAGCTAATATAATATGGATATTTTCCATTGCATCCATAACATAATGTTCTATATCTATAAATTCTCCTAGTACTAATTCGTTAAATTCTATAGGAATTAATTCAGTATTTATTTTAATATGATTAGAAGGAGGTTCTCCACCTAAGAATGCTAATTTATCTAAAATCTGAAATAATTCATCTAGCCCTAAAGAATCTATTAATTCGTCTTCCGTATCAGTATTTAATAATACGGCTATCTGTTCTAATAAAAGTTGTGTACCAACAAGATCTTCTGATTCTAAACTTTTAAGTTCTAAGTATTGAGCTACGGTTATAGAATTCCAATTATTCGGGAGTTGGCTCAGGACGTTCATTAATAGTTTTAATTTTTTCATTTAATTTTTGGCTTATCCAAATAATATAAGGATAATAATCTCTTGCATTTAACGTCTTAAAAAGAGAAGTTTTGTGTTTAACATGAGCAGATGTATAATGTTCTTTATTTCCTAAATCGGATCTTTTAAATACAATTGCTAATACTCCAGAAAAGAAATTATTTTTATCTGCTAAAGATTTTTCTATAAAAACTAAATCTTTAGCTTTAAGAGAGAATTCTTCTCCTTCAGCATATGCTTCATAAATAAATCCACCAACTTCTAAAGTTCTATGTAAGAGCATTTTAAAATCTTCCGTTTTATCTTGGAAACTTTTAATAATTTCAAATAGATCATCGTCTGATAAATCATTTAAAAAATCATCAGATAATTTTAAAGCATATAAAGCATCAATGTACCTTTCTATAATTGTAATATCTTGATCATTTAATATTTTTGTAACCGATTCAAACTGTTCAATAGTAAAATCTTCGATCTGTGTGGGTATTTGTACCCCTTTTATTTCTATCATAATTGTGTTTGTGTTAATTTACCGTATAATTTTAATTCCATTTCTTGATACCTTTTAGCTGCATGTTCTTCATTTAAAAATGAACCTAAATAGTATCTTTTTTTGGATTTAATTATTCTTGCTACATACCTATTTGTTTTGCTACAAAAATGAACTCCTAAATATTTAGAACTTTTTTTATTTCTAATAGCCGATCTAATATTATTATCCCTAAGAGGAATTAATTGTAGATTGTCTGAATGATTGTTTAATTTATTAAAATCTATATGGTCCACAGTCATATCAAAACCGCATGGAATATGATCTAGGAAAGCCATAGCAACAAGTTTATGCACTCTAAAATTTTTATGCTTAATTTTATCAACCATTAGATCAACTCTAATATATCCGCCTGATCCTATACTACCTTTTAACTCTCTATTTCTTTGGGTATTTTTTACTTTTCCGTAATTAGACACTTCATATTTGCCATTAAATCCTGGTATTGCTTTCCATAATTCCATATTATTAATTGTTTGTGTATCTTATATATCATTAGACATAAAAATTTCCTGTAAAAAATAAGCATAAAATACAATTTATATGTAATGACTGAAAAAGAATTATACAAAATCACTATTGATCCTGAATATTCTGAAAATGGAGAGGATCTTGGTGTTGAACAAATAGCATTTGTTAAGAACCCAGCTGTTAAAATGAAAGGATTTGCTTTTAATGCAGATTCTAAATCTTTAAGATTTGCAGACGAGCCTAAAATGAGAATAACTGCACCAGCATTAATTCCAATGGACATTTATAGAAATGACGAATTTGGAGAATATTATGTGCAATTTACTGAAACTGAAATAGAAAAGATATTTTCTAAGTTTATGCAGAACCTTTCTAATAAAGGTAAATTCAACGTGGAACACAACGCACAAAAAGAATCACCAGCATATGTTTTAGAAGCATGGTTGGTAGATAACCCAAAACAAGATAAAGCTTATTCCACATTCGGATTAGAAGTTCCTAAAGGAACTCTTATGATGACTGCACAGCTTACTGATAAGAAATTTTTTAACGATTTAGTTAGAAACGAACAAACAGGATTTTCAATCGAAGGTTTTCTTGGATTGAAATTAGATGAACATTTAAAAGCTATCGAGGGGAAATATTTCAACTCGAATATTAAAAATAAATATACAACTATGAAATTACCAGATGGAAATCACGAAATCGAAGGTAAAATTTATGTTGTTAAAGATGGTGAAGTGTCAGAAATTCTAGACAAGGCCGAAATGGAAAATGAAATGCCCGGTGGTACTACTATCGAGAAAGATGCTCCAACAGGAACTGAAATGGAAGATGATGCAGCTGTAGCAGCAGATGAAGAAGATGCTGCATCGCAAACCGAATCACAAATGGAAATTGTTGTTCAGCCTAATGCTGTACTCTCTCCAAATCCTGGACAAGTATCAGGAGCAACTGGTGATAATGAGGTTAAGATGCAAATCGACGAAACTGAACTAATGACTATCTTACAACCTAAATTTGACGAGATTTACAAAATGATCGCTGATTTAAAAGCAGCAACAATCGACAGCGAAGATATCGGAGAAAATTTATTAGAACCGATGGAAATGAGTCTTGAACAAAGATTCTCAAACGTTGTTAACAATTACCTAAAAAAATAAATAAAAAATCATGAGAAAACTAAAATTCGACTTAACTGTAGAACCTAATGCTTTGCTTTGTCCAAACCCACAGGAATTCTACTCTAAGGCTTATATCACTGAAGATATTGTTGACAACTACCGTCCGATCCCAGGTGTTAAGTCTGCTACTAAAGTTGCAAACGTTCTGTTTGACAACGTATTAAAAGCATCTGCTTGTAACTTCTCCGCAGAACCACAAGTACTTGATGCAGTTGACATCGATGTATGTGCATTATCAGCAATGGCTGAACTTTGTCGTTTTGACTTGGAAGCGTCTTTCGTTTCTTTGCAAATGGCTAGAGGTTCTAACGGAGCTTTTGATGTGCCTTCATTCATGGCTTACTACTGGGACGAAATGGCGAAAGAAATCGCTCAAGAAATCGCAGAACTTCGTTGGAGAGGTAACATAGCTTCACCGGTTGTTAATTACTTAGATCTTTGCGACGGTTACGAAGTTAAATTTGATGGCGATGGAGATATCATCACATCAGGTTGGACACCAGCTGCTATCACTTCAAACAACGTGTTAACACAAATGGCTGCTGTTTACGCTGCATTGCCAGGAAAAGTTAGAGCATTAAAAAGAGACTTACGTTTCTATGTTTCTTCTAACGTATACGCTTCTTATCAATTAGCTGCTGCTCAAGGTAACACTATGACTTATGTTACTGAAAGCTTAGGAGATACTTTCTTAGGTATCAAATTAGTTATTTGTGATGGTATGAGTAACAACACAATGGTGTTAACTTCTAGAAACAACCTAATTTATGCTTTCGATGGTGAAGATGATGGTAAAGCTTTAAAAGCTGTTAACCTTGAAGATTCAGTTGCTGAGCCTTTATTAAGAACTCGTGCAAACATCAAAGTTGGTTTCTTCTATGTAAACCCAACTGAGATCGTTTACTACACATTCTAATAAAAAAACACAGGGGGTTTGGGTTACTAAACCCCCTATTTAAAAAACTAAATAACTAAAATAACATGGCAAATTGCGCATCACTAACAGGAATTTCAAAAAGTTGTGATAACAATATGGGTGGAATTAGAGGTGTATGGATCTTCGATATGGAAGATGTAGCAACTCTAACTCCTAACACCACTACATGGGAAATTGATGAAATCACTCTATCTGGTTCTCCTATAGTATTACCAGTAGCATTCGAATTCACTAGAAACTCTTCTAACTTTACAGAAGAAAATCCAATCGATCTTGTAAATGGTTCCTCATATATTACAGCAACTTTAAACTTAATGTTCTCAAGAAGAGAAGCAGCTAAGTCTAAATCAATTAAAATCTTAGGCGAAGGTCAAAGATATTTAGGAGCTTTAACATTAGACTCTAACGGAATCTACTGGTTATTCACAGAACTACAGTTATCTAACGTAGCTGAAGGATCCGGAACAGCTAGAGCAGACGGTTCTAAATACGCAGTAACCCTTATGGGAGAAACTGCTAATTTTGCAATGATAGTAGATGAAGCTGACGCGGAACTATTTATCGCAACTGGTAGTACGGAGCCATAATATTCGTAGTTCGGGCGTAAGTCCAATCCATATA
>Ga0209246_10000221_pt1 | contig 25838 bp, 22 predicted proteins | sample LauGreSpBDMM15SN_2_FD_187560 | JGI IMG/M metagenome (GOLD analysis project Ga0209246, IMG submission 187560) | Freshwater lake microbial communities from Lake Michigan, USA - Sp13.BD.MM15.SN (SPAdes) (version 2) | ecosystem: Environmental > Aquatic > Freshwater > Lake | place: Lake Michigan...
TGCGTATCGTCGGTGACGGCACCAACCGCGTCGACGTCACCCACGTGGACACCGCCGCGAATGCCCATCTCGGCGCGCTGGATGCCCTCCTCGCCGGCCGCGCCAACGGGAAGGCGTACTTCCTCTCGCAAGGCGAACCCGTGAACCTCTGGGAGTTTATCAACCGCCTCGTTGTGGGGGCGGGACTCCCGCCCATCACGAAGCAGATTCCCCTGCGCCGTGCCTACATAATCGGTTCGGTCATGGAAGCCCTCTGGACCATCCTTCCGCTCAAGGGCGAGCCACCCATGACGCGCTTCGTGGCGGTCGAGCTGGCCAAGGACCATTGGTTTGATGTCTCCGCCGCCCAGCGCGACCTCGGGCTCAAGCCGGCCGTCGACACCTGGACCGAACTCGATCGCCTCGCGGCGACCTTGCGCACGAAATAATACGTTCGCTTGCTCCCGTCGGCTTTCGTCCCATCCCTGTTCCCCATGCCCGCCGACGGACTCCAGCCTGATAAGACTTTTCACGTGACCATCCGGACCTGGTTCGACCAGACCGACGGGCTCGGGATTCTCCATCACTCGCACTACGTGCTCATGATGGAACGTGCGCAGAAGGTCATGTTCATCGCTTTGATGGGCAAAGACACCATCGACCCCGCAGTGGCGCCAGATGTCTACGTGGTAGTCCGCGATATCGACCTGCACTACCTCGTCGCCATCCGCCCAGAGTGCGACGTGAAGCTCATTCTCAGTGTCCGCAAAGTCCGTGCGGCCGGCCTGACGGTGGATGTCGAGTTCCGGAGCCCCGATCACGCCATCCTTTACGCCAAGGCCTCCCGCACTATTTGCCGCATGGATGGCGTGACCCACCAACCCGCGGCGTGGTCGGATGAATTCCGGACCAAGCACGAAGCGTTGCTGCGCTGATCAACCGACCCTCAAGGCCGCGCAGATCCCACAGGATCTCCCGTCGCAGCCGCGCGCGGTGCAGTGTTCCCGTCCGTAGAAGATGATGCGAAGATGGAGTTTATTCCAGGAGTCTTCCGGGAAGACTTTCTTGAGGTCGCGCTCGACCTGCTCGACCGATTTGCCCGGGCTGAGTTTCCAACGTTTAGCCAAGCGATGGATGTGCGTATCCACGGGGAAAGCCGGCACACCAAAGGCCTGTGCCATGACGACGGACGCGGTCTTATGTCCCACCCCCGGCAACTCCTCGAGTTCCTCGAAGGTCTGCGGGACCTGGCCAGCATGCTTGGACATAATCAGTTGGGCTAAGCCGACGAGCGCCTTTGACTTCTGCGGCGCCAAGCCGAGCTGCCGAATGAGGCCAAGGACCTTCTCCACTGGCATCGCCGCCAGTTTGGCAGGCGTTCCGGCCACCGCGAATAAGGCCGGGGTCACCTCATTGACCTTCTTGTCCGTGCACTGGGCCGACAGCACAACCGCCACTAGGAGCGTAAACGCATCCGTATGGTCCAACGGAATCGGCGTGGCTGGGTACAACTTCGCCAGTTTGCGGGCGACATAATCGGCTCGTTGCTGGCGGGTCATCGATACGAGGATTACCCTGCGGGTAATGATGGCAAACGCCCATGAAGACTTATTCACAAGGCCAGAACCATGGTGGCTTCGTCTAATAGGAAAACCATCTTTCGCTAATACCCCCACCCCTCCAAGGTGGACGGTTGCGAGGGCGTCTCCCCCCTTCAAAAAATAGTCACACTTTTTCATGGCCCAACTGCCCTACGATCCTTCCAAAATCTCACGCGAACTCTCCCGGCACTACATCCCGGCGAGCGAAGCCGACATCCAAGCGATGTTCCAAGCCGTCGGCTCGACGAAGTTTAGCGACATGTACCAGCACATCGCGGGTGACGTGAAGTTCCCGGGGCAGCTCAACCTCCCGGACGAACTGGAATACAGTGCCCTCGCGGACCGCATGCTCGCACTCTCCCAGCGCAATGACGCCAAGACGGGCTTCCTCGGCGACGGCCTGCAAGTCTACCAGACGCATGAGATTGTCGGTCACGTCTGCTCGATCCGTAACCTCACGACCTCCTACACACCTTACCAGCCCGAGCGCTCCCAAGGCACGCTCATCACGCACTGGATTTACCAGTCGACCCTCGCCCAACTCACCGGCTTCGAAGCCGTCAACTCCTCGCTCTATGACCGTGCCAGCGCGCTCTTCGAAGCCGCCGTCTGTGCCGTCCGGATGTCGGACGCCGATACCGTCCTCGTTGCGGCGAACCTCTTTCCCGGCGACCTCGACGTCCTCCGCACCCACTGCGCTGAGACCTCGGTGAAACTCGAGTTCCTCGCACCCGAGGAAGAAACCGGTCGCATCCGGGGTGCTGCCATCAAGGCCCGCGTCGCAGAGCTCGGCGGTAAGGTCGCCGCAGTCATCTTCCCGCAGGTCAATAACCTTGGCCTCGTTGAGGACACCGATGAACTCGCCGACGCTTGCGCTGACTCTGGCGTGAAATCGATTGCAGTCATCGACCCGATGCTCCTCGCCACCGGCGGCCTTAAGGCCCCGGCTAACTATGGCCGCCAAGGCGCCGATATTCTAGTCGGCGAAGGTCAGCATCTGGCCATCGGCGCCAACTTCGGCGGGCCCGGCCTCGGCCTCTTCGCCGTCCGCCACAACGCCGAGCGTAAGAATGAAGTCCGCGAAACGCCGGGTCGCTTTGTCGGCAAGGCCAAGGACAACGCCGGCCGCGATTGCATCGTCATGGTCATGGCCACCCGCGAGCAACACATCCGCAAGGACAAGGCTACGTCCAACATCTGCTCTAATCAGGCCTTCATCGCCACCATCGCCGGCGCGGCCATCCTCGCGCGCGGCGAAGCCGGCATGGCAGCCTGTTGCACCGCCGGACGTGACCGCGCGCACCGCGTGGCCGCCCAGCTGCACACTATCCCCGGCCTCAAGGTCTGCTACGCTCAGCAGGCTTTCTGGAACGAGTTCAGCCTGATGCTGCCGGAACCTGCCGCCGCCGTGCTCGCCAAGGGCCGCACTGCTGGCCTGCACCTCGGGGTCGACATCACTGGACGTACGCCCTGCAACTGCGCGTTGCTCAAGATTTCGTTCAGCGACATCCAGACCAACGCCGATGCCGACCGCCTCGTCGCCTTCTTCGAAGGCCTCTACGGCAAGGCTACTGGGTCCGCCGCGCTACCCGCCGTGCCGGCACACCTCCTGCGCTCCGGCGCGGTAGGTCTCCCGTCCTTCCCGTTAGCCGAACTCAAGGCCTACTACAGCAAGCTCGGCGAACTCAACGTCTCGCCCGATACCGGCTGCTTCCCGCTCGGTTCGTGCACGATGAAGTATAACCCACACATCAACGACTGGGCCGCTGGCCTGCCGGGCTTCACCGCTCTGCACCCGCAAGCCCCCGTCGAAGATGCCCAGGGCGCGTTGGAACTCCTCTGGCAGATTCAGCAGTGGATGCAGGCCATCACGGGCCTCCCCGGCCTGACCACCCAGCCCGTCGCAGGTGCGCAGGGCGAGCTCGTGGGGCTCAAACTCTTCCAGGCCTACCACCGCCACCACGGTCAGGCCCACCGCGACATCATGCTCATTCCGTCGTCGGCCCACGGCACTAACTTCGCCACGGCCACGACCGCCGGCTTCGTCAACCGCCAGCGTGCGGACGGTGCACCTTCCGGTATCGTCATCCTCAAGTCCGCGCCCGATGGCCGCGTCGACCAAGCCGACTTCGATGCGAAGATTGCGCAATACGGTGACCGCGTCGCTGGCATGATGGTGACCAACCCAAATACCTCGGGCGTCTTCGAAACCGACTTCAAGCGCATGGCTGACGCCGTGCATCGCGCGGGCGGCCTCGTTTACATGGACGGCGCCAATATGAACGCCATCGCAGGCTGGGTGAACCTCGACCAGCTCGGCGTCGACGCCGTGCATAATAACCTGCACAAGACTTGGACCGTCCCGCACGGCGGCGGCGGCCCGGGCGACGGCATCGTCGGCGTATCCGCCCGTCTGGTCGACTTCCTCCCCGGCTTCCAAATCGAAAAGCAAGGCGACCGCTTCGTGCCGGTCCGCCCTAAGTACAGCATCGGTTCCTTCCACCGCCACTGGGGCAACTTCGCGCATAAGGTGCGCGTCTACTCCTACCTTCTCCGCCTCGGCCACGCGGGCGTTCAGCGCATGTCCGCGATGTCCGTCCTCGCCAGCCGCTACCTCTTCAACCGCTTGGGCAAGCAGTTCCCCTCCCTACCAACCGCCGCCGATGGCGTCCCGCGTATGCACGAGTTCATCCTCACGCTCACGGAAGAAGACTTTAAGCGCATCGAGGCTGCCGGCATCCCGCGCGCGAATATCATCTCCCGCGTTGGCAAGCTCTTCCTCGACTTCGGCTTCCACGCCCCGACCGTCGCCTTCCCGGAAGTCTTCGGCCTCATGATTGAGCCGACAGAATCCTACACGAAGGACGAACTCGATCGCTTTGCTGACGCCGTAGTGGCCATCGGCGAGCTCATCCGCTCGAACCCCGAAGTGCTCAAGTCCGCCCCGCGCTTCACGCCGGTCGACCGCGTCGACGAAGTCGCCGCGAACCGCACCTTGGTCCTCAGCGAGCACCTCACGGCCTTGCCGAAGATTAACGAGAATCGCCTCTCGCCGGTCCTCCTCAACGCGATGCCCATCGCCGAGATCAAGGCCCGCATCTTGGCAACGGTCTAAGGCTCGGCCTCAGACCGCCACCGGCAGACGCACGCGGAAGGTCGTCCCGCGGCCGACTTCGCTGGTGACAGTGATCGTGCCGCCATGGGCCTCCACCGCCTGCTTGACGATAGCCAGGCCGAGGCCTGCGCCTTCGGTATGGCGGGAGCCCTCTGGGTCGATACGGCGAAAGCGTTCAAAGATATGCTCTAGGCTCTCGGCGGGGATACCGCGGCCATTGTCGGACACACATAACTCCGCCTGCCCCTCCACGAGGCCCGTTGTAACGACCACGCGCACGCCCGCGGGATTGTGCAGGATGGCGTTCATCACAAGGTTAAGAATCACCCGACCTAAACGCGCTGTATCGGCCAAGACGGAGACCCCTTCGAGCTTGGCGTCCAAGGTGGCGCCCTTCTCCCGCGAGAGCCTAGCCAGCAGCGCCACGGCCTCGTCCGCGAGGTCAGCGAGGTCGCAAGGGGACTTTTCCACTGGTTGTGCGAGGTCGCCGTGGGCCAATTCTAAGAGCCCATCCGAAATAGTCTTCATGCGGAGGGCGGCGTGTTTGACCGTCTCTAGGGCCTGCCGATATTCCTCGGGCGTCCGTTCTTGGCGAAGGGCACTCTGGCTATCGGAAAGGATGACCGTGAGCGGCGTGCGTAGCTCGTGTGAGGCATCAGCCGTGAACTGCGTCACCCGGTTACGGGCTTCGTTCATCTTTCCAAAGGTGTCATTCAAGACGACGGCCAGACGGCCTAGTTCGCTCTCGGTGTCCTCCGCATCAATCTTACGTTCGTAATCCCCCGCCGCGATGCCCTCAGCGTCAGCGGCGATGCGGTCAATCGGGCGTAGCGAGCGGCCAGCGAGAATCCAGCCGATGCTACCGCCTAACACCACGAGGATGATGCCCCCGAGGGCGAGCTTCCAGCCTAGCAGATGAAGTTCAGCCTCGAGGGCGTGCGTATCGGTGCCAAAGACCACGACCATTTGGCCCGGCGGGCGATGGACCAACATGCGCTGCCCCAGAAAAGAGACCATCAGGTTGACGGGCGGGCGGCCCTTCGCCGCGCCTTCGGTCTCATCTAAAATCTCCTCGCGGCAGCGATCGACCAGGGCGGGCTCAACGGGCGCCAAGGGGGTCTGGAACTGGACTGGACCAACCATATCGGCAGCGAAGACCCACGTCTCCTCCTTGGCCAAAGCCGCGAGGGCACTCTCTCCCTTGGCTTGGCGTTGCGCCGGTGTGTCTTGATTCCGTGGCCGAACATTAGCATTCGGCGGGGGCGTGCGCGGGCCATTATTACCTGCAACCATATCGTTTACCGCCCCCATGTGCTTTGCCATCATCTCACGCAACTGGAGGTCGACGGCTTGCAGCCGGTTCTGGCGCGCGTGTTGATAGAAAGCCACGAGCAGCACGGTCGCCGTCGTGGCGAGTAAGCCGAAGTTCCAGGCGAGGATGCGCCAGCGGATGGAGTGGAAGACCATGGCCTAGTTTCCGGCGGGGATTTCGTAGCCCATGCCACGGCGGGTCCGGATGAACTCCGTCCCCAGTTTGCGACGGAGATTACAGACGTGGACCTCGAGGAGGTTGGAGAGCGTATCCTCGTTCTCGTCGAACAAGTGCTCGTAAAGTTCAGCCCGCGTCACAACGGCGCCACGGCGGTGGGCGAGGTACTCGAGTAAGGCATACTCGCGGCCCGTCAAGGCCTCGGGCTGACCCGCCTTGGTGACGCGGCGGGCCACGGTATCGATGACAACGCCCCCGATGGTGAAAGTCGCCCCACCCACGCTATGATTGCGGCGTACGAGAGCCCGGAGGCGGGCTAAGAGCTCCTGTTGCACGAACGGCTTGGCGAGGTAGTCATCAGCGCCGAGGTCGAGGCCCACGACACGATCCTCCACCGAGTTGCGGGCGGTCAGCATCATGACGGGCGTCCGCTTCACGCTACGGAGACGACGGAGCACCTCGCGCCCATCCATCCCTGGCATCATGTAATCGAGCACGATTGCGTCGTATTCAAAATCCTTCGCCTTCTGGAGGCCATCTACTCCGTTGGCCGCCGCATCGACAGCATACCCTTCCTCGCGGAAAAGCTTCGCCAGCCCGTTACGGAGGTCTGCTTCGTCTTCTACGATAAGGATGCGCATCAGGAACTGGCCCTATATTCTACCCTGACCGCCCTTAATCCAAGATTAAGAAGTGCCCGGACCTACTCGACCTTGATGAACCTGCCCCGGGAAATAGCCGCGTAGGCTCCACAGATGAGCGCCGATGCTCCGCAGACCCAGAAAACCTGCCCAGAGGAGATGTCGAAAGCCTCACGTGAAACCCATTGAACGCCGGCGGCAGCCATAATCCCGAGGAAGCTCAGGCTACTCACGCTACCCTGCACCGCGCCTTTGCTCTCCGGCGAAGGACGGTGCTGAATGACGGTGACGACTGGGACGATGAAAAGGCCGGCGGAGAAGCCCAAGCAGCCCATGCAGATGCGGAAAGTATCAGCCGTGACACCGTCCATACCCATCGGCACGGTGCTTAGGGCCAGGCCGAGCGCGCCAATCGGGACGAGGCGATATTCGATACGGCCGCGGGAGGCATAACCCGCGACGACGCTGCCGATACCGATGCCGATGGCTAACCACACGTTCATCATACTGTTCTGGGTGTCGGTCAGTTTTAGGATGTCCTTACAAAAGACCACCATGTTCATCATCACCAAGGCCGAGATGAAGTAGAAGCCGGTATTACCCCAGCACGCGCGCCAGAGATCGCGGTCCTGCTTCATAATCCGGAGCTGACGCCAAAGGTCGGTGACGGGATTGATGCGGACCGGGCAGGTCGGATCAGCCGCGGGAACGGGCGTGACTTGTCGGCTGAGCAGCCAACCGACAAAGGCAATGGCCATGAGGATAGGGCCGGCGATCCACGCGCGTCCCTCCTTCAAGAAGGCGTCGGAGAAAATTCCAGCGGCGACCACGCCGAGGATAACACCGAGAAAAGTAAGTAACTCCAGAATGCCATTACCCCAGGAGAGTTTATCGTGCGGCAAAATTTCCGGTAGGATTCCATACTTCGAAGGGGCAAAGATGGCACTGTGACACCCCATCAGGAAGATGGCACCTAACAAAAGCGGCAAGCTAACGAGCCACAGGGCGAGCCCCGCGAACGCCATGATGCCCATCTCCGCCGTCTTCACGTAGACCATCATGCGCTGCTTGCTGTTACGGTCCGCCAGCCAGCCCCCCAGCATCGCGAAGAGGATGAAAGGCGCGGAGAATACCGCCGTCACCATCGCGACCAGCTCGTCGTTCTTTTTTTCGCCCGAGGCGGACGCAGTGGCGCCGGCCAGAAGCACGAGGATAATGAGTTGTTTGAGCGCGTTATCGCTGAAGGCGTTCTGGAACTGCGTCCCCATCAGGCTCCAGAAGCCGCGCTGCCAGCCAACATGAGAAACGGCGGAAGGCGAGGGGTTGTGCATGGAGCATCTCACCCCCCTGACAAGGGAATGACAATCCTATTAGATACCTAGAACTTTAGTTGAGCAAACAGCTCCAAAGCCGACTGCGAGCGGTTAAGGATGTAAACGTGGTAGCCGGGGACGCCGCGGCCGAGGAGGCCGCGCACCTGTCGCACCGCCCATGAGACACCGACCTTGCGCTGGGCTTCTTCATCTTCACCGCAGGATTCGAGTTCTTGGATGAGGGCGGCGGGAATCTTGGCCTGGCAAAAACCGCAGAAGCGACGGGCCTGCTTGAGCGAAAGTACTGGCATAATGCCCGGGAGAATCGGCACGGAGACGCCGGCGGCACGGGCGCGAGCGACGAAGCGGAAATAGTCCTCGTTGTCCAAGAAGAGCTGGGTGGTGACGAAGTCGGCACCGGCGGCAACCTTACCCGCCAAGTGACGGATGTCCGACAAGTCGTCTGGCGAGCTGGGATGGCGCTCAGGGAATCCGGCAACGCCAATGGCAAAGCGTCCCGGACGCTCCCGGCGAATCAGTTCAACCAAGCCCAAGGCATGCGCGAAGCCTTCCGGGTGCGCCGTGAACTCGGTTTGCCCTTTCGGCGGATCGCCGCGGAGCGCCAAGATGCCAGCAAACCCCGCATCGTCATATTTCGCAATGATATCAGCCAGTTCCGCCCGACTGTGGCCAACGCAGGTCAGGTGGGCGATGAGCGGAAAGCCCGCCTGCACGAGCTTAGAGCCGTATTCGAGGACGGTTGAGCGGTCGGAGCCACCGGCGCCATAAGTGAAGGAAGCAAAGTCGATGCCCAGCGGCTGCAACGCCCGTGCGGTGTCCAACATAGCCGCAGCTTCCTCCGGCTTCTTCGGCGGGAAGAACTCCACGGAAACCGTCGGACGGTCGGGGGACCGTAGACGGGAGAGGAACGCATCTCTTAACATCGCATCAACCTATCTAGATTTGATGATGTAAGTCAAGAACCGACGGCCGCCTAGCGTTTGCCGTCCGGTTTGCGCTGATTAGCAGGGAGTTCCTCGGGCAAAGCTACATGGTAAGCCATGACCATCCAGCAGAGCATCACCGGGTAGATCAGCACGATAAAGCCCAACGAGCCAAGGATACCCAGGGCCACTCCCTGCCCCACCGTGAGGAGTTTGAAGACCACCAAGAAGCAGGTGGGGATAATAATGAAGATAATCGCCGCGACATAGCCGATGGAGGTCGTGCCCGAGTAGACGCCCGCCGACTTAGCAAGATCGAGCCCGCAGCCCTGTGCGCACGCAGCGTTCAGACGGAACCAAGACTTCAGCAGGCCGCGCTGGCCGCAGTTGGGACAATAGCAGAGGATGCCTCGAGCGATGATGTCGCCTCGGGTGATTTTCAACGCTGGTTCGGCCATGCCAACAGCGTCCTCACGTGCGAGGGTAAGACAAGCGAAGACCCGCCCTGCCCTACACCTTGAGGAAAACCTTCTGGCGCTTGAGGAACCAGAACAGCGCCCACTTCACAGCGAAGATACCGGTGACCATGACCAGCGAGGCGATGGCCGGCGGGAAGGCTCGGGCGAGTCCGCCGAAGAGAGCCTGCGCGGTGAAGTCGAAGCTGAGGAACTTCGACGACATGTAGATGAGGACGGAGTTCATGCCGATGACGGCGAAGAACGCTCCAAATCCCCGTAACCAGCCACGCACGTCAATCGTCCAATAAAAGAAGGAGAGCAGCAGACTGCCCCAACCGCAGGTCCACAGGACGAACGAACTGGTCCAGAGATTCTTATTCAGCGGGAAGACGAAGCTCCAGAGTCCGCCGACGGCAAGCAGCACGATACCAGCAATTGCCAGCCCGGCGGCCTTGCGGTCGCCGGAGACTTCTTCCGCGGAGCGGCGGAGCCAGAGTCCCGCCAGGATACCGAGCAAAGCGTTACCGATGGCTGGCAGAACCGCGAGCAAGCCTTCCGGATCGTGGATGTTTTTGTGGAGTTTACCAGGCAGGAGCAGCCGGTCGACGTAACTGGCGAAGTTACCTTCCATCGTCAGATCGCCGGCAGCGAAGCCAGGGGCATGTCCGAACGACATGATCGCCCAATAGCCGAGCAGGATGCCCGCCAGCCAATACCATAACCGCTTCGGCGATTCGAAATTGAAGGCGAAGATGAGCTGGGCGAACATGCCCGCGAGGCCGATGCGGCCGAGCACGCTACCGAAGCGCATATTCTCGAGACCCTTCCACTGGAGGCCGTTGTTATAGATGATGCCGAGCAGGACGAGAATCAGACCGCGCTGCACAATCTTGCGGCAGACTTCCCCGCGGGCTCCTTCTGTCAGGCGACGGGTCAGCGAATACGGCGTGGAGACGCCGGCCATGAACAGGAACAGCGGGAAGATGAGATCGTAGGCCTGGAAGCCGTTCCAATCGACGTGCTTTAACTGCGCATCGATCGCACCTAGCCAGCCCCACTCGGTCAGTTTGAACAGCGCAAGCAGGATGCCGTGGCCGCCGACAATCCAGAAGAGATCGAAGCCACGCAGGGCATCCAGCGACAGTAGGCGCTCGGACTTGGGGGCAGGCGTTTCCATGGGGGTGAGGTATTCCTAGTCGACCGATGAAGGAGGTCTACCCGGAAGAGCCATCAGGCACCCAAATATCGCTAGAGGATGGGATTCGAAACAACGCCCCAACCCGGGTAGGCCCTACTGACTCGACACCGAAAGGCAGGCTAGGTCAGCGCGCAGTGCTGACCTAGCCAGATGGACGAATCAGGACAGCACGTGGTTCTGTCCCTACCCGATGCATTCATCGACTCAGCACTCTGAACTCGATCCAGCACTCGATTCTGCACTCGATTTTGCCCCTCCTCACATCCGCTCCACGGGCTCGATGCCGAGGAGGCGAAGGCCGCACTCCATGATCGAGGTGGTGCGTGCACAGAGCATGAGGCGACGGGCCTTCACCGCAGGGTCATCCACCAGCACGCTGTCGGCGGCATAGAAGGCGCCGTAAGCCGCTGCCAACTCATGCAGGTAAGTGCAGAGGTGGTGCGGGCGGAGGTCTTCCAAGGCTAGGTCCAACGCGGCGGTAAAGCCGAGGAGCTTGCGCGCGAGGGCGATTTCCGTCGGAGTTTCCGGATCCGTTGCCCCAGCTTCGCCCTGCCCGGGCTCGATACCATTCTTGCGGAAGATTGAACGCACGCGGACCACGGCGTACATCAGGTAAGGCGCTGTATTGCCTTCGAAGGCTAAGAGCTTCGTCCACGAGAACGAGTAATCCATCGTGCGATTCGAAGAGAGGTCGACGTAGCGCAGCGCGGCGACCCCGATGGACTTAGCGATGGCCCGACGCTCGACCTCAGGGAGATCAGGGTTCTTCTCCGTCACCGCGGTGTAGGCCCGCTCGGTGGCTTCATCGATCAACTCTTGGAGACGGACTGGGTCGCCCGACTTCGTCTTAATGGCCTTGCCGTCCTCGCCGAGGATTGTGCCGAACCAGACGTGGCGGAGGCGCGGTAGCTTACGATTCGTCGCGTTAAACCACTTCGCCCCATTAAGGAAGAGTTGCTGGAAGTGGTCCTGCTGGCGGCCGTCCGTCACGTAGATAACCTCGTCAGCCTTAAAATGTTCGGTGCGGTACAGTAACGTCGCGAGGTCGGTCGAGGCGTAGTTTGAAGAGCCGTCCTTCTTCCGCACGATGAAGGGCATCTTCGTTTCGGCGTGGCGGGAGAAGCGGGGCTCCTCGTCGCACCACATCACCAAGGCACCTTCACTCTCTTCTGCAAGGCCAGCGGACTGGAGCTCCGAATAGACTTGGTCGACCTTGTCGCGGTAGAACGATTCTCCAAGGATGACGTCGGTCTTTAGGCCGAATTGATCGTAGATACGCTGGCAGGCCGCGTTCGAGACCGCCACAATCGCTGTCCATAACGCCATGCTGGCGGCATCGCCTTGCTGCAGGCGAGCGAGCTCGGCGCGGGCCGCGTCAAGTTGAGCGGGGTCGGCCTTGGTCAGGACGCTGCCTTCCTTGTAGAGACGCTCCAGGTCCTCCAGGGCCGTCGGGCTCTTGGCGTCTAGTTCGAAGCCCGCACGCTTGATGGCGAGAATCAGAATACCAAAGTTCGTGCCCCAGTCGCCAATATGGTTATCGCGGACGAGCTCAGCACCGCAGAACTCGACCAGACGGGCGACGGCTTCGCCGATGACAATCGGGCGGAGATGGCCGACGTGCATCTGCTTAGCGGTGTTCGGCGAGGGGTAGTCGATGACGACCTTCCGGCCACCCATGATGCGGGCCGCACCGGCGCGCCACTTCGATTCATCGCGATACTCGCGCAACCAGGACCCGAGGGCCTTGGGCGTCAGCTTGAAGTTAATGAAGCCCGGGCCAGCGACTTCGACTTGAATCAAGGTTTCGTCGAGCTCGCCCGTCGCCTTAACCGCATCCACCAAGGCGGTCGCTAGGGCGCGTGGGTTAGCTTTGGCTTTCTTGGCGGCGGCGATGGCGCCGTTGCACTGGAAGTCCGCATGACGCGGGTCAGACGAACGCAGCTCCGGCTGGAAGGTGGCGTCGAGGCCGGCGACAGAAGGGGCGACCTTCCGCAGCAGGGCATCAAGTTCTCGGGCAGGATTGAACCAAACGGACATGCCTCAAGCCGTAAGCCCCTCCGCCCCCTCGGCAAGCGAAGAAGGCGGCGGCGGCCTAGCCGGGCTTATTTCAGCGTCTTGAGGTAGGCAAAGAGGTCCGTGACCTGCTCGTCCGAGAAGCCGTCGAGCAGCCCCTCTGGCATGAGCGAGCGACGGAGATATTTCGCAGCCTTCACTTCCGCTTTCGGGATACGCCGGTCGGCGCCGCCGGCCTGCCGGATGACATACGCGGTGGCGTCCTCGGAGACATAGAAGGCTTCGATCACTTCACCAGCCGTGAGTTCGACACGGAAGATGCGGTACGCGGCCTCGATTGCGGCATGGGGTTCAATGATATTGCGAATCACGGCCTCGGTGCCCATCGCACCAGCGCCAGAAAGGTTAGGCCCGATCTGGCCCCCTTGTCCGTTGATCAGATGGCAAGCCTGGCAGAGCGCGACGAGAGCCTTGCCCTTCACGGCATCGCCGGCTTTCGCCGCGAGCGCAGTGAACCGAGCGGTCTTCTGCTCGACCGCGGCGAACTGTTCCGCGTTGAGGAGCGGAGGGGCATCGGTGGTGCGCAAGATCTTCGCACCCTTGCCGAGCTTACCCCAAGCGGCGTCGCCGCTGGCCGAAGCGAAGACGAGCGCGTCTGGCAGCTTCTCTCCCGCGAAGGTACGGGTCATATTGGTGCGGACTTCCGCTGGCTTGCGCTCGACGTTCCAGATCCGGTATTCGGCAAAGGCGCCTTGCGTACCACCTGCGGGCGTCGACCACCCAATCGTCAGACCCGGCAGGTCATGCGGCTGGGCTGTCTTCGAAGTGCCGGTCAGCTCGCCGTCCTGATAGATGCGCAGGACGCCAGCGGCGTCACGGGTCAGTGCGAAGTGTGTCCAGATGCCGACCGAGATTGGCTTGGCTGAAACGACCGCGTCGTTGACCTTAGAACCCATGTAGGCACGGAAAATACCGCCCGCGAAGTTAAGGTCCAACTTGCCGCCCCCGCCGAGGAGGCTGTCGTTGTTGTCGATCTTGCCATCGAGGCGGACCCAAGTCTCCACGGTGAAGGCGCCCTTGAGCGTCACGCCCGATTTAGCGACGGCGTCATTGGAGCCATCCAGGGTCAGCACGCTACGGAAGACACCGCCGAGCCGCTGGGAGACGACCGCTAGCTCAGGGCTGTCACCCAGTGCGATGGCCAGCTTCTCGGCGACGGGGATCTCGATGTCGGCGACGGCGACAGATTTATCTGCCAGACCGGCGGCGATGGCCTTCGCTCCGGCTTTGGTGCCGCTGAGGCCGTCCAGCACGACCTTGCGGTCGTTCAGGGAAAGCTTCGGGTAGAACGCCATGGCGAGCGAAGCGGCCTGCGGAGCACGGGAGGCGACAAGCGCGCGCAAGGCGAGAGTCGCGACATCAGGCGGCGTCCCCTCGACAAGCAGAGCGGCGACAGCTTCGGGCTTGGTCGTACGCAGTTGCTGAAGTCCCGTCAGGGCATCGCGGCGGGAATCCTCGCGGGCGACCAACGCGAGCAGGCCTGCCTCGAGGTCGATAAGCTGGAAGCCGCCGATGAGCTGGGCGGCCAAGGCACGCTCGGCGACGCCTTGGTCGAGTAAGGCCTGGGCGGCCTCAGTGACGACAGGTCCAACCTTGGCCGGATCAAGGTCGGTGCGGTTGACGAGGAGGAGTTCAACGACGCGATTGCGGACGGCAGCGTCGGCTAGGAGTTTACGCAGGACCGCGACGCTTGCGGGTTGATCAAGCGTCTTAGCGACAGCGAAGAGTTCGTCCGGGCCCGGCACGCGGTTCAGCTGGCCGACGAGTTCGGCGACGAGCGGTGCGCCGACCTTGGGGTCGAGTGCGAACGCGGCGAACATGCGTCCTTCGGCCGGAAGCGCCTTGGCCTCCTTAGAGGCGAGGAAGGTGGCGACTACCTCGGGCTGACGCTCGAGGTACATGCGGACGAGGAAGCGCTCAAAATCACGTTCGTAGGCGGCTCCGACCTTGATTGGCTTACCGCTTCGACCGGGGGCGACGGGGCCGTCGAGCGATGGTCCGGCGAAGCGCATCATCACGCCGAGCGCGGCGGGGTGCTTCACGGAAGCCTCGCCCAGGGCCTTGATGGCCGCAGCGCGCACTTCGGTATCGGCATCCGTGGAAAGCGCAGCCAGCGCTTCGAAGTGAGGCGACCAAACGCCGAGGTGGCGCAGGGCGTTCACCGCCTCGCGACGGACGTTGCGATTCGGATCGGCAAGCAGACGCTCAGCGAGCGGACCGATCTTGTGGCCGTGCTCGCCCAGGACCCAGAGGGCCTGGATACGGCGGGCGGCGGGGGCCGAGGCATCGCCGGCGAGAGCGGACAGCGTAATGGTCGTCGCCTCTTCAGGACGTCGGTCAGCGAGCGTCTGCCAGGCGAGATGGGCGTCGGCGGCCACCTTGGAACCCAGGCGAGTAATCAGGTCGGCGGAAGAAAGCTTGGTGTAATCCGGCACCCCCTGAGGAACGAAACCCTTCGGCTTGATGCGCCAGATACGACCGGACTGCTTATCGCGATCGGGGTGGTTACGGGCGACTTCGTTGTGACTGATAATCTTGTTATACCAGTCGATGACGTAGAGGCAGCCATCGGGACCCATCGTCATGGCGATGGGGCGAAAGAACGGGTCGTCGCAGCTGACGAAGTCCGCGAGCTTTTCGAGTCGATAGCCCGAACCCTCACGATGCTGCCGGACCGCGTTGACCTTCGAAGTGATCGGGTTGGCGATATACATCACGCCGTCGTAGCCCTTAGGCCAGACGCCGACGTCGGAGAGCGCTAGGCCGCTCAGGCCGCTACCGCTCATCTTGAAATCGGGAGCCTGCACGGGAAAAGGCGGCTGATAGGATTTTGCCAGCCGGTCGGCACACCCGGGATAGAAGGCGTATTCATGGAACGGCATCACTGGGTAGCCGTAGTCGTTGGCCTCCTGGATGAAGCACTCCCCTTCGCCGGTCAGCGCCAGGCCCCAGATATTACAGGGACCGACGCTCGTGGGCTCGAAGAAGCTACCATCGGGGCGGAAGCGCGCCATGCGGGTGTTAGGGAAATCGGTGACGTCGCCCTTGGACGAAGTGACCTTGCCCGAATTGAAGGCGCCTTGCGCGAGCCAGAACCAACCGAACGGGGCACGCGTGAACTGGTGCGGGAAAAGGTGCGAGTCCTGCACGCCGAAGCCCGTGAGTAAAATCTCACGCTTGTCGGCTTTGCCGTCACCGTCAGTGTCGCGGAGAAAGACGATGTCATGGCCGTGCTGCACGACGGCGCCGTCCTTATAGGGCAGGACGCCTTCGGGGATAGCCAGACCGTCAGCGAAGGAGCGTGGCTGACGAAGGCCTGGAGCGAAAGGCTGGTCGAAGATGACGACCTTATCGCGGGCCTTGGATTTATAAAGCGCTTCGGCGGCGGCGGGGTTCTCATTAGCGTCCACCGGATACTCCAAGGCAGTACTGGACCAAGCCCGTCCCTGTTGGTCGAAGATGAGCATGATGAACTTTCCCATCTCCGGCCCTTCCTTGGCGAAGAGCTCAATCTCGAAGCCTTCTGGCAGGCGGAAGAGTTTCTGCTGTTCCTCCGCCGAACGGCGCAGGCCCTGCACATTATTATAGCTGGTATCCTTCTTCTTCGGGGCTTCCGTGGCCTTCGCCGGCGGCGCGGACTTTAACTTAGCCCAAGTCATGTCGGCCGGCGTGGCGGTTAACTCCTCGATGACAATGTCCTTCACCTGCACCTCGGCCTTGCCGCCCGAGTGAATCTGAATGCCAATTTTTCCATCGGTCGCAATGTTCAGGTCAGCCTCGGTGTAATCGAGTGCGGGCACGCCATTAATCCAGCTGCGAATGCGACGGCCTTCCGCCAAGATACGGTATTCGTTCCATTCGCCAGGCTTGACGGCAGCGAGCACGGCCTTGGGGTCCACCGAATCAGCGATGACTTTGTTACGGCGGCTTTCGTCGTAAATCTTGCCATACCAGCCGGGGCCATAGTCGATCTGATAACCGCTCATCTCCGTGTTATTCGGAACGCGGACGCTACGAATCTGAATGCCACTATTGACGAAACCCGTGCCCGTGAGGCGCAACTTCAGGCGTAGGTCGAAGTTTTGATACTGCTTCTCGGTCGCGAGGAACTGGTTCTTGGTGACCGTACGTTCAAAGGAACCGCCACGGATCTCACCATCCTGCACCCGCCACCACGTCAAATCGCCTTCCCAACCCGCGAGGGACTTGCCGTCAAAAATCGAAGCGGGAGCGGCCTCGGTGGAGACAGTAGCCAAGCAAGCAATGAGGACGGCCAGGCAGAACTTGATTGGTTTCATAAGAAGGGGGTCCCAGCACCCTACCCCGCCGCCGACAGACCTCAACCCTCGGTGCGGGCTAGGCACGCAACTTTAACACCGCCAAACGCACATCAGCCGCACCCCACGCTTGCCACCGAGGCTTTAAACGACTGTTTGAAGGCATGTCCTCCGTCCATAAGCTTATCCGCGACTGTGCTGCCACGCTGATCCCTGCCGGGGACATCGTCGTACTCGAGGCGGGCAGCGAAGTCACGGTGAGCCAGGCCCTCGGCGGTTCGGTGACCGTCCGCACGGGCATGGGCCTCTTTCGTATCGCACCGGCGGACCTCGATGCCTTGGGCCAAGAAGCAATCGGCCTCTATGGCGAGCAGCCGAAGAACGAGGCCACTGGCCCGCTCAACCAAGACATGCTCTGGGAGGCACTCAAAGGCTGCTTCGATCCGGAGATTCCCGTGAACATCGTCGACCTTGGGCTCATCTACCACCTGGAGCTTACTCCCGGTGAACGCGGTGGTCAAAATGTCGCCGCCAAGATGACGCTGACCGCGCAAGGCTGCGGCATGGGGCCCGTCATTGCCGCGGACGCCAAGTCAAAGTTAGAAGCCCTCCCCGGAGTCGAGTCTGCCACCGTCGAGATTGTCTGGGACCCGATCTGGAATCCTCGGATGATTTCCGAAGCCGGTCGCAAGCAGCTCGGGCTCGAGTGATGACCCCGTCCGTCCAGCCCGCGACGGCGCTCTACCTGCACGTCCCGTTCTGCGCGTCGTCCTGCGATTTCTGCTCATTTTATCAGGAGCAACCGAAGCGCGGCGAAATCGACCGCTACCTTGCGGCCATCGAACGCGAACTTGAACTCCACCCGCCAGGTCGCGTCGAAACCGCCTTCTGGGGCGGCGGTACGCCTGGGCTCCTTCCCGCCGATGACCTACGTCGCTTAGGCCAAGCGATGACCCGCGCCGCTGGTCAACCTAGCGAATGGTCCGTCGAGTTAGCGCCATCCTCCGTCCGCGCCGATAAGCTCGCCGCCCTCAAAGAAATGGGCGTCACCCGTGTCTCGATGGGCGTGCAGAGCTTTGACGACCTCACGCTCGATGCGCTGGGCCGTCGGCACTCACCGAAACAAATCATGGAGGCCTGGGAGCTCATCGAGGCCGCCGGCTTCGCCTCGCGTAACCTCGACCTCATCTTCGCCATTCCGGGGCAAGACGAACAGCGCTGGACCGAGGACTTACGCCGCGCCATCGAGCTACAGCCCGATCATCTTTCCACGTATTGCCTGACCTTTGAAGAAGACACGGCGATGTTCGTGAAGCTCTCGCAAGGTAAGGTGAAGATTGACCGCGAACTGGAAGCCCGGCTTTACCGCCAGACGTGGGAGCAGCTCGAGGCCAACGGCTACGCGCAGTACGAAACGTCTAACTTCGCGCGAACTGGTCACGACTGTCGGCATAACCTTATTACTTGGGAGATGGGCTCGTGGATTGGCTACGGCCCGTCCGCCGCTTCGCAATGGGGTCAGCGCCGCTGGACGAACCCAGCGAACCTTGACCAATGGATTCAGGGTATCGAAGCTGGCACTCCCGTGCTGGAACAGGTCAAGGACCTCAGTGCTGCCGACCTACTTTGTGATGCCCTCGTCTTTGGCTTACGCCTGAACGCGGGCGTCAACCCCGCTGCCCTCGCCGCCCGTTTTGCTACGCCGCTGCCGGCGCGCGTGACACATCTTTTTGAGGCGCTCGTTGAGGAAGGGCTGATGGAAGCTGCGGGTTCGCAAGTCCGCCTCACCGGTGAAGGGCGGATGCGCGCCGATGCGGTCGGTGTCTCGATCCTCGAGCGCTTCGACTGATGGAATTCGCCTTCCTTACCTCCTTCTTCTTTGCCTGGTCGATCACCTGCGCCCGGCGGAGTTCTTATTACCACGGTGCGGACCTCGCAAATCTCGGACGCATCACGGTCGCCTTTATCGGTGTCGGGGCCTTCATCCTGCTCTCGGGACGGGGCTTACTTTTTCCCGGCTGGCCTTGGCTGATCTTAGGCGGCGCGATCGGACTCGGTATCGGCGACATTGCTAGCTTCCACTCGCTCACCCGCATCGGAGCAGGCTTGGCCCTGCTCATCATGCAGACCTTGGCGGCGCCCTTTGCACTCATCCTGGAGTATTTCGTTCTTGGGCACGCCCCCTCCTGGACCCAGATGGCGGCGGCGACCGTCATTCTGATGGGTGTAGTGATTGCCTTAGGCCGTCCACCGGAAGGCGACCGCCGTCACTGGCGCCTCGGCGTCTCACTGTCCGTGCTCGCCGCCCTCGGGCAAGCCTGTGGAGCCGTCAGCACGCCGATGGCGAAGGCCGCTTGCCTCGCCGCAGGGGAAAACTTGCCGGATGGCCTCTCGCAAGGCTTCCTGCGCCTCATCGGCGGCTTGCCCATCGTACTCGCCTTCGTCCTCTGGAATACGCGTGAGCACGGACTCTTTGCCCAAGTCCGGCAACCCTACGAAAGCGCCAAGGCCCGCGGCTGGATGCTCATGAATGGCCTCGCCGGGCCGGGCATCGGCGTGGCCTGCTATCAATGGGCGCTGAGTACTAACTCGTCGGCAATCGTGCTTAGTATCGTCGCCCTTTCCCCGCTCTTCGCCCTCCTCTTTCAATGGCTCGTGGAAGGCAATCGGCCCGGCCCACGCGTCTGGATTGGTGGCGCCGTCGCCATCGGTGGAGTCATCCTCCTCCGCAACGCGTAGGGACTGGCTACTTCGCCCGCACTGCCGGCGGAGCCGTCGGGCCCAGCCGAGTGCGGCCCAGTGCCACGTCATCAATCCAGACGATAAAGCCTGGCGTCTGGGTTGGCTGATAATTGGTGAGGCCGAACGAGAGCGACTGGAAGGCCGTGGGAATCTCGGTGCGCGCAAACTTGCCCGCCCCGTTACTGACGGCGAGCTCCTTGAGCTCTTCGCCATTTAGAAAGAACTGATAGGTCTGCGTCGCACTATCGACGTGCCATTCAGCCAGCGTCCATTCAGGGCCAAACCGGAAGCGCGGCGTGGTAATGGCACCAAACTCTCCGCGCTTAGCGGGCTGCACGTTGAAGAGATACTGCACATCACCGGCCCCATTGAAGCTCGCACCTACTAGTCGCGTCTCGATGGGGTCGTTGAACTGCGGACTCAAGGCCTTACCGCTGACGAAGGCGATCTGGACCGACGACACCTTTTGGCCTTTGGCGGGATCGGGTAAAGTCGGCACCGGCTGGGCGACGCGGAAATAAAGCCTGCCCCAGTGTTCGCCGCCGATAGCCGTGATGTCGGGTCCTGACTTCGTTACGCGCCGCGGCCCTTTGACGGCGGCCTCGATGCGCAAGGACTTACGGCCGGAGTGGAAGACATCGTCGACGACACGCACCGGTCCTTCCTTCGTGTAGCCCTTGGGAATACCACCGACCGGAGCGCCCTCAAAACCTTCGGCAAGCAACAGTTGTGCCGGCGCAACGGCGGGGTTTGGCGGGGTCTCAGCCGCGACGGCGGCAACGGCGAGCAAGCAGCTAAGCATTCGCATGAGAATACTTCTGACAGAATCGGGGATAGGGTCGAGGTCGATTCCACTCTCAACCCTTAATCCTGTCCTCGACCCTGCACTCGACCCTGCCCTACCCCTTCACTTGGCGCAGCGCCTCGTAGGTCGCAATGCCACAGGCGGTCGAAAGGTTCAGGGAGCGCGTGAGGTCATTGAAATGCGGGATCTTCACGGTCTGGGCGGAGCCAACGAAAGCATGTACGGCCTCGGGTGCACCGGAACTCTCGCTACCGAACACCAACCCATCGCCTTCCGCATAACGCACATCCCAGAAGCCCTGCGTCGTCTTGGTCGAAAAGAGCCAGAGCCGCTGCGGCCGACCCGGGGAAGCCAGAAGCGCCTCCCAGCTCTCGTGATGGCGGACGTCTAGCTGATGCCAATAATCCATGCCGGCCCGACGTAGCTTGGTGTCGTCAATTTTGAAACCCAACGGGTGCACCAGATGAAGCACGCAACCCGTGACTGCGCACATGCGGCCGATGTTGCCCGTGTTCGGGGCGATCTCCGGGTGGAGCAGAATAAGATGGAGGGGCGGCTTCACCGACGACGACTCATGGCCCGCGAAATCTCGCGCTTGGCGTCACGCTCCTTGATGTCCTGACGACGGTCATGCTGCTTCTTGCCTTTGCCCACAGCGATCAGGCACTTGGCTAGGCCGTGCTTAAAGTAAATCTTCAGCGGGATGATCGTGGCACCGCCGGAACGGACCTCCTCGGTCAACTTAGCCACCTCGGACGCATGGAGTAGCAGCTTGCGCGTGCGGTAAGGGTCGTGGTTGTTGTGATTACCGAAAACGTATTCGGCGATGTGAGCGTGAAACAGCACCGGCCCCTTCGGCGTCAGGCGCACGAAGGAATCCGCGATATTCGCGCGTCCTAGACGCAGCGATTTCACCTCGGTACCCAACAACATCAGGCCAGCCTCATAGGTCTGACCAATGAAGTAATCCCGGCCGGCTTTCGGGTTGCCGACCTCGGGAAGGGAGTGCTCTTTACGTGCGGCCATGGTGGTGCGTCGGGGCTACCCGCCGATGGCCGTAAACCTCAGCGTGAAAACGCTTAGGCCTTGCCCTGGTCTTCCTCGGCGAAAGCCCAGGAGATGCGGCCTTCGATGATTTCGCGGAGAGCGATATCCTCAGGGGAAAGGGTCTCGTAAAGGTCGCCGCCCAAGAGGTGCTTGTACTTGGGAGGGGAGCCTTGGGGGCGTTCAGCCGTGGCGCGGAGCTGCTTTACACGCTTGGAGACAACATTGATGAGAATGTTGGCATCAGGAATGATTTTTCGGGCATCTTGCAGGTAGTCGTCGCGCATGGTGGGTTCCCGCACAGGGAACCACGAAACCTAGGGCAGCACCCCCCTCTGGCAAGCGTTTTCAAAAGGGGTTAAAAATGCCTTTGCCCTGCCCCTTTTCGAGGCAATAAGGTAGCCCCTTCTATGTCTGACCCTGAAAACTACGGCCAACAGATGAAATCCAAGGGGGGTATGTCCCGGGTTTTCAAAGCCCTCGCGTATACTTGGGACGGACTCAAAGCCGCCGCCCAACACGAAGAGGCCTTTAAGCAGGAGCTTTTCATCATCGTCCCGCTCTCGATTGCGGCCTGGTTCGTCCCAGTCCCTGTCATCGAGCGGGCCCTACTCTTTTCCGTCCTGCAGCTCATCCTGATCGTCGAGCTGATCAACTCCGCCATCGAGGCCAACACGGACCATATTTCCCTAGAACGTCACCCCCTCGCCAAACGGGCCAAGGACATGGGAAGTGCGGCTGTCTTCCTCGCGATCGTGATCGCCGCCGCCTGTTGGATCTGCGTCCTCTGGCAGAAATACGGCAGTCACGTTTAAGGAGCACGTGCGCGGACTTCCCTGCGGGACGGTAAACGAAAGAACCCGCCAAACGGCGGGTTCTGTTTCGACCTCGAAGGCCGCTTAGGCCTTGGTGACGAGGCCGGCCTTGATGGCCTTGACCGAGACCCACTGGCGCTTGACCGAGCCGTTAGGCTGTAGGACGCGGATGCGCTGGACGTTCGGACGGAAAACGCGCTTGGTCTGCTTCACGAGCTGGAAGCCGATGCCGCCACTCTTCTTGGACTGACCGCGGTGAATGATTCGGCGGCCCTTGACGGGGCGCTTGCCGGTGACGCTGCAGATACGGGACATAGTAGTTCGAGCTCCTTTGGAAGGTCGGAGCAAAGGGGTGGTGAGGCGATTGGCAAGCGGTAAGTGGGGGCGACTAACTTCTGCGCATTGCCCGGTCCAATCCCTTTAAACCTTCCGAAAATTGGGCCGGATCAAGTAAAAGACTCAAAATTAGGTACCCGGTAGTCTCTGGCATCCCATAGAAATAACCGGGGTGAGCCCAAATTCCCTCGTCCAAGGCATTCAAGAGGAGGCGCTCCTCCGAAACCCCAGGAGGTAAGGCCAAGATACCCATCCAACCCGCTGGACGGGGCAACACCGAGCAAGGGTGGCCCGCGGCGACAACCCAAGCTTTGAGGGCGGCCTCATTCTGGGCCACGCGTGCCCGGAGGGAGGCGCGCAGGGGTTCGGCCCGGCGAAGGAGGTCCGGCAGGGCCAGCTGGGCCCCAGTGCTCACGGAGAGGAAAGCATCGGCGATGTGCTCGAGCCGACGGCAGGATTCGGCGGCATGGTTAGCGGGGCCGGCGACGACGATCCACCCAACCTTGAGCTGCGGAGCGACCGCAACCTTGGAGAGACCGCTCAGGACATAAAGGGCGACCTGCGTTTCGTCGACCCACGTCCCCGGAGACACCACACCCTCCGCCGGGTAATCAAGGAAGACTTCGTCGCAAATGATTGCTAGGCTGTGCTTGAGCACGAAGTTGCGGAGTAAGTCGCGGTCACGACGGCCCACGAACGCACCCGTCGGGTTAGAGGGATTGATGCAGACGATGGCCTTCGTACGGGCACTTACCTTAATCTGACCTGAATCGATAACCCATTCACCGGCGAGCTGCGTCAGTTTATAAGGCCGCAGGGTCACGCCTTCCAAAGCGGCGAGGACTTCAAGCAGTGGATACGCAGGTTCTGGGACGAGTATCTCATCACCTGGATTACAGAGCAACTTGAAGAGCCAGCTGTAGCCTTCGCTCGTGCTGGCCGAAAGAAAAAGCCGGTCGGCGGAGACGCGGACGCCGCGGGCTGAATAGTAATCCGCAATGGCGGCACGCGTCGCGGCGAGGCCACGCGGGTCTGGCTCTTGGCGCTGCAGACCTTCCTTACGCATGAACGAACCGAGCTCGGCGACCGACCAACCGAAACCGGCGCTGGCGGGATTGGCGTCCGTCATGTCCAGCACTGGCAAGTTAGCCGAGAGCCGTTTAGCCTTTACCTTACTGAGGGCATTCGGAGCGTCGGCAAAGGCAAGTCGGGTACTAAACATGGTAAAGGTGGCGGCGGTTAGCGGTTGGACGGCGAGGGAAGCAACATTCCGCAACGAGACCTCACAAGCAAGGGTTATGAACCACTCTTGGCACTTAAGCGCTATCGACGCACCTCCGTAGGGCGGGATGACGGAGCGGCCGACCCGGATGTGCCTGCAGGCCCCGCGGCACCATCGCGACGCGAGGCCCTAAAACGAATCAACCCGCCCAAGAGCCGGCCGACCTCCTCGGCTCGCCCCAAAAGAGACTCGCAGAGACGCCCGTCAATCAGGCCGACCTCTTGGATTACCTCGAGTTGTGTGCGAAGCTCCCCAAGCGAACCTCTGGCAATATACAGAAACCTCAAGGCGTCCTGATTCGTGCCTCGGCCGGCACCTTCGGCAATATTAGACGGAACGGAAATCGCTGCGCGACGAACTTGATCAACGAGCGCAAAGTCTTTCCGCACCTCAGCAACATTGACCGCTCGATAGATTTCGACCGCAAGGTCTTTGGCGGACCTCCATGCCAAAAGATCGCGGTAACCAACCACCTTAGGATTCACTGGAAGATGCATAGACGAATAATCATCGAGATAACCATGCCGATGGCACTTCCAGCGATTACCCAGCATGCGGCTAGCGAATATCCCCGTCGGCGGACCCCGCTAGCACCCTCCCTGCGAGCGCCCAACCGCTAACCGCCAACCGCTAAAACCCAGCGACCGCCTTTGGCTTCTAATTCCAGATTGAACTCGTCCCCTCCCCCACCAAAGGTACCCCCATGTCTCTTCAAGTCCTGAAACCCCGCGTGCGTGGCTTCATTTGTATCACATCTCACCCGGAAGGATGCGCGGCCCACGTCCGTGAACAGATTGCGCACGTGAAGTCCCGGCCTGCGCTCAAGGGTGGCCCGAAGTCAGTCTTGGTCATCGGCGCCTCTACGGGCTACGGACTCTCCTCGCGCATCGCCGCGGCTTTCGGTTCCGGAGCGGCTACCCTCGGCATCTTCTTCGAACGCAACGGCGAAGGCGACAAGGCCGGTAGCCCAGGCTGGTACAACACGACCGGCTTCCACGCCGAAGCCAAGAAGGCGGGGCTCACCGCCATCTCGCTGAACGGCGATGCCTTTTCCGCAGAGCTCAAAGCTCAAGTCATTGAGGCCATCAAATCCAAGATGCCCGGCGGCAAGGTTGACCTCATCGTCTACTCGCTCGCCTCTCCTCGACGGACCGCCCCAGACGGCGTCACCTACAAGTCGACGCTCAAGCCAACCGGCGCGCCCTTCCACGCCAAGAACCTCGACACCGACCGTAAGGTCGTGAACGACGTGACCCTCGACACCGCGAACGCCGAGGAAATTGCCCACACCGTCAAGGTCATGGGTGGCGAAGACTGGGAGCTCTGGATGAACGCCCTCGACGGCGCTGGTGTAATCAAGGAAGGCTGCCAGACGGTCGCCTACTCCTATATCGGACCGCAAGTCACCTGGCCCATCTACAAGGATGGCACCATCGGTAAGGCCAAGGAAGACCTCGAGCGGGCCAGCCGCAAGATCGACGACCTGATGAAGCTGCACCGTGGCCGGGCCTTCGTCTCCGTCAACAAGGCTGTTGTCACCCAAGCCAGTTCCGCGATTCCCGTGGTCCCGCTCTACGTTTCCCTGCTCTTCAAAATCATGAAGGCGAAGGGCAATCACGAAGGCTGCATCGAACAAATCCAGCGCCTCTTCGAGAAGCAAATGTACAACGACAACGCCCTCGACTTCGACGACAACGGCCGCGTCCGCATCGATGACTTGGAAATG
>Ga0209246_10000222_pt1 | contig 25835 bp, 35 predicted proteins | sample LauGreSpBDMM15SN_2_FD_187560 | JGI IMG/M metagenome (GOLD analysis project Ga0209246, IMG submission 187560) | Freshwater lake microbial communities from Lake Michigan, USA - Sp13.BD.MM15.SN (SPAdes) (version 2) | ecosystem: Environmental > Aquatic > Freshwater > Lake | place: Lake Michigan...
CCACAGGGCGAGGCGCTCAAGGCATTGCCGCGCAGTGGTGACTTCAATGTCAGCCAGATCGTGATCAACAACTTGCAGATGTCCATCAAGCGGATACTGCTGGACGAGTCTCTGCCGCCGGACAACATGAGCGCCAGGTCTGCGACTGAGGTAGTCGAGCGTATGAAGGAACTGTCCCAGAATCTGGGTAGCGCCTTTGGCCGACTGATCAACGAGACAATGATCCCGCTGGTGACCAAGACGCTGGAGGTCATGGACTCTCGCGGCTTGGTTGACCTGCCTTTGAAAGTCAATGGCCTTGAGGTTCGCATTACTCCCGTGGCTCCGCTGGCTATGGCGCAGTCGATGGACGAGGTCAACAAGGTGCTGCAATTCGCGCAGATCGCCCAGGGGGCTGGACCGGAAGGCTCGATGTCTCTGAAGGTTGGCGAGATGCTCGACTACATTGGCGAAAAGCTTGGCATCCCGGCTAAACTCAGGACCAGCCCAGCAGAGAGGGCGCAGCGTATGCAAGACATGGCACAGATGGCGCAGCAGGCGGCGCAGGCTAATCCAGAGGCCGCAGCTGGCGCAATACAGCAAGCAATGGGGGCGTAATGGCTGGATGGGATGATCTGGAAGCCGCAGCACCCAAGGATGCACGGAGTGTTTCAGATGCCAGGGATGACCTGGACCGGCTGACATTCCGTGTTTTCTCAAACGAGGATGGCAAAAAGCTGACTGAATGGCTTCGTGCTGTCTACTTAGAGCAACCGGTTGCCGTGCCTGGTAGCGAACCGGCTCATGCATTCTACCGTGAAGGCCAGAACAGCGTGATACGGGACATTGAAGCGCGGATGAAGCGAGCAATTAATCAAGGGAATACTTAATGGAATCGCAAGGAACCGAGCCTAGCAACACCGAGTCTTCTGGCGGTGAAGTTGGCCTACTCGACTCAGCGAAGGTAACTGATGACAGCGAGGCCCAGCCAAACACCCAGAATGTTGTCATTGCACACAAAGCAGAGGATGCGTCTACCGATGAAGAGCCTCTCGAAAGACCAGACTTCTGGCCGGAAAACTTCTGGAAGAAAGACACCAGCGAGCCGGACCTTGAAGGCATCGCCAAAAGCTGGGGTGATCTCCGCAAGCAAATCAGCCAGGGCAAGCACAAAGCCCCAGCCGATGGAAAGTACGACACCACCTCCTTCGGCTCGATCCCTGAAGACGATCCTCTCCGCTCTCATGTTATGGGCTGGGCGCAGAAATACGGTCTTAGTCAAGGGGCGCTAGATGACCTTGTTGGTGAAGTGGTCAAGATGGGGTCTGGGAATGTCGAGGCCCAGGTTAAGTCTCTCCAGCAAGAAAAAGCTGCGCTTGGTCCGAATGCGGATGCGGTTGTCAAAGGGATGGTTGACTGGGCATCCGGCCTGGTCCGCAAGGGAATTTGGGGCAAAGATGACTTTGAGGAATTCAAGGTCATGGGCGGGACGGCCAACGGCATTAAGGCGCTGATGAAGCTGCGGGAATCCTACGAGGGAACCCGTATCCCAACCAACTCTATGCCGCCCTCTAACGCTCCCAGCAAGGACGAGTTGTACCAGATGGTTGCCGATCCCAAGTACAAGACCGACCCGGCATTCCGTCAGAAAGTGGAGCGGATGTTCTCAGCCAGCTTCCAGTAAGCTATTTGTAAGTTTCTTCGCCGCCACCTTTCCCCCGGCCATCCACCGGGGGTTTTTTTTAAGTTAGCGCTTGCTTTCTACAACCGGGGGCGTATGATCCAGCCCAAGGCATACCGGATTTTTGGCCCTTCTTACAGCAAGCGCTGTCGCGTGGTTGGCGTAACCAACAAGCATTCGGCCCAGACTCTTGGCATACCGGCGCGAGAACCCAATCCTAAATTTTTGAATGAGGTAATACCATGAGCGTGTCTCTCTCGAACGCCTTCGTTACTCTCTTCGATGCGGAAGTCAAGCAGGCTTACCAAGGTAAGGCCATGCTGGTTCCGGCGGTTCGCCAGCGTCGAGGGGTTGAAGGCAGCACTGTGAAGTTCCCGAAAGTGGGCAAGGGCGTAGCAACGGTTCGCGTTCCGCAGACCGATGTCACCCCGCTGAATGTCGCTTTCTCCACCGTCACCTGTACCCTGGTTGATTACAACGCTGCCGAGTACTCTGACATTTTCAACCAAGCCAAAGTGAACTTTGACGAGCGCCAAGAACTGGTGCAAGTTGTTGCTTCCGCGATGGGCCGCCGTCAAGACCAGATTATTCTGGATGCGCTGACTGCTTCTAGCACCTCGCTGACCGTCAGCAATGACATTGGCGGCACGGATAGCAACCTCAATGTGGCAAAGCTGCGTGAAGCCAAGCGTTTGATGGATAAGAACAATGTGCCGCCGGAAGGCCGTCACATCATTATCCACGGCAATGGTCTTGCTTCGCTGCTGTCGGAAACCTCTGTTACCTCTAGCGACTTCAACAGCGTGAAGGCGCTGGTGCAGGGCGATATCAATTCGTTCCTGGGCTTCACCTTCCATATGCTTGGTGATCGTTCCGAGGGTGGCCTGGTTATTGATGGTTCTCTGGATCGTTCTTGCTTTGCTTTCCACCAGATGGCTGTTGGCTACGGTGAAGGCATTGGAATGCGTACCGAGATCAATTACATTGCTGAAAAAACTTCGTTCTTGGTTAACGAAGTGTTCTCGGCTGGTGCGATTGCCATCGACGATGAAGGTATCGTCAAAATCACCTGCCGCGAAACCTGAGATAAGGAGCAATAAATCATGGCTTTTTCCGCAACTGGCTTTAATGCCGTTGGTGGTCAGTCTAAGGCTGGTAATGCCCCGGCTATTTATACCTACAGCAGCACTGATGCCCAGTCGGTCATCCGCGCTTCGGGGTATTTCAATACCGTGGCTTCCATCCTCAAGGTTGGCGATCTGATTTTCTGCTACTCGGCAACGGGTGGCACTCCGGTGATGTCTACCGCCTATGTGAACTCCAACACCGGCTCGGTGGTGGACATCACTGACGGCGTGACTGTGACTGCAACGGATACGGACTAATGCAGTGGGGTGGCAGGGCCGTCCTTGTTGTCGGCTCTGCCACTTGTGTTTCAAACGATTTGTCTAAAGCTTTTGAACTTAGGCCAAGCGCTGATGTAATTGCTGTAAAGTTTTCGGTGTCAATCGTTAAAGCGAGACATGCTGTGACTCATCATCCAGAACATGCTGTCAGGATGAAAAAACTGCACCGAGAAAAGTGGGGTGATGAAGTTGTTGTTCACTCTCCATACAAGTCAAGTATCAAGCCTGATGATTTAAATTCAATAGATTGTGTCTGGCCGTGCCTTGCTGGTGTTCGTGGGACTTCTGGCTGGGGAGCGGCCCGTATCGCAAGCCTCCTTGGTTATGATGAGGTGATCCTTTGCGGATGCCCAATTGACCTGGTTCCTGATAATGAGCAGTTTTTTGATACGCAAGTTAAACATGATGCGTCAAAGGTTGGAGCATCTAATCCGCGTGGCGCTCCGTGGAAAAGCAAAACAAATCTTGATGAATGGCACTCTGCAATTCAAAAAGACATTTCTGCTGGGTTAGCTGCCAACATTCGCTCTATGAGTGGATGGACAAGACAAGTACTGGGAGCGCCAAATGGCAGCAGGTGATTCAGCCCTTTCCGTTTGTTCTGACGCGCTGATCATGCTCGGCGCAAAGCCGATCTCTTCGTTTAATGATGGGACGGACGAGGCCAATACTTGTGATCGTCTGTACGCAGACATCCGCGATCAGGCACTACTGATCTACCCGTGGTCATTCAGTTTCAAGAAAGTGGCTCTAGCGCAATTGGTGACTACACCGACCACAGAGTACAAGTACGAATACGCGCTGCCTGGTGACAAGATTGGACCGCCCAGGGCGCTGTTTACCAGTGCATCGCCTGGTGACTATCCGCGCAAGGAATACCGAATCTTTGGCGATACGGTAATGACTGACTACACGGCAGTCTGGATTGACTACCCGTATTCAGTGCCGGAATACTCGCTGCCGGTCTACTTCATCCAGCTGCTCAAGTACATGATGGCGTGGCATCTGGCAATGCCGATCACGGACCAGGGTGACAAGGCCAGCTACTGGCAAGGCGTTGCTGTTGGAGCACCATCTGACAATGGCCGCGGTGGTTATCTGCGTACCGCAATGCAGATCGATGGCGCTGGTCAGCCGAGCAACAGCATCAATGACTTTAGTCTGATTGCGGTGAGGTACTGATGACTCGCTTCGTATCGATCCAGACTAACTTTGGCAGCGGTGAACTTGACCCGTTGCTGCGGTCTAGGGTTGACCTGGCGGCTTACGCTAATGCGCTCGAGGAAGCCACCAATGTTGTCTGCCAGCCGCAGGGCGGTATTCGCCGCCGTTCTGGACTGCGATACCTGACTAGCCTGCCAAACAGCAGCACCACCTCGGCGGCTAACGGGGTGCGCCTGATCCCGTTTGAGTTTAGCACTACCGATTCTTATATGTTAGTGCTTACTCACAATCGTGCTGCTGTAATTAAAGCTGGCGTACTGATCACTAACATTAACGCTTCTGGCAATGCTTATATAGACCTCTCAGGCGTTGGCATTACCGGCGCAATGCTGAGTAGCATCTGTTGGACTCAGAGCGCTGACACGCTGATCCTGGTGCATCCTGACCTGGCTCCGGTCAAGATTGTGCGTGGCGGTACGGACGCTACCTGGACAGCCAGCACCATTACTTTTGTCAGCATCCCGCAGTATGCCTACACCCCGGCCACCACAAACCCGGCTGGGACAATCACGCCCAGCGCAGTGAGTGGCAACATTACGCTGACGGCATCCAGTTCTGTGTTTACGGCTGGTTCTGTCGGCCAGTATGTAACGGCCCAGCCACAAGGACGGGCAAGGATTGTGGCTTACACCAGCGGCACTGTTGTCAGTGCCATAGTTGAATTTCCATTTTTTAGCACAGCTTCGGTTGCCAATGGCTCTTGGGCCTACGAGTCTGGCTACGAGGCGGTCTGGTCCTCCACAAAGGGATGGCCGCGCAGCGTCACCTTCCATGAAGGGCGGCTGTACTTTGGTGGCAGCAAGTCGCGGCCGTCTACGGTCTGGGGCAGCAAGGTTGGCCTGTTCTTTGAATTCGATCCTGACGAGGGATTGGATGACGATAGCGTCGAGGCCACGCTGGACACCAACAACTACAGCGCGATTGTGGACATCTTGTCTGGCCGCGACTTGCAGGTGTTCACCTCTGGCGGCGAGTTCTATGTGCCGCAGTCTGGCCTTGACCCGATCACGCCGACGAACTTCTTCATCAAGACGGCAACGCGGAACGGGGCCAAGGAAGGCGCACGGGTGCAGACGCTGGAGTCCGGTACGCTGTTCATCCAGCGCCAAGGCAAAAGTCTGAATGAGTTTGCCTATACGGATACGCAGCTAACCTACATCACCAGCAAGATAAGTTTGCTGGCTGGACATCTGCTGAAGACACCAACGCGCATGGCGCTGCGCCGGTCCGTAAACACGGATGAGAACGACTTGCTGCTGATCACCAATGGCGATGATGGCTCTATGGCTGTCTTCTCCATGCTGCGGGTACAGAACATTATTGCGCCATCCCAGTTCATTACTGATGGCGAGTTCCTTGATGTCGGCATTGACATCAGTACTATCTATGTTGTGGTCAAGCGCACTGTAAACAGCACGACTCAATACTATGTCGAGTATTTTGATGACACGCTATCTACGGACTGCGCTAAGTCAGGCGGTGCTGCGGCCACCGTATCAATGTCGCACCTGGTTGCTAAGACCTGCGAGTTGGTACTGGATGGCGCTGTGCAAGAGGATGAGGTTGTTCCTGGTGGCGGCACTGTTACCTTCCCGCGGTCATCCACAACATCCTACGAATGTGGCCTGCCATACACGGTGCGCGCAGTCACAATGCCGGTAGACATTAAGTTGCAGACTGGCACACGGATTGGATTTAAGAAGCGGATTGTTGAGGTTAATGCGCTGGTCTACGAAACGCAGCACATGAAGATCAATGACATTGAAATACAGTTCCGCACTTTTGACACGATCAACATTCTTGATAGCGCAGTGCCTGAGTACACCGGAACTAAGACGCTGCATGGAATCCGTGGCTACTCGCAAGATTCAAAGATCACCATTGAACAAGACCTCCCGCTCAAGATGACACTGCTTGGGCTTGAGTACAAAGTAGCAACGCATCAGGGGACTTGAGATGGAATATGCCGCGATAGCAGCATCAGTAATAAGCGCCGTAGGTTCTGTGCGCGAGGGATACCAGCGTCAGGCTGCGTATGAACAGCAAGCGAGGATGACCCGTATCCAGACCGAGGCGCAAAAGCTAGAGTCTGAGCGCAAAGCAATACAGTACGAACAGCAAGGGACGGCCATCTTGCGCCGGATCAACACTGCCAATGCTGCGGTTGCGGCACGGGCTGCTGCTGGCGGCGTGATGCCGTTTGAGGGTTCTGCTGCACTGATAGCCACCACCAGCGAAAAGACAGGTGGCCGTGAGTATGGGTTTGCTACAGAGGGCGCTGGCTCTACTAGGCGCATGGGCCTTGTGGCTGCAAAGCTTGGCGAGTTGAAAGCAGATCAGTACGCGCAAGCGGCAGATACGGCTGTTGAGTCTGGCTGGATGAATGCCGCCGGAAAGCTTGGCATGGCTGCATTCAGCTATAACAAACTTGGCGGTCCATCTCAACAACCGTATAGAACTGTTTGGGAAGATATGTAGCATGGCTGAACTTCAACGCTACAACCCTGTAGGTCTTGGTCTAGCGCAACTGCCTGGACTGCCTACGGTAGAGCCTGTCGCTCTACAAGAAAGCATTCGTCAATCGCAAGGTCTGCAACAGAGTCTAGACCGTATATCGCAGTTTGCTTTCAAGGAAGCTGGCGAGGAAGCAAAGCGTCAGGGTCTGCAATATGGCGCTGAGAATCCTGTCACTAAACAGCAGATAGAAGTTGCGCTAGGAACTGGCAAAAAGCCATCTGAACTGTTTGGTAAACGCGGAACCATTTACGGCGAAGCTGCATTACAAGCGCAATCAGCGCAGCTGCGGATGGAACTTGAAAATGATGCCAGAGGCAGAATGGCAAAGACTGCCGCAGAAGTTGATGCTGGCAGGCTGCTAGATATTCAAGAGATCAGGACGCAGATCAACGGACCGATTGACGGCTTTGCAAAGCTGCTTGCCGGGATTGATCCAGAGGAATCTGTTCGCTTCCGTGCGTCAATGGCTGCTGCTGGCAACACGGTTCTAAAAAGCGCCTATGACAAGGTTCTGAGTGTACAGAATGCAGCGATCAAGTCAAACCTTGCTGACTCTGTTCCAGTGACACTTGAGTTTGTATCCAAGCTGTATGAAACAGAGCCGGATATCAATGCTCAAAAAGGGCAAATTTCTGTATATAGAAATGCTCTTTTGAAATCACTGATTCCGACTGCTGATGCGGGATTCATAAATTCAACAATGGCGAAGTTTGAAGAAGGCGTTGCCAAGCTTCGCGTCGATGCCGTGTCAAAGTATGTCACCAGCACAGACTTCTCTGCTGACCCGCTGACCGCTGTGTCAAAGCTTGATAAGAATGATGCCGGGAAGATGACATCGCTATGGTCCACAATGAACTTTGAGGATCAAGCAAAAGTACGCAGCAACCTTCGTACGGTTGCTGGGCAGCGTTGGGATGTCAACGAAAAGGCCACTAAAGAAATTGAGTATCAAGACACACTCGCTGCTGCAACTGCAATGGCAGATTACTTTAAGACAGGCTCTGCTGCTTCTTTACGCCTACTAGACACCATCTCTAGACGCAGTCCCAAAGTTATTTCAGTAGAGACTGTATTTAAGCTTCCTAACGAGCGTACCTCAGTGCTAACAACAGAGGTTGCAAACCCTCGCGGAGAGATTGTTCTGAAAACAGAGATGCTGTCTGGAAGGATTCAAACTCCAGAGGCAATGATTGCTAGAGCGGCTGAACTAGGTATTGGCATGAAAGCCGTATCAACAAGCATGTTCCCGTTCTTCATTGCTAGAAACAATGAGGATGAGCGTGATGTTGATCGAACACTGCGTAATGAGGCAAAGATCGTCCCTGGTCAATTCAACATTTCTCAAAAGTCTGCCGAGGCATATTCGGCAATGACAATGAAAGTTGAACGGCGCTGGAATGAAGCGCTAGAGAAAAACAAAGAAGACCCGATCAAGAACCCTTTGCCTTCTCGGAAATCTATTGCCGCACAAATCATTAAGGAAAGAACAACTTCCGCAAAAACAACGCAGATCAATGCGTTGCTTGATGGTCTTAACAGAAGTTATGGCAAAAGAACTAGCGTTACATTTTCTGAAGAAACAGACCCTTTTGATATAGCGAGTCGTAGAACGCAATTAAACCTGCAATTAGAAGAAGCAAATGCAATTAAAGAGACTTATAAATCAATAGAAACTTTGCGAAAACAGCGGGATGCTGAATAATGGATTTCAACGAACTCTACATCAACCGTATGCTGGAGCGCGAGTATCCGGCTGTTCAGCAAGAGCCTATGCTGCTGGCCGAGGCTCCGGCGCAAACCATGACCGATGCTGGCGCGGCTGGCTATGGCGTGTCTCCAATGTTCGGAAAACAGGCCAATCGGCCCAAAGTTGGGGAAGCCGCGGCTGAAGCCACCATGACCGTTGGCAGCGCGCTTGCTGGCGCATTGCCTGCTGGCCTGGGCGGCATTGCCAAGCTGATTGCCACGCAAGACCCAAATAAAGCCGTAGCAGCGATTGAAGACCTGATGCAGGCATTCACCTATATCCCCAGGACTCCAGAAGGCCAGAGGCAGGCTGAAGCGCTTGCACAGTCATTGCAGCTGCTCGGCATCCCGGCAGAGTGGGTTGGTGACAAGGTGCTGGAAATGACCGGCTCTCCGCTGGCGGCTACCGCGGCCAATGTGGCGCTTGACCCTTTGAATTTAGCGCTGTCACCGGCAGCGGGTAAAGTGGCGAAATCTGCTGCGCGATCAGCAAAGCGCGCCCTCACTTCTGGACAATAACGATGGCAATTCAACCGATTGAACAGCGCCTTGACAGCATGACTGTCAGCGCGGATGTAGACAAGATTCCGACTACCATTCCCAGTACGCCTGACATGGAGAATCTTGCTGCACCGCAAGATGATCCGCAAGAAGAGCCAATCCAGGTTGCTGGTCTTGTCGGCTCTGTCGGCAGGGTTCTCTCCCCGCTGACGAAAAAGGGCGCTCGGGCTGCGAAAGAGCCTGTCATTACCCGCCCTGATCCGATTGCCCCGCCTGCGGCAGCACCAGTCGCAGCAGCTGCTCCTACGGCCACGCAGGCCAAGACTGTGACTGTTCAGCCGACTCGGCCTGTAGACATCACCGATGTCAACGCGGTTGTGCAAGAGCGTGAGCGGATGCTGGACATTGACACCAGGATCGCTGAAGGAGAGCCGCAGGCAAGACCGCCAGAGGTTCCGATCTCCAGCATGTGGACTGACAATGACGGACTCGCCGCGACCATCAACGCAGCCGGAACCAGGGCCGCGCAGCAAGAGCCGACAATGTCGCTGCGTAGCATCTACATGCAGGCGATCAACGCTGGCGTACCTGAGTCATTCCTCAAGAGGACGCTGGCCGGTGAAAGCCTGGAGGTCACCGTTGGCAGCAGCCAGCTTGCAAAGCAGATTGCTGGAGCCGTATTCGCGCATGATGAAAGCGCGAAGGTGCTTGATGATCTGATGGAGAAGATGGCAACTGGCACTCTGAGCGATGTAGGAAAGTTGGACTTGCGGATGCGCCTTGCCCAGCATGACATCTTGGTCAAGCAGTTGAAAGGCATGCAGACAGATGTCGCTCGGTCACTGAATGTGTTCAAGCGCGTTCAGGACGCTGGACCTGGGCTTGATGCAACTGCCACCAGGAAAGCGCTTGATGAACTTGGCGCGCAGCAATCCGACTCCGTGCTGTACCAGTTGGCCGTTGACTACCTTGAGTCTCCGAACCGCGCTGGCAAGAACAGGCTGCTTGAGGCTGGCCTTGGCGCAAAAATGCGCGATGTCTGGTTCCATGTTTACCAGAGTAACTTGCTCAATGATCCCGTTACGCATGCCTACAACATTGTCGGCACTGCGGTGTTTGGCGCGATGGCTCCGATAGAGCGGACGCTTGCATCTGGCCTCGGTCTTGCAAGGCAGCTTGTGCCTGGCGCGGAAGCAGAGCGCTATCACCTGTCTGATGTCTTGGCTGGATTGACCGGGGTCAAGAACGGATTCCTTGACGGCTGGGAACTTGCTGTCGATGCCATGCGGCGCGGCGGTGATTCTAAGTTCACAGACTCAGGCAAGGCCGTTGCCAATCCACTGTCAGCAGAAAACCTGTCAGACACGCCTCTGCGGCTGTTTGGCAAAGAAGTGTGGCGCACTCCTGATCTGACCGACTCATTCATTGGCAAGGCGATTGACGGCCTCGGGCTTGTGCATGACATCTCATTTCGCGGGCTGAAGGCTGGCGATGAACTGGTTGGAGCGATCGTCGCAAGGTATCAGCTGCATCAAGAGGCATGGCGCTTTGCAAACACCGAATACGATAGGCTTGTCGCTGCTGGCTTGACACCTGACGCAGCAAGAACCGAGATCGATGCAAAGCTTGCTCAGTTCCTGACCGAGCGTCCAGCGCAGATTCAAGAGTCAATTGAAGGCATGCGGAACATGGTTACGCTGCAAGAAAAGATTGACAAGCAAGGCGCGCTGGGCGAGACATACTGGTGGTCAAATCAGATTCTGAACCTGGCCCCGGCCAAGGTGTTCGTGCCGTTCTCAAAGACTGTGACCAACCTGTTCATTGAAGGATCAAGCTACATCCCTGTTTTGAACATGCTGAGTCCACGCTTCTATAACATGTGGGAGCAGGGCGGCAAACAGCGCGATGCGGCCATTGCGCGCTTGGCTATGGGCGGTAGCGCCGTCACCGGAGCGGCGTGGCTTTCCCTGGACAACAGGCTCACAGGATCAGGGCCGTCACAGACAGAGGATAGAAAAGCGCTGGAAGCATTGGGCTGGCAACCGTATTCGCTGGTCTTCGACCGCGGGGAAATCTCCGAGAAAAACATCGCCGCACTTCAGAATATCACCAAGGTTGGCGTTGGCCCGGACAAGGTCTATGTGTCATTTGCAAGGTTTGACCCTGTATCGATGGTTTTTGCAATGGGCGCTGACATGGCTGATGCGGCCAAGTTTGACCGCCACCCAGAGCGCGACGAGTTCACCAACATGGCAATGGCCGGAATGGTTGGCGTTGGCGAGTACATTGGAAACCTGCCATTCATGCAGGGCGTTGGCGAGTTGCTGGCAATCGCTCGGTCACGCAGCACTGACACTGGTGACAAGATGGTGGAGATCATGGGCGGCATATCGCGCCAGTTCGCCAACTTCGTCTACACCGGCACACCTGGCGCTGGCCTGTCAAACAGCACTCTGATGGGCCACATTGAGCGCATGACCGACCCCACAAAGTCGAACATCATGTCTCCTGTGATGGATCAGCCGCCATTCATTCGTGCGTTCTACGAGGCGCGGCAGAAGGTGATGTCTCGCATCCCTGGCTTGTCCAAAGATGTACCTCCGCTGCTGGATAGCCTTGGCCGCGAGGTGAAGGTCAAGAATCGTGGACTTGATTATTGGGTTAACTGGGCTCCAATCATTCAAGCGACAGAGGGCAAGTTCTCAGAGACTGACGCGCTGCTAGCCGAGTTGAACTTTGGCATAGCGGAGCCTAGCAAGGTCTGGGATGGCGTTCGGCTTTCTGCTGACCAGTACAACCGATTCAAGAAACTGTACGGCCAGGAAATCCTTGATGACGGCATGAACCTTGAACGGCGTATTCCTATTGAAGTTGGAAACGCAGAAAAAGATTCAGCCTTTGTAGGAACGCCGTTTCTCATTGGAGACAAGCAAAAGATAATCTCTCAAGTTGTTGAACGGTATCGAAGCCTTGCAAAGGCCAGGATGATTGGTGATAAAGAAGGTCTTCCTGTCGATGTAGGCATGCCTGATATTCGCCTTGAGTTTGAAGACCTTGCGACAGCTATCAAAAAGAAGCAAGAAATAATCAGAGTTTTTGGCAAGTAATTTTTAGGGAATTGACATGGCAAATTATCCAATCAGCAATGTAACGCGGCGCGTTGTCTACACTGGCTCTGCCGGTGTAGGGCCGTATGCGTTCAGCTTTGAGATCATCGAGAACACGGACATTGCCGTGTACAAGAATGATGTGCTGCTGACACTGACCACCAACTACACGGTGACGATCAATGCCAATGGCACTGGCTCGGTCACTCTGGTAAGCGCAGCCACCAGCGCTGACAACATCACGATTGTCGGGGCCAGGGCAGTAGAGCGCGCCACTGACTTCTCGACTGGTGGCGATCTGTTTGCCAACACCATCAATGAGGAACTGGACAGTGAGGTGATCCTGATCCAGCAGGTGGCAGAGTCTAATGATCGTGCGATCAAGGCTCCTGTCACCGATCCGACTACCATCGACATGACGCTACCAGCCAAGGCCACTCGCGCCTACAAGCTGCTGGCATTCGACGCTGATGGCAACCCGATTGCAGATGAGCATATTGGTACGAACCGTGGCAACTGGGCCGCATCGACTGTCTACTATGTTCGTGACCTGATAAAAGACACCAGCAACAGCAACATCTACCAGTGTATCGTCGCGCATACATCCAGTGGATCGCAGCCGATCAGCACCAATACGGACTCTGCCAAGTGGAGTTTGGTGGTCAATGCTGCTGCTGCTGCGACAAGCGCTGCGGCTGCGGCTGTCAGCGAAACCAATGCGGCAGCATCTGCCATTCTTGCCAATGACTGGGCTACGAAGACCTCTGGACCTGTAGCTGGCGGCGAGTACTCTGCCAAGTACCATGCGACTGCTGCCTCCTCCAGCGCGTCTACGGCCTCCACAGCGGCCACCAATGCAAGCAATGCTCAGACGGCGGCAGAAGCTGCGAGAGATCAGACGCTGGCTTCCTTTGATAGTTTTGATGACCGCTACCTTGGCTCCAAGACCAGCGCCCCTACGCTTGACAATGACGGCAATGCACTGGTAGCTGGCGCACTGTACTTCAACAGCGTGACCGGGGTGATGAATGTCTACACCGGTAGCGCCTGGGTTGCAGCCTATGTGTCTGGCACTGGATTCCTGACTACTGCCAACAACTTGTCTGACCTTGCCAATGCTGCAACGGCAAGGACCAACCTTGGTGGCACTACGGTTGGTAAGGCGGTGTTCATCGCTGCTGACACTACCGCAGCCAGGTTAGCCATTGGCGCTGTGATTGGCACGGATGTCCAGGCGTATGACGCGAACACGGCAAAGCTGAATGTGGTGCAAAGCTTTACGGTAGCGCAGCGTGGCACGGCTACGGCGCTGACCAGCACCTCGGCATCGATTGCCGTAAACCTGGCTCTGGCAAACAACTTCACGCATACCTTTACCGAGAGCACAACCCTGGCTAACCCGACAAACATTGTCGCTGGTCAGTCTGGTGCGATTGTGTTTACGCAGCATGCAAGCAGCCCAAAGACGCTGGCATTCGGCAGCTACTGGAAATTTCCAGGTGGTACTGCGCCTACTGTGACGGCCACCAACAGTGCTGTTGATACGCTTGCGTACTATGTTGAGAGCAGCACCAGGATAACAGCGCGCCTGCTGGGAGATGTCAAGTGACAGTCCGTGGGAATATCAATCCACTGCTGATGGGTGGTGATGACGGCTATCAGATCAGCCGCAGCGTTCGGTTGCGCTCGTCTGCCAGCGCATATTTCAATCGCACTCCAGCAAGTGCTGGTAATCGCAAAACTTGGACATGGAGCGGTTGGGTTAAACTAGGGTCGCTATCCACAACATTGAATATACTGTATGCATATTCTGCGGACTCTGATAGTGGTTTGTGCCAACTAAGTTACCAATCCAATCAATTAAGAATACAAGGATTTTCAGCGTCTTTTTTGATGATATCGACGCCGGTATATCGTGATCCAAGTGCGTGGTATCACATTGTCTATAAGGTAGATACGACACAAGCAACTGCTGCGGACAGGGTTAGAATTTATATCAATGGGGTAGAAATAACTGCATGGGCTACAAATACACCGCCACCACAAAATACAGATACAGCGGTTAACAACAATGTGGCTCATAACATTGGTCGCAATACAAGAAACTCAAACGATTATCTTGATGGTTATTTTGCCGAAGTTAATTTAATTGACGGTCAAGCCTTAACGCCTACCAGTTTCGGCGCATTCGATGCTGTAACCGGCGTATGGAATCCCAAGAAATACAGCGGCACATATGGAACGAATGGCTTCTATCTGAACTTTAGCGACAACAGCGGCGCTACTGCCACGACCATCGGCAAAGACTCAAGCGGCAACGGCAACAACTGGACACCCAACAACATCTCGGTGACTGCTGGCACGACCTACGACAGCATGGTGGACTCACCGACTAACTATGGTACTGATACTGGCGCTGGTGGTTCGGTGCGTGGTGACTACTGCACATTCAATCCTTTGAATGCTACCGACACGACATTTTCAAACGGTAATTTGCGGATGGTTACGGCATCGCCGGGGTATGGCAGACCGCAACTATCCACATTTGGAATTGCGTCAGGGCAAAAGTTCTATGCTGAATTTGTAGTGACAAGTGTTGGCGCTTCAAGTGATGTAACGATAGGCATCGACGATGGCTCTATAGTTCCTGCGTATTATTCAAATAGTGGATCAACTTCTGGTTTGCCAGCAAATTTTCGTGGCTATCGTAATGGTGGCGGCACTTATGTTGGCTCAACTTATACATCAGGATCGCCCGGAATATCCTATACAAACGGCAACACAATTAGCGTAGCCGTTGATAGGTCTGCAAACCAAATTACTTACTACAAAAACGGTTCATCCGTCTACACTCAAAGCATAGCAAGTAGTGTTGATCAGTATTATTTGTGCGTAATGACCTTTACTGGCTCGGCCGATTTGACATTGAACGCTGGTCAGACTGCCTTCTCCTACACCGCCCCATCAGGCTTCAAAGCCCTCTGCACACAGAACCTGCCCACGCCGACGATCAGCAACGGCGCAAACTACATGGCGGCTAGTCTGTATACCGGAACAGGCGCAAGTCTCACAGTAAGCAACGCGGTCAATAGCATCTCGTTTCAGCCTGATTGGGTATGGATTAAGTCTCGCTCTGCTGCTGGCAGTCATTCTTTGTACGATGTAAACCGTGGCGTTAGAGACGGGTTGTTTACAAATGTCACTTCAGCAGAAAATACAGAAGCTGCTGGCTATTCGATGACCGCATTTAATTCAAATGGATTTACTGTTGGCTTGGAGAATGCCGGATCAGGGTCTGTTAATGCAAACGGAACAACCTATGTGGGTTGGCAATGGAAAGCAAGCGGCTCAACCGTATCCAATACATCAGGCTCAATTACTAGCACTGTGAGTGCAAACACGACCGCAGGTTTCAGCATATTGACCTACACCGGGACAGGTGCTACTGCAACGATTGGTCACGGCCTTGGTGCTGTGCCAAGCATGATGATTATGAAGAAACGCAGTGCTGTTGGCTCTTGGAAGATGTATCACACATCTCTTGGAAATACAAAGATTGTTGAGGTAAATGATACTGGTGCTGCGCAAACAAGTTCTACTTACTGGAACAATACATCGCCAACTTCCACGCTGATCACGGTTGGATCAAACGCCGATATCAATGCTTCTGGTGAAACTTATGTTTCATACTGCTGGACAGCCATCTCAGGCTATAGCGCATTTGGTTCGTTTGTTGGAAATGGCGTGGTAGATGGGCCATTTATCTATCTAGGTTTTCGGCCTCGGTATGTGCTAGTAAAAGTTTCTACCGCTGCCGCAAACTGGGCAGTTATTGACTCATCACGCGATCCATACAATGTGATGTCAAACCGTTTGCTTCCTAATTCAAGCGGAGCAGAATCGTCTTTTGTAGACCCAACCTATGACTTTTTAGCCAACGGATTCAAGCTGCGGACGGACAACGCCACAGAAAACTACAGCGGCCAAACAATACTTTACGCCGCCTTTGCAGAGAACCCCTTCACGATTAGCAGAGCGAGGTAATCATGTTCTATCACGCAGCATCGAATCAGTACATCAACGAGGGCATGGCCTTTGATCTCAATGGTGTTCAGTACCCGTCAAACTGGTTGAACCTAACCTCCGCAGAAGAGAAGACTGCTGCTGGCTTTGTTGAGGTTGTCACCTCTGGCCTTCGCCTGGATGATCGGTTCTACTGGGTAAGCGAAAGCCTATCCGGCAATGTGCTTACCATCACCAGCACCGCAAAAGATTTGACCGCGCTGAAGTCGCAATGGTCAGCGCAGGTCAAGCAGACTGCGTACACAATACTGTTGCAAAGCGATTGGATGGTGACCAAGGCACTGGAGACATCAACAGCTGTGCCAGCAGCATGGTCAACTTATCGCGCCGCTGTGCGATCCACGGCAGCTACAGCTATTGCTGCCATCAACGCATCCGCTGATGTACCGGCCTTGCAGACTGCGGTACAAGTCACTTGGCCTAACGATCCCAACCATGTGGAGATGACAGATGGAGCCTGATCTCGAAGCAAAATTTATGACGCATGAAGCAGTCTGTGCGGAGCGCTGGAAGGAAACCATCCTACGCATCAAGCGCATCGAATCGATTGGAATCGCATGCGCTGGGGCCATCATCTTGCTGTTGCTGCACCTGGTTACAAAGACAGGGGGTTAAATGAATGTTCGATCCAATTACCATTGGAGCCGCATTTGCAGTAGCTAAGACCTCTGTTGCCTTTGTCAAAGAGGCAATCAACATGGGCCGAGAGATCAGAGACTGCGGCAAGGAACTCTCTGATTTCTTCAAGTCTCAAGGCGAGATTGAAAAGGCTGCAAATGAAGTTGAGAAGCTAAAGTCGCAACCTAAATCTGACGATCCACAACAAGCAAAAGCGCAAGAGTCTGCGCTGTCACAAGCGTTCACCATTGTGAGCAGACGAAGGGAACTCAAGCAGGCTGAGACTGAGCTGCGCGATCTTTTTTCGCTCAAAGGTGAAATGGATTTTTATCATGAGTTAGTCAAAGAACGACAGCTTATTGTTAACTCTCAGGATGAAGCTGCGCGGGAAAAGATTCGTAAGGCACGGCTGGCTAAAGACATAGCTGCGCGCAAGAGGCAAGAGTTGGAAGAGTTGCTGACCATAGTTGGCATTTTTGTTGTGCTTGGAATCGGCGCGATCATTGTGTTTGTGGCTATCTACTACAGAGGGTGAGCATGGACCTATTGCTTGATCTACTTAAGAGCGCAGCGCCAGCGCTGGCTACCGTGGTGGCCGGACCTATGGGCGGCATGGCTGTCCGTGCAATAGCTGAGAAGCTTGGCGTGTCTGATACCGTGGAGGCCGTCACCCAGGCCATACAGTCCGATCCGCAGGCAGCACAGAAGCTGGCCGAGATTGACCTGGAAGCATTCAAGCTTGAGGTCCAGGACAGGGACAGCGCTCGCAAGGCGCATGTAGAACTGGCTACCAGCGTCAATGTGCCACTGCTGGATAAACTGACCATGCCTATCCTCGCCCTCGGTACTGTCGGCCTAGCGTTCGTTCTCATCGCGGTGTTGATCTTTCGTGATGTTCCTGAGTCCCAAGAAAACATCATCATCTTCGCCCTGGGCTTCATCACCTCGGCGGCAACGCAGGTCCTGAGTTTCTACTTTGGCAGCAGCCAGGGCAGCAAGGACAAGTCGAGTCAACTCAATGGGCTGAAGAAGTGAGAGAGAAAACTATCTGCTTCGTCACTATCCTGGTCAGCGTGACGCTGTCTATCGTTATGCTGTCGATGGTTGGAGTCATGCTGTACGGCCTGTTCATGCCTAACAGCGTGATTGATAACTCGGATATCTTCCCCATCATTGGCCCAGCATTCAGCACAATCGTAGGTGGTTTCATTGGCATTCTTGCCGCAGTCAAAGTAACGGAGAGTCTAGAAAAATGAAAGAGAATTTTGAGAAGGCACTGGCCGCGGTGTTGCACCATGAGGGCGGCTTCGTTAACCACCCGTCCGATCCTGGCGGCATGACCAACCTGGGCTGCACCAAGAAAGTCTGGGAGGAATTCGTCGGCCATCCTGTAGACGAGAAGGCCATGCGCGCACTGACTCCGGCTGATGTCGGACCACTGTACAAGCGCAGCTACTGGGACAAGGTGCATGGCGATGACCTACCCACTGGCGTTGACTATGTAGTGTTCGACGCGGCCATCAACAGTGGCCCAGGACGGGCAGCAAAGTGGCTACAAGAGGTTGTTGGCGCTGCGGCTGATGGCGCTATCGGCAAGGGGACGCTTGCGGCTGTAGCGGCCCATGACCCGGCTGATATCGTAGACATGTACCAGGCCAAGCGGCTCAAGTTCTTGCAGGCTCTGCCAACCTGGGCCACCTTTGGCAAAGGCTGGGGACGCAGGGTGGCAGAGGTTGAAAAAGCAGCGGAGTCTATGCTTGCATAGCTTTCTTAAATGCTATGCAGTACACATGCAAGTCCAGCGCATGCTCGATAAACAGATCAGCGCATTCTTCTAGGACTGCTACATCCTTGGCAAGTGCTGCCTCATAAGCGCGCCGCTCTACAGCCTTAATCTTGATGAGTGTCTCAGCGTAGTCCATCATATATTCAGTCATAGCAGTCCTTTCGTAATGACAATGGCAAGCATGCCAAGCAACGCGGCAACGCATGCCCATGCAAAGCCAGTTACAAACCCAGCCTGGTAGGCTGCTTCTATGTGCCGGTTAAGCAGCCCACCGATACTGTCAGGAGACAGGCTGCGAATGTAACTTGTATCCATGATCTGTCTCTTTCTCCACCCTCTTGCGGCCAATTAGTTTACTCCGGTGATAGTTGAATAGACTGCCTTCATTGACGCACTTGCGACACCAGCTGGCTAGTGTCCCGTACTTGGTCTTGCGATAATCCGATGACGGCTTGATCTCTTTGCACATTGAGCAGCGCGCTGGCTGACCCGCTGGCCTTGTTGTCCGTGTCGTTTGCAATCTTCCACCTCATTTGCTTTACATTGGTTTTGCTGGACCAGTCGAGTACCATGCCGTTGCGCTTGATGACACCTTGCTTCGCCATAGATTGTAGGTAGTGTCCGACTTGCTCAGTAGGCTCATTCATCCTGGCTGCTATGTTGCTAGTGATCAGCGCCATATGATCAGCCTTGACTGACTGCATCGCTGAAATAACGGCATGAAATTTTTGGTTGTATTTCATTCATTCCACCTCTGGATTGCGCTGTGGGGCATATTTGTTTGCACCGTCATAAAATCCACTCAGGTAAGCAATGGTAAGGTCATCAGATTCTTGCTCCGGCTGTGCTAGTGCTTCGCGGATGGCTTTCATAGCGTTGCCAATTTTTTCAATCTCACGAACATGCAGCGGCGAACAAATACAGTCTAACGCCTCAAGCGCCAGATTTAGTGCTTCGTCTTTAGTCATGCTGCCCCCATGTTTTTTGTGACTACCATGTCGCGCAGATGCTCGGAATGGTTCATGCCACGCATTGCTTCTGTCAGCGCCTCATGCTTCCAACCACTTGGCACAGTGCCGCTGGATTTCCTGATCAGCATCACGCCAGCGATTGTTGCAGCCACCTCTTCATCCAGCTTCCAGATTGTCTTCTGGCCTACGCAACCCCTGGTCCCTGGGATTATTCCAACCTTGATTACCAAGCCTTTGTCTTTGTAGCTGTGTAACCGGCCACCGATCATGCCATTCTCTCGGCGCGTCAGTCCTAACTCCACTCCAATTTCATCTGCTGTTGTTGGCTTGCCGATCTTTCGCATCGCATCTACAACCTCGACCACCTGCCTTGTCATCCGTATCATAGTCACCTCAAAAGGGTGGGGTACTCGCTGCGTCCGATCTGTCGCGTCATCGCAACGCTAACTTCCTCGGCATCCGCTTTCCCCCTTGATCAGTCGCAGCTGTCCTCGCGTGTCATGGTGCAAACCCAGACATCATCACCGTGCCGGTAACTGATAGTCCCGGTGCTTGTGCCGTAACCAGTGGACGGCCAGCGCTTGTGGTAGTGCGCGATGAGTTCTTCAATTTGCTCCAGCGTCAGCGCCTCAATCGTATATTTAACTTGCATCGCCAGCCTCCTTCATGGCCGCGCCCAGAGCAGCAAGGCGGTGGCTGTACGCCGCGCTTTGCATAGTCCTCTGCACCACCGGCATGGCCTTGAGCGTTTGCTCATTGGCCTCGCGCAACTCGCGCAGCTTGGTCATGCGATCCCGGTGCGGCGCTTTGCCAGCACGGGCAGTCCTCTCGGCCAGGTCTTCGTATGCCTTGATCCAGTCCAGCGACTCATCGAATTCATTGAGCGGCTCTTCCTTGCCGGGAACCATCAAACGATACATGCGCGGCGCTGCTTTCGGCAGTTCCTGCACTGTCTCTACCTCGACCACCTCAATGCCAGCCGCCTCAAACTCGGCCTTCAATTGCTCCGCAGTCTGCGCCACCTCTACCGGCTCGACTACCTGCTCCAGCATCTCGGCCGTGATTGTCTCAGCCGGGATGTTGTAGATCAACTCTGCTGGCGCTACCGGCGGCGCAATGGCATCCAGCGGATTGGCCTTGACCGGTGAGACATCGCGCTCTGATGGGTAGTCATGCGCTTCCTCGGCGGTGATCAGGCCCTTGAGTACATCAGGAAAGGCATCACGCAATGCGAAGCCACGGGCGCGCATCTGTAGCATGCGTTTGGGGTATGCCTGCCACGGGCCTTGCTTGCCCCAGAGGCCAGCGCGCTTGGCATCCTCGACTGAAAACCTGGCGGTGACCGGCTGGCGGTTCTTGCGGTGGCAGGTGCAGACAGCCACCGGATTGGCAGTGCCTTCGCCCTCGATGGTTTCCTCGATACCCTCGCAAACCGGACTGGCTTGGACCAGCGCCAGCGCTGCGTCACCGTAGACTGACGGCTTACCGTTGATCACCGCGATGTTTTGGAGAGCCTGCATGGGAGCCAGACCTAGTTCCATCCCCCATTGGACACAGACCAGAATGTCCTGGCTCTTGCCCTGGTACTGCTTCGGGACCAGGCTGGACGCTGCCAACTCTTCCGCGAACTGTCGGCACTCGGTGAATGTCTGGGGTGCGAACCCCTGGCGGGTAGTGATGTTGCTCATTTGCGTTCCTTGATTGAGAGATTAGATTGCCGAATGGTGTACGCTTCCTTGGCCGGGGTGACCTTGGCTGGCTTCGCAGCGTAGCTACGCATGGGCCATGACACCTTCCAGTTTCCGATCACGCCCGTAGTGGCCGTCCCCATCAGCACCTTGAGATCGGCCTCGGCTTTGCTGCGGTCAGTCTCGGCCTGCAATGCTGCGGCTTGTGCCACCCTGATTTTTTCCACCAGGTCCTCGGCCGTGGGCGGCAGCACTACCTCGATGTCCTCTGCCTCTGGGTACATCCGATCCGCATCCTTGCTGCTGGACGGCGAATAGAAATCGATCTCGCCGGTAGCCTTCCAATTATCGAGCCGCCGCTGGAAATCCCTGACCTGTTCCACTATCCGGGTGACCGTTCCGACATGCGGTGCGAACAGGAAGATGCGTAATTCAGTGCCGCCGTACAGCACACAGACCGCACCCCACTGCGCCTGGATGATATCCATCTGGCCTTGCAGTTGGATCGGGCCACGGTACAGCGCTGGCGTATCCTCCGGCCTGACGCTGGTCAACTTGGCTTCGATCACGCCAACGCCATGCAGGTTGATGCTGTCCTGGCCCACTACATAGATGCCTTTGTCGGGATCGGTGCGGATAACTTGACCGCCGCCCCAGCCAGTGCCGTCAAGCGAGCAACACAACGGGATTGCCGGGTGAAAGCAAGCCGTTGGATGGTCCAGTAGGACATTGCTGAGTTTCAGTCTGCGCGCTGCCTCGGACAGGATCAGCGGCTCGAGCGTGTTTCCCCAGGCCATTGCTTCGTTGCCAATGTCTGGCCGCTCCATGTCTTGCAAGGCGCGGATGCTGTATTGCAGTTCATCGTTGGGCGTGTTGTACTTGCTGTATCCCATGAGTGACGGCAACCTGCTGGCCGACATCATGGTGTCCGGCGTAACTTTGCTGACCATTATTTTTTCCCCTTCGGTTGCAAAACATAGCGCTTGACCTTCACCTCACGCCCCGCCCGATCCTTGACCCTGATCCAGTAGTCGAGGATCAGATGCCCATCGCCCCGCAGTTCGTAGACTCGGCTTGCCAGCCTGGTTATGCCCAGGTCAACAAAAGCCTGCATGCTGGTGATACCCTTGCGTTTCTGAATATAAGTTAAGACTTCAAGTTTCTGACTCATAGCCACCTCACCATTTTAGTTTTGGAAGACAGGTCACCTCGACCGGAGCCGGGATCACTTGCCCACTGATGCGCCGCTTGGCGCTTAAAACCACGGCCCGTTGCCCAGCGCTCTCGCATTCGTTGATGCCTGCGATGACCTCCGCTCGACTCATTGCCTGGATATCTTTCTCCACTTGCAGGTTGCTGACGGCCTCCTGCATGCTGCCGCAGCCGCCCAGGATGATCGACAGAAACGCCAGCATGGTCTTCATTGCGCCACCTGGATCAGTGTCTCGCCGTACTGCTGACGCGCGCGATTGAAGGTGACGGTTATGTCCGTGTTGCTGGCTTTCGTCGGCGTGAAGTGGCCGTCCAGAATGTACCGGTTACTCTCACGCAGGGTCTTGATGCACTCTGCACGAACCGAGTCATACCGCCGAGGATCAGTTGGCCTCCACGCCATGATGCACTCATGCGGCAGCATGATCGGCGGGTCATAGCCATCCATCAGCGAGAAGAAAATGTCCATCAGTTTCATGTCAGCCTCCGTAAATTAGAATGACCAGCAACATAAACACCAGATACCACGCGATGATCTCGCTCACCCGACTCTCCCTATCAACCGTTGAACCGCACTGGTAGACCACGACTTGCTGCCTGATGGCGTGGCAATGCCGCGCGCCATGAGTTCCTGTTGGATTTCTCGGATGGTGGTGAACCCTAACTGCCTAATCTCAGCGAGGACTGCGGCCAGCGGCTGGGCAGCGAGCAGTGCCTTAGACTTGGCGCGGCCACCAGTGATAGCGCCACCGCGTTCCGGGCAGGGGCAGCCAAGCTTCACGCCACGCGCCTTCTTCATGGCGAGTGCTTCCTTGGTACGCTTGGAGATGATACGGCGCTCGAACTCGGCCACGCCAGCAATGATGGTCAGCATCAGCCTGCCAATCGGACCTTCGGTATCGATCTCTGGCAGGTCCAGGAACTTGACCTTCGCGCCCTCATCCACCAAGGTCAGGATCAGCTTGGCATCACGCGCCAGCCGGTCCAGCTTGGCTACGATCAGGGTTGCGCCAGTGCGCTTGCACTCGGCCAGCGCTGCCAGCAACTGGGGACGGCATGACTTGCCGCCGCTCTCAATCTCGGTGAACTCCGCAATCACAGTGCCGCCGTGCTGTTTGACTGCGGCCTGCTGCGCCTCAAGACCCAAGCCACTGTTACCCTGGCGGTCTGTGCTGACGCGATAGTATGCGATGTATTCCATGTCAACTCCTCAATCTGGGTGGTTGGGTATAGCGTTGCGCTACACCATGACCGGACTCTAACCCACAGCAAACGGTCTGACAACAACTATCTTGCAGAATCTTGATCTTGGTCAAGTTTTTGGGGCTTTCGTCCGTTACCATTGGTCTATCAGGTAGCTATACAAAAGGACTCCCATGCGACAGAAAGTCTTCACCCTGCGACTGCGGCCAGAGAGCCGCGCCCTGCTGGACAAAGCCGCCGAGGATCAGCGCCGCTCCCGCGCCAGTATCATCGAGGAGTGCATCCGGCAGGCGCTCACGCCACGATACAGCGACACGCAGTCTAGGCTCAACCAGATGCTGGGTCAGAGATGAGGGTTTTGGTTGCATGCGAGTACAGCGGAGTGGTGCGTGATGCGTTCATCCAAGCTGGACACAATGCTATGTCATGCGACATCTTGCCGAGCGATGTTCCCGGACCGCATCATCAAGGTGATGTAGTTGCGATACTCAATGATGGCTGGGACATGATGATTGCTCACCCGCCCTGCACCTACCTATCCGTCAGCGGTATGCATTGGACAAAACGGGGGCTGCGTGATCCAAAGTTAACAGAGGACGCTTTGGCTTTTGTAAAGCTTTTGCTAGAGGCTCCAATCAAACACATAGCATTGGAGAATCCTGTCAGCATCATCTCTACGCAGATAAGAAAGCCAGATCAAATTATCCAGCCGTGGATGTTTGGGCATGACGCAAGTAAGGCCACCTGTTTGTGGTTAAAGAATTTGCCACTACTAACTCCAACTAAACACATAGAGGCGCGCATTGTGAACGGCAAACGGAGATGGGCAAATCAAACTGATAGCGGCCAGAACAAACTCGGTCCATCGACAGATCGATGGAAAATCCGCAGCGCAACTTTCTCCGGTATAGCGGATGCAATGGCAACACAATGGGAATCATTATGAGAGAGGTCATCTTGGCGCTGGACCTTGGGACTACCAGCGGCTGGGCAGCATCCAGCGATGGCATGATCTCTCATGGCTACATCACTTTTAAGCCAGGGCGCTACGAGGGTGGAGGCATGCGTTACCTGCGCTTCAAGAACTGGCTGACCCAGATCAAGTCGCAGCTGGGCCAGGTGGATGCCGTCTACTTTGAAGAGGTGCGCCGCCATGCTGGCACTGATGCCGCGCATGTGTACGGTGGCTTCCTGGCCGTGCTGACTGCGTGGTGCGAGCATCACCGCATCGCGTATCAGGGCGTTCCGGTTGGGACGATTAAGAAGCATGCGACCGGCAAGGGAAACGCTGGCAAGGATGAGATGATCGTCGCGGTTAAAGCCAAGGGACATCCCGTTGAGAACGACAACGAAGCGGATGCTATCGCCATCTTGCACTGGGCGCTCGACACCCAGCTACAACCATGATCTGTGACAACTCGGTGCGCTGCCAAGGCAGGCCAACCTCCAGCGTCACCCTGGTGGACGGGCGGCAGGTCTGCAATGAGTGTCCCGACTGGATGACAGAGTGCGAGGCGCGGCTGGTGCTGGCAACCTACCCTGATGAGCCAGTCTGGAAGGGCAAGACCAAGATCAAGCCATCCAAGGCTGACTACCTGGCCGGGGTCAAGGCCGCGCGTGGCATGGTTGGCTACAACGCACTGCGCGGTGCGATGGTGGCGGTGCATCGCAAGGCCAAAGCGCAGGGTGTCTGATTCTCTGGCGGCTGAGAAGTGCCTGCCTTTTCCCCAATGTGTCAAAGTAAATTTGACACAGAATCCTGGCAAGCTGGTTGATTTTAAAATTGGAACTCAGCCCAGAAAATTTCTGGCCGCCCCCGATATGCCCCGCCCGGGAGTTTTTCCGTGCCATGTTGCAGCGCGGAAACTACAGCAGATTGCAGCAGACTCAACAATAAATTGTAGATTCTACAGGCCGCATCCGGCCACCACCCGGACAGCGGCCACCACCCGGACAGCGCAGCAGCAGCAGGCCAGTAGCAGGCCACCACCAGCGGCCACGCATGCACGGCCACGGCCACCACGCCAGCGCCAGCAGGCCACCAGTAAGGCCACGCCAGCGCCACTATCTGCGCCACTGCCAGCAGGCCGCAGGCCACCCTATAACAGCAGGC